>C688J18823_10001142_pt1 | contig 16225 bp, 7 predicted proteins | sample HopSoiMetagenom1_FD_18823 | JGI IMG/M metagenome (IMG submission 18823) | reverse complement strand
TCGACGGCACGACGAGCTCCGTACAGGTCACGATCAACGGGACCAACGACGCCGCGGTAATCTCGAGCGCGGCGGTGACGCTGACGGAAACCAACACGCCGCTTACCACCTCCGGCAGCCTGAGCGCGTCGGACGTCGACAGCCCGGTGTCCTTCGTTGCGCAAACCAACGTGGCGGGCACCTACGGCACCTTCTCCATCGCCGCCAACGGGGCGTGGACCTATACGGCGAACAGCTCCTACGACACCCTAAACGTCGGTCAATCGCTGTCGGACAGCTTCAGCGTCTCGACTGCCGATGGCAGCACCAGCACGGTGCAGGTCACCATTACCGGCACCAACGACGCGGCCGTGTTGTCGTCGGCGAACGCCGTCCTGACCGAGACCAACGCGCCGGTTTCAACGAGCGGTACTCTGACCGTCAGCGACATCGATAACGCCAGCGCCTTCGTCGCGCAGAGCAATGTCGCCGGCGTTTACGGCGCGTTCTCGATCGCCGCCAACGGCGCCTGGACCTACACTGCAAACTCGGCGTTCGACAGCCTGAACATCGGGCAGAGCGTCTCGGACACCTTCACCGTCTCGGCGATCGACGGCACCGCGACCACGGTTCAAGTGACGATCCAAGGCACAAACGATGCGGCCGTGGTCAACTCCACGGCGGTCGTGGTTCCCGAGACCGATGCCCCGGTGAGCGCCTCCGGCATATTGACCATCACCGACGTCGATAATGCCGCGAGCTTCGTGCCGCAAAGCAACGTGGCGGGCACGTACGGCATGTTCTCGCTCGCCGCGAACGGCGCCTGGTCGTATACCGCGAGCAGCGCCTTCGACAATCTGGCATTCGGGCAGTCGGTTTCCGATACGTTCACGGTGTCGGCAGCCGATGGCAGCACCGGCACCGTGCAGGTCACTATCAGTGGCACGAACGATGCCGCCGTGCTCTCGAGCGCGACCGTGGTTCTCGCGGAAACCAATGCGCCGCTCAGCGCGAGCGGCGCGCTCAGCATTTCTGATGTCGACAGCCCGCAGGCCTTCACCGCGCAAAGCAACGTCGCCGGTAGCTACGGCACCTTCTCGATTGCCGCCAACGGTGCCTGGTCGTACACCGCCAATAGCGCCTACGACAACCTGAACGTCGGCCAGTCGATCTCCGACACGTTCACCGTGTCGGCGGTGGATGGCACGACGAGCACGGTGCAGGTCACGATCAACGGCACGAACGACGCGGCGGTCGTAAGCTCAGCGAGCGCAGTACTCGCCGAGACCAATGCGCCAATCACGACGGGCGGCACGCTCACGATAGCGGATCCAGACGATGCACCGGCGTTTGCTGCCCAGTCGAACGTCGCTGGGACCTACGGCACGTTCTCGATCGCCGCCGATGGCACGTGGACCTACACGGCGAACAGCGCCTACGACAGCCTGAACGTGGGCCAGTCGGTCTCCGACACGTTCACCGCGTCGGCGGTGGACGGCACCACGACCACGGTGCAGGTCACCATCAACGGCACGAACGACACGGCCGTGGTGAGCTCGGCCACGGTGACGCTCGCCGAGACGAATGCGCCGCTCAGTGCCTCCGGCACCATGACCGTGTCCGATGTCGACGATCCTTCCGCCTTTGTTGCGCAGACCAACGTCGCCGGCACCTACGGCACGTTCTCGATCGCGGCAAACGGCGCGTGGATCTACACGGCGAATAGCGCCTACGACAGCCTGAACGTGGGCCAGTCCGTCTCCGACACGTTTGTGGTGAGCACCGGCGATGGCACGACCAGCAGCGTCCAGGTCACGATCAACGGCACGAACGACGCGGCGGTCGTGAGCTCTGCCACGGTAACGCTGGCCGAGACGAATGCACCGCTCGGCGCCTCCGGGACCTTGACGGTGTCCGATGTCGACGACGCCTCGGCCTTCATTGCGCAGACGAACGTCGCCGGCGGCTACGGCACCTTCTCGATCGCCGCCAATGGCGCCTGGTCCTACACGGCGAACAGCGCCTACGACAACCTGAACGTCGGCCAGTCGATCTCCGACACATTCGCCGCGTCCGCGCTGGACGGGACCACGACCACGGTGCAGGTCACCATCAACGGCACGAACGACGCGGCCGCTGTGAGCTCGGCCACGGTGACGCTCGCCGAGACTAATGCGCCGATCACCACGGGCGGCACGCTAACGATTGCGGACGCGGACGACACACCGGCGTTTGTTGCGCAGGCGAACGTTGCCGGGACCTACGGGATATTCTCGATCGCCGCCGATGGCACGTGGAGCTACACGGCGAACAGCGCCTACGACAGCCTGAACGTCGGTCAATCGGTGTCCGATACGTTTACCGTCGCGGCCGCGGACGGCACGACGAGCACGGTGCAGGTGACGATCCAGGGCACTAACGACGCGGCGCTCATAAGTGCGGCCACGGTAGTGCTGGCGGAGACTAACGCGCCGCTCAGCGTCTCTGGCGCCCTCAGTGTTACCGATGTCGACGATCCGGCGACGGTGATCGCGCAGAGCGGCGTGGCCGGCAGCTTCGGTACGTTCTCTATCGCCGCGAACGGCGCATGGACGTACACCGCCAATAGCGCGTACGACGGCCTGAATGTAGGTCAGTCGGTTTCCGATACCTTCACGATCGGCAGTGCAGATGGCACGACCAGTACCGTGCAAGTGACGATCAACGGTACGAACGACGCTGCGGTCGTGAGCGCTGCCACGGTGACGCTGGCCGAGACGAATGCGCCGCTTAGCGCTTCCGGAACCTTGACGGTGTCCGATGTGGATGACGCCTCCGGCTTCGTTGTGCAGACGAACGTCGCTGGTAGCTACGGCACCTTCTCGATTGCCGCCAACGGTGCCTGGTCCTACACGGCCAATAGCGCCTACGATAACCTGAACGTCGGCCAGTCGATCTCCGATACGTTCACCGTATCTGCGTCGGATGGCACGACGAGCACGGTGCAAGTCACCATCAACGGCACGAACGATGCAGCGGTCCTTAGTTCGGCCAGCGCAGTCCTCGCGGAGACCAATGCGCCGATAACGACGGGCGGCACGCTGACGATATCGGACCCGGACGACTCGGCGACCTTCGTTGCCCAGTCCAACGTCGCCGGCAGCTATGGCACGTTCTCGATCGCTGCGGACGGAACCTGGAGCTATACCGCGAACAGCGCCTATGACAGCCTGAACGTCGGCCAGTCACTCGCCGACACGTTCGTCGTCTCGTCGAGCGATGGCACGACCAGCACCGTGCAACTGACGATCCAGGGAACGAACGATGCCGCGGTGGTGAGCGCGGCCAGCGTTAGTATCGCGGAGACCAACGCGCCGGTTACCGCCTCGGGTTCGTTGACGGTGAGCGACGTGGACGACGCGGCGAGCTTCGTGCCGCAAACGAACATCGCCGGTACCTACGGCACGTTCTCCATCGCGGCCAACGGCGCGTGGACCTATACCGCCAGCAGCGCTTATGACAGCCTGAATGTCGGTCAGTCGGTATCCGACACGTTTGCCCTGACAGCGGCCGATGGCACGGCGAGCAGCGTGCAGGTGACGATCACTGGAACGAACGACGCGGCGGTCGTCAGCTCCGCCAGCGTGACTCTCGCCGAGACCAATTCGGCGATCAGCGCCTCGGGCACGCTTAGCGTCACTGACGTTGACGATGCGCCCGTATTCGTGCCGCAAACCAACGTTGCCGGCGCGTACGGCATCTTCTCGATCGCTGGCAACGGCGCGTGGGCCTATACCGCGAACAGCGCGTACGACGGCCTGAACGTGGGCCAGTCGGTGTCCGATACGTTCACCGTCGCCTCCTCCGACGGGACAACGAGCACGGTGCAGGTGACTATCACCGGCACCAACGATGTCGCGGTCGTCAGCTCGGCGAGCGTGGTACTGAGCGAAACGAATGCGGCCCTGACGGCGGGCGGCGCGCTGACGGTCTCCGATCCGGACGATGTCCAGGCGTTCGTCCCGCAGAGCAATGTCGCAGGCACCTACGGCACCTTCTCCATCGCGGCCGATGGCACCTGGAGCTACACCGCCAGCAGCGCCTACGACAACTTGAACGTCGGTCAAACGATTTCGGAAACGTTCACCGTCGGCTCGACCGATGGCACGACGAGCACGGTGCAAGTGACGATCCAGGGAACCAACGATGCCGCCGTGATCAGCTCCGCCAGCGTGGTAGTCGCCGAGACCAATGCAGCGATTACGGCGAGCGGCTCGCTGAGCGTCAGCGACGTCGACGACCCATCGACGGTGGTGTCGCAAACGAACGTCGCCGGTGCCTACGGCACGTTCTCCATCGCCGCCAATGGCCAGTGGACCTATACCGCGAGCAGCGCTTATGACAGCCTGAACGTTGGGCAGTCGGTGTCAGACAGCTTCACGGTCAGCGCCGCCGATGGCACCACGACCACCGTGCAGGTCACCATTGCCGGCACGAACGATGCGGCCGTCCTGAGCACGGCGACCACGACGCTCGCCGAGACCAACAGTGCGATTACCGCATCCGGCGCGCTCACCATCACGGACGTCGATGACGCAGCAGCGTACGTCGCGCAGGGCAGCCTTGCCGGCACATACGGGACGTTCTCCATCGCGGCCGATGGCAGCTGGAGCTATGCGGCGTACAGTGCGTACGACAATCTGAACGTCGGCCAGTCGGTGTCCGATACGTTCACGATCACGGCGACGGACGGCACGACCTCCACGGTGCAAGTCACCATCACCGGCACCGACGATGCGGCCGTCATCAGCGCGGCGAACTTCGCGCTCACGGCCGGCGATACGCCGGCAAGCATGGGCGGCATGATCGGCATCAGCGACCCGGACAACACGCCGACCTTCATCCCGCAAACCAGCGTCGGTGCGACCGGGACGTTCTCGCTCGCGGCGGACGGATCCTGGACGTACACGACGAACGCGGCGGCGCTGACGCTGGCGCCGAATCAGTCGCAGACCGACACCTTCACGGTGCAGGCGACCGACGGCACGACTGCGGTGGTGCGCGTGACCGTGGTGAAGCAGTCGGCATTCGTCGTCTCGCACGAAACATTGCCGCCCGGCAGTGCGAGCGTGGGCGGCGGCGCCAGTGTCACGTTCGCGGCACCATCGGCCGCATTGCAGAGCGCCGAGGCGGGTAGCACCGGCGGTGAAGGCGCCGGATCGCGGCTCGGTCTGCCGGTCGACGTCTCGGTCCCGGCATCGGATTTCGCTGCTGCGCGAACCCCGCAGAACGCTGCCGAGGCGAGACTCCTCGGCGCGTATCTGCAGGAAACGACGGATCTTGCGGCGGGCTTCCCGCTCGTGCGCATGCCGGCAGCGCAAGCGGAGATCCTCGGACCGCTCGACCTGGGTGACGCCGCAAGCGGCCAGCGGCTCTTCGTGTACCACGGCATCCCGGATATGCAGGTGGTGCAGGGCACGCTGCTCGTGGTACCGCGCGATGCGTTCGCACATACCGATCCGCGCGCCATCGTGATCCTGGAGGCAAGGCTCGCCGACGGCTCGCCGTTGCCATCGTGGATTCACTTCGAAGGCGGCAGCGGCGTCCTCATCGCCACGCCGCCTCAGGAGGTCGGCGGCCGCGTCGAGCTCGAGGTGAGCGCACGCGACACCGAGGGGCGCGAGGCGCACACCGTCTTCTCCTTGCAGTTGCAGGCAGCGCTCGACGGCGACAAGACCGCCGAGCGTGCCGGGGAGGCGGACGCGGCGCTCGGACTCGACGTGGACAAGCAAGAAGCGGAAAAAATGCGCACTAAGGTGCACGCCGCGAAGGAGCGCACCGGTGCGCCATCATTTACTGAGCAGATGAGCGCCGCCAAGCGGCGGGATCCGCTGCTCGAACGGATAGTGCGCACGCGTCAGGATCGCTAGCGCGCTCAAGGTGGGGGCGTAGGGAGCAGGTTTCTACGCCTCCGCTAAGATGCGTGTGTGCGCCCCCGCACGAGCGGAACATAAGAACGAGAACAGCTCAATGGGCGAGGAAAGGTCACCGGTATCTCTGGCGAGAAGCGCGCTTGGCGCGACGCTCGTTGCGCTGCTTTGCGCATGCAGCATCACCACGCAGCCACTCGACGCGGCACAGCGCCAGAGCCTCGCCGAGGACGTGCAGCGCCAGATGTTCGCAGGGCAGGAGCCGATCGAGCGTCCGCTGACGCTGGCCGACGCGACGGCGCGCGCGATCAAGTATCAGGGCGAGCATCGCCTGCGGCAGATGGAGGAGGCCGCGGCGGCAGCGCAGCTCGACGTTGCGCGCTATGACCTTCTGCCCAGGCTGATCGCGAGCGCGGGCTACACGACGCGCAATAACGAGTCTTTCGGCTACGGTTTCACGCCAGCCGGCACCATCGCCACCACGCCGACCGCATCGGTCGAGCGCCAGCACCGCACGACCGGGCTGCTGCTTGCGTGGAACGTGGTCGACTTCGGCACGAGCTACTACCGCGCGCGCCAGATCTCAGACCAGAAGCTGATCGCGAGCGAGCGCCGGCGCAAGGCGGTGCAGACGCTGATGCACGACGTGCGCGTCACTTGGTGGCGCGCCGAGGCGGCCGAGCGCCTGCTGCCGGCAGCCGATCGCCTGCTTGGCGAAGTCGAGCAGGCGATCGACAAGACTCGCCTCATCGAATCGCGCAAGCTCTTGCCGCCGGTGCAGACGGCGACGCTGCGCCGCGCGCTGCTCGATCTCAGCCAGCAGATCGCATTCCGGCGTACCGAGCTCGAGCAGTCGCGCATCGATCTCGCGCTGCTGATCAACGCGCCGCCCGCAGGCGACCTGCGAATCGCGACGGTTCAGCCCGATGCGCGGGCGGTGCCTGAGCTCACCGGCGACGTCGACCGGCTGGAGTCGCTGGCGCTCGAGCAGCGTCCCGAGATGGCGGAGGAGGGCTATCGCAAGCGCATCACCGCCGACGAGGCGCGCAGGGCGATCGCTGCCTTGATGCCCGGCGTGAACGTCGAGTTCGGCTTCAATTCGGATACCAACAAATTTCTGCTCTATAACAGCTGGCTCTCGGGTGGCCTGAGCATGGCGTTCAATGTCGTCAAGCTCTTCTCGTTGCCGGCGTTGAACCGCTCGCAGGAGGCGCAGAACCGGGTCGACGAAGCGCGCCGCCAGGCGATGGGTATCGCGGTTCTCGCGCAGACGCGCCTCGCCGCCGTACGCTACGCGCTCGCCGCGGACGAGTACCTCATCTGGGAGCAGGCGGCGCGCGACGACCAGCTCATCGTCCAGTACCTCGGCTCGGCGGAAAAGGTCGGCATCGACACCGAGCTCGAGCTGATCCGCGCGCGCGCTCGTGCGCTCGCGAGCGAGATGAATCGCGATCTTGCCTATGCCAACGTCCAGGCTGCGGTGGCGCGGCTTTTCAACTCGGTCGGCTACGATGCGCTGCCACCCGAGGACGAGGAGAAGGAACTCGCGGAGCTCTCCAAGCTCGTCGACCTGCGCTACACCGAGCTCGAGCGCGTGTCGTTTTCGCCGCGCTCGAGCGCGCCGCGGCCCTCGGTGGCGCTTGCCGACGTCACGGGCGCCTCGCCGCGCGTCGCATCGCTCGTGCGCCAAGGGGTACAGCGCGTGTTCGCGAGCGCCGAAATGCTCACCACCTCTTCGAGCGCCGCGGACGTGCAGCTCGGCCTGCAGCTCTATCTCGACAAGCCGCGCCAGGGACGGCGCGCCGCGCGCGCGGTGATCGTCGCCCGCCCGGGGCCGCAGGGCGCGACGCTGGTGCGCGAATTCAGCACCAGCCTCTCGGAGCCGATCGACGAGGAGCAATGGCGCGTGCTCGGCGAAGGCGCCGCGTATCGCGTGCTGGGCGAGATTTCCGGCGTGCCGGCGAGCGCGCCGATGCTGCGCTCGACGCAGAACCTGCGCGCAACGCCGGGCGATCGTCGGACTGGCGCGCTGGAGAAAGGGGCGACGCCCGACTTCAATGGCGGACGGCTCGGCCTGCGACTGGATGACGGTCTCGTACCGCCCAGCAACGCCACCGATCGGAGTAGCGAATGAGAGCGGTGATCAGCTCCATCGTTGCGGCCGCTGGGTTGCTGGCCGGCACGGCTGCCGCACAGACCGCGAAGTCGTCCGCGCCGCTCGAAGTCCCGGCGTTGATCGCCGGCGTGGAGGAGAGCACGCTCTCGTCCCAGATGGCGGGCAAGATCCGCCAGGTGCACGTCGGTCTCGGCGACCCGTTCCGCAAGGGCGCGCGCCTCATCGAGTTCGACTGCTCCGAGCAATGGGCCCAGCTCGAGACGGCCGCCGCGGAGCTGCGCGCGGCGCGCGAAACCCATCTTGCGCGCATGCGGCTGCAGGCACTCGGCGCCGCGGGCGAGCTCGATGTCACGGTGGCCGCGGCGGCGGCCGAAAAAGCGCGCAGCCAGGTGTCGCTGCGCGAGTCGCAGCTCGCCTACTGCCGCGTCAGTGCACCGTTCGACGGCAGCGTGGCGCGGCTGCGCGTCAAGCCGGCCGAGAGCGTCGCCATCGGCCAGCCGCTCGTCGACGTGGTCAATACGGCGAGCCTCAAGGCGCAGATGTTCGTTCCCGCCGCCTGGGCTGGTTGGCTGAAGACCGGCACCCCCCTCACCATCAACCTCAAGGAAACCGGCCAGACCTATGAGGCACGCATCTCCAAGATCAATTCGCGCGTCGACGGGGTAAGCCAGCAGCTCGAGGTCGAGGCGAAGCTTGGCAAGGGCGAGGGGCGTCTGCTGCCGGGGACGGTCGGCACCGCGGTGTTCGAGCCGCCCGCCCGGTGAACGAGCATCCCAACTCGCAGCTGGCGCTGCTCGAGCTGCAGCGGCGCCTGCAGAGCGCGAGCTCCAGCCGCGAGGCGGCATTCCGTGCGGTGAACGATTCGGCCGCGGCGTTGCGTTTCGACCAGGCGTTGCTCTGGCGGCGCGACGCGCTCTCGCGGCCGGTGATCGTCGTCGCCTCCGGCCTCGCCGACATCTCGAGCGACAGCCCGTACCAGCAGTGGCTGGTGCGCCTGGTGCGCGCGAGTACGCCCGACCCGTTCGATCGCCCGAAGGCCTTCTCGCTCGCGGATCTGCCCGAGTCGGTGGCGGCGGAGGGCGCCGAATGGTTTCCGGGCCAGCTGCTGCACTGCCCGGTGCGCGGGCCGGGCGGCGCGCCGCTCGGGGGCATGCTGTTTTTCCGTGCCGAGCCGTTTTCGGACGCCGAGCGTGCGATTGCCGAGTGGGCGGCCGATGCCGCCGGCTTTTCGCTCTGGGCCTGGCGCGAGCGTAGCGGCGTGGGGCGCTGGCTGAAGAGCCGCAGGAGCTGGCGCCAGCTCGCGATCGTTGCGGCAGTCGCGGCGATCGCCGCCTTCATACCCGTACGCCTGAGCGTCCTGGCGCCGGCGGAGATCACCGCAGCGCGGCCGATTCCTGTGACCTCGCCGCTCGATGGCGCGGTGCGCGAGATCGTCGTCAAGCCAAACCAGATCGTCAAAGCCGACGAGCTGCTGGTCGTACTCGACGATACCGGGCTGCGCAACCGGCTCGAGCTCGCTGCGAAATCGTTCGACATCGCGCGCGCCGATCTGCTGCGCGGGATCTACAAGTCGTTCAGCGACGAGGGGAGCCGGCATGAGCTGCCGGTGCTCAAGGCGCGCGTCGAGGAGAAGAGCGCCGAAGTCACCTATCTCACCGAGGTGCTGGAAAAGTCCAAGCTCACCGCGCCGCAGGGCGGCATCGCCGTCTTCCCGAGCCAGGACGACTGGCGCGGACGGCCGGTGCAGGTCGGCGAGCGCATCATGACCATCGCCGATCCCTCGCTCATCGACGTGACGATCTACGTGCCCCCGGAGGACGCGGTCGAGCTCGAGCGCGGCTCCGAAGTCCAGGTCCTCCTGCATGTCGATCCGCTGAAGCCGCTGCAGGCCAGGATCGAGCGCTCGAGCTACGAGCCGACCGTTGGGCCGGACGGCACACTCGCCTATGTCGTGCATGCCGAGGTGGTCCCTGGCTCGGGGTTACCCCGCATCGGCCTCCGCGGCACGGCCAAGATCTATGCCGAGCGCGTCTCGCTTGGCTATTACCTGCTGCGCAAGCCGCTCGCGTACGCGCGCCGTACGCTGGGCGTCTAGCTCTCGAAGAACTCCTTCATCTTGTCGAACCAGCCCTTGGCACGCGGGTTGTGGCGCGCGTTGTCAGCCTGGCTCAAGGTATCGAACTCGCGCAGGAGATGGCGCTGCCGCTCGGTGAGGTTGACCGGTGTCTCGACCACCACGTGGCAGAAGAGGTCGCCCGGCGCATCGCTACGCACGCCCTTGATGCCTTTGGCGCGCAGGCGGAACACCTTGCCGCTCTGAGTCTCGGCCGGCACGCGGATCTTGGCCGAGCCGTCGAGCGTCGGAATGCTGATTTCGCCGCCGAGCGCCGCGCTGGTGATCGAGATTGGCATCTCGCAGTGCAGATCGTCGTGATCGCGCGTGAACACCGGATGCGGCTTGATGTGCACCTGGACGTAAAGGTCGCCGGAGGGCCCGCCGTTTACGCCGGGCTCGCCTTCGCCGGAGAGCCGGATGCGGTCGCCTTCGTCGACGCCCGAAGGGATCTTCACCTGCAGCGTCTTCTGCAGCTTGATACGGCCTGAGCCGGCGCACTGCGAGCAGGGGTGCGCGATGATGCTGCCCGAGCCGTGGCAACGCGGGCAGGTCTGCGCGATCGAGAACGGGCCCTGCGATACGCGCACCTGGCCGGCGCCGCGACAGGTGGGGCAGGTGGTGGGCGCGGTGCCGGAGCGCGCGCCGCTGCCTTTGCAGATGTCGCAGGTGGACATCGCCGGGATGCGGATCTTGGTCTCGAAGCCGTGCGCCGCCTGCTCGAGCGTGATCTCGAGGTTGTAGCGCAAATCGGCGCCGCGGAAGACCGTCGAGCGGCCGCCGCGCGCGCCGCCGAAGATCTCGCCGAAGATGTCGCTGAAAATGTCCCCGAAGTGCCCGGCACCCGCGCCCGCGGCGTGCGGATCGACACCGGCATGGCCGAACTGATCATAAGCGCCGCGCTTCTGCGGGTCGCACAGCACCTCGTAGGCTTCCTTCGCCTCCTTGAAGTGCTCCTCGGCGCGCGGATTGTCCGGATTGCGGTCGGGATGCCACTTCATGGCGAGGCGCCGGTACGCCTTCTTCATGTCGTCTTCCGAGGCGTCCCGGTTGACGCCTAGTACCTCGTAGTAATCGCGCTTCGCCATATTCTTGGTTTCCATACGTACGAACGGGCCCATTGCTGGGCCCGTGCCGTTAACTCATCGCAAGATCAAGAGACGCTCAACCCGTCTTCTTGTCCTTCACCTCGGTGAACTCGGCGTCGACGACGTTCTCGTCGGGCTTGCCCGCGCCGCCCGCGGCTCCGGCGCCGCCGCCGGCCGGCTCCTGCTGGCCGCCGCCTTGCGCAGTCTGCTGCTGCTCGGCGTACATCTTCTCGCCGAGCTTCTGGGCCGCCTGCGCGAGCGACTGGGTCTTGGCCTCGATCTCGTCCTTGTTCTCGGACTTGAGTACGGCTTCGGCGTCCTTCACCGCCGCCTCAATCTTATCCTTCTCGCCGGCATCGAGCTTGTCGCCGTAGTCCTTAAGCGACTTGCGCACCGTGTGCACCGTCGCCTCGAGCTGATTGCGTGCATTGACGAGCTCGAGCGCCTTCTTGTCGTCGGCCGCGTGCACCTCGGCGTCCCTCACCATGCGCTGGATCTCGGCCTCATTGAGGCCGGAGCTCGCCTGGATCTTGATCTTGTTCTCCTTGCCGGTTGCCTTGTCCTTCGCCGAGACGTGCAGGATGCCGTTGGCGTCGATGTCGAACGTCACCTCGATCTGCGGCATGCCGCGCGGCGACGGTGGAATGTCGGTCAGGTTGAACTGGCCGAGGGACTTGTTGCCCGTGGCGATGTCGCGCTCGCCTTGCAGCACGTGAATGGTCACGGCGGTCTGGTTGTCGTCGGCCGTCGAGAAGACCTGCGTCGCCTTGGTTGGGATGGTGGTGTTCTTGTTGATCAGCTTGGTCATCACCCCGCCGAGCGTCTCGATGCCGAGCGAGAGTGGCGTCACGTCGAGGAGCAGCACGTCCTTGACGTCGCCCTTCAATACGCCCGCCTGGATCGCCGCGCCGACCGCCACCGCCTCGTCCGGGTTGACGTCCTTCCTCGGCTCCTTGCCGAAGAACTCGCGCACCGTGTCGATCACCTTCGGCATGCGCGTCTGGCCGCCGACCAGGATCACGTCGTTGATGTCCGAGACCTTGATGCCCGCGTCCTTGATGGCGATGCGGCAGGGCTCCACGGTCTTCTGGATGAGCTCGTCCACCAGCGATTCGAACTTCGCCCGCGTGATCTTCATCGTCAGGTGCTTGGGCCCCGACTGGTCCGCGGTGATGTACGGCAGGTTGATCTCGGTCTGCTGCGAGGACGAAAGCTCGATCTTCGCCTTCTCGGCGGCCTCCTTCAGCCGCTGCAGCGCCAGCACATCCTTGGACAGGTCGAGTCCCTGGTCCTTTTTGAATTCCGTGACGATGTAGTCGATCAGCCGTTGGTCGAAGTCCTCGCCGCCCAGGAACGTGTCGCCGTTGGTGGAGAGCACCTCGAACTGCTTCTCGCCCTCGACGTCGGCGATCTCGATGATCGAGATGTCGAAAGTGCCGCCGCCAAGGTCATAGACCGCGATCTTCGAATCCTTCTTCAGCTGCTTGTCGAGGCCGAACGCCAGCGCGGCCGCGGTCGGCTCGTTGATGATGCGCTTGACATCGAGGCCGGCGATGCGGCCCGCGTCCTTGGTCGCCTGGCGCTGCGAATCNTTGAAGTAAGCCGGCACCGTGATGACCGCTTCCTTCACTTCCTCGCCGAGATAGTCCTCGGCGGTCTTCTTCATCTTGCGCAGGATCTCGGCCGAGACCTGCTGCGGCGCGATCTTCTTGCCNCGCACCTCCACCCAGGCGTCGCCGTTGTCGGCGCGCCCGATCTTGTAGGGCATCAGGTGGATGTCCTTCTGCACTTCCTTTTCCTCGAAGCGCCGGCCGATCAGGCGCTTCACCGCATAGATGGTGTTCTTCGCGTTGGTGACCGCCTGCCGCTTCGCCGGCGCGCCCACCAGGATCTCGCCATCCTCGGTATAAGCCACCACCGAGGGCGTCGTGCGCGCGCCTTCGGAGTTCTCGATCACCTTGGGCTTGCCGCCCTCCATGATCGCGACGCAGGAGTTGGTAGTACCGAGGTCGATGCCGATGATCTTTGCCATTGAGGGTCCCGTTTTTAATCCAAGTCTGTGTCAGATATGGGGTTTGCGGTCGCTTTTTCAACCGCTTTCGCCACTGTGACGAGCGCCGGGCGCAGCACCCGATCGTGCAGCTGGTAGCCCTTCTGCATGGTCGCCACTACCGTATTGGGCTCCGAGTCGCTTTCCACCGCCGCCATGGCCTGGTGCCGGTACGGGTCGAAGCGCTCGCCGGCCATCGGGGCGATCGGCATGATGCGCGCCTTCTCGAGGGCGCTCGAAAGCTGGCGCAGCGTCAGCTGCACGCCATCGCGCAGCGCCTGCGGGCTCGCCTCCCGATTGGCGAGCGCCGCTTCCAGGCTATCCATCACCGGCAGAAGCGAATCGGCGAAGCGCTCCAAGGCATACTTCTGCGCATTGGCGGCCTCGGTCTGGAAGCGCTTGCGGGCGTTTTCCGAGTCCGCGAGTGCGCGTAGCATCGCGTCACGCTGCTGCTCGACCTGCGCTTGCGCGTCCGCGAGCTGCTGCTCCAGGGGCTTGGCCCCATTTTGAGCCTCTTTAGGCTGAACGCTCTCTTCAGGCATCTTGTCGAATTGGGGACGGCCAAGCGCTATTTCAAGCGCCCGGCGATTATTACAACTAGCTGATTAAGCTATGAAAGCTATCAAGATTTCGCTGTATGTGATCGCGGGGCTCGTGGTCCTTCTGGTCCTGGGCGCCGTGGTCTTCGCCATGACGTTCAATCCCAACCGCTACAAGGGAGAGATCGAGCGGCTGGTGAAGGACCGCACCGGCCGCACCCTCAGCCTGCGTGGCGACCTGCAGGTCGCCCTCTGGCCGGCGCTCGGCGCCAAGGTGAACGGCGTCACCCTGTCCGAGCGCGCCTCGGCGGATGAGTTCCTTTCGCTCGATTCGGCCCATGCGTCGGTGGCGCTCCTGCCGCTCCTGCACGGCAGCGTGGTGGTGGACGGCATCCGCGTCTCCGGCCTCAAGGCGCGTGTTATCAAGGAAAAGGACGGCCGCTTCAACTTCAGCGACCTCGCGGAGGCGCAGCCCTCGGAGACCGGCACCGGGTCGAAAGACGCCGGAGCGGCGAAAAAACCGGCCGAGAAGAAGGCGGAGGAACGCAAGGAGGCCGGCGGCAAGGCGGTGGCGTTCGATATCGGTTCGGTGCAGGTCGACCGCTCGGCCGTCACCTACATCGATAAGGCGAGCGGCCAGGAGCTCGCGCTGTCCGACCTTAAGCTCTCCACTGGCCGCATCGCCGAGCGCGCCGACGGCAAGCTCGAGCTCAAGGCTGCGGCGAAGGGCAAGAACCCGGACCTGGATCTCAGGCTGAACCTCGGCGGCAATTACAAGGTCGACCTTCCGGCCAAGGCGTTCGAGATTGCGAAGCTCGACGCCGCCGTCAATGGCGTCGCGGCGGGCATCACCAACCTCGACCTGAAGGCGAAGGGCGACGTCGCCGCCAATCCTGAAAAAAACGAGTACCGCGTCAAGGGCTTCGCGCTCGATTTCAAGGGCGTGCAGGAAAAGCAGAACATGGAGGCGCACATCGCGGCGCCGGAGCTGGTCGTGGCCGCCGACAAGGCGAAGGGCGCCGCCGTGACCGCCGAGCTCAAGATGAAGGACGGGCAGCGCGACATCGCAGCGAACCTGAAGCTCGCGGGAGTCGAAGGCTCGGCGAAGTCGCTGGTGATTCCACAGCTCAACGCCGAGATCGCCATGACCGGCCCGGATCTGCCGCAGAAGAGCGTCAAGATCCCAATCACCGGAAGCGCGCGCGCCGACCTCGAAAAGCAGACGGCGAACGCCGATCTCAACGCCAAGTTCGACGAGTCGACCATCCAGGCGAAGCTCGGCCTCGCGAAATTCTCGCCGCCGGCCTACCAGTTCGATGTGAACATCGACAAGCTCAACCTCGACCGCTACACCAAGCAACCCGAGAAGAAGCCGGTCTCCACGCCGAGCGAAGAAGGCAAGGCGCCGCCACCGGCGCAGCAGCCCGCGCCGTCGGCGCAGAAGAAGGACGAGGACACGCCGGTCGACCTCTCGGCGCTAAAGGGCCTCAACGCCAACGGCCGCCTGCAGGTGGGCGCGCTGCAGGCGAACGGGCTCAAGCTCGCCAACCTCAAGGCGGAGATAAAGGCGGCCAACGGCAGGGCGGACATCGCGCCGCTCTCGGCGAACCTTTACGAGGGCTCGATGCAGGGATCGGTTTCGGCGCAGGCCGATGGACGCGTGGCGGTGAAGCAGACGCTCACCGGTGTCGCCATCGGGCCGCTGCTGCGCGATGTCGCCCAGAAAGACGTGCTCGAGGGCAAGGGCACCGTCGCGCTTGATGTGAACGCGTCGGGCAAGACCGTGAACACGATGAAGAAGGCGCTTGCCGGCACCGCCCGCGTGGCGCTGAAGGATGGCGCGATCAAGGGCATCAACCTCGCCGAGGTGTTCCGGCGTGCCAAGACGGCGCTCGGCTCATCGGACGAGAAGGCGCAGGCGCGCGAGGCGCAGCAGACCGACTTCTCCGAGATGACGGCGAGCTTCGTCATCAAGAACGGCGTCGCGCACAACGAGGACCTGGACGTAAAAGCGCCGCTCTTCCGTGTCTCCGGCAAGGGAGACATCGACATCGGCAATTCGACGATCGACTATGTGACCAACGCCACCGTGGTGGCGAGTACCAAGGGCCAGGGCGGCAAGGACCTCGAGCAGCTCTCTGGACTGACGGTGCCGGTGCACCTTTCCGGGCCGTTCGATGGGCTCAAGTACAAGGTCGACTACTCGGCGGCGGCCTCGCAGTTCGCCAAGTCGAAGGCGGCGGATCGCATCCGCGGCGCGCTCGAGGAGCGCCTGGGCATCGCCAAGCCGAAGAGCCCGGACGACCAGCAGGCCGCGCCCGGCGGCGAGCAGTCCGGCCAGGGCAGCTCCGGCAACTCCGTGCGCGACCGGCTCAAGGGGCTGCTCGGCCGCTGATCGTCGCAAGCGCCGCGATCCATTCCGGCGCGTCGT
>C688J18823_10001140_pt1 | contig 16231 bp, 14 predicted proteins | sample HopSoiMetagenom1_FD_18823 | JGI IMG/M metagenome (IMG submission 18823) | reverse complement strand
AATTTGGTCGTGAGCAGATAGAGCTGCATCATGAAATCGAAGAACTGGTTCGACTTCCATTCCGGATCGGCAAAGCGCTTGTCGCGCGGCGAGGGTGCGATCGCGGGCGGTGCGTCCTGACCGGCCATGCGGCGCGCCGCCGAGCCCCAGAGGTCAAGATAGTCCTTGGCGAGCTTGGTCTGGAGTGCGGAGGCCCGCGACGTATCCGACAGCCAGTATTCGGCGACGGCGGTGAAGGTCTTGATGACCTCGGTAAGCTCCGCCGGCGGACGATCCTGCACCTCGCCGCTCTCGCGCGGCTTCAGGTACGCGGCAAGCGCCTTGCCGCCGCTTTCCATCGCCCGCGCGACATTCATCGCGAAGGCTTCCGCATCGAACTTCGTCTCGGGTTTGGGCGTATCGGTGGTGGCCATACTCATGAGGAGAACAGTAACGATTCATTCCGTATTCGTCACCGCGAAGCTCGCATGTTTGGCGTTAAACACTCTCGAAGATGTGTTGCAGTGCGACAAATTTTCTTGGTTCCGTCACAATCGAGCCGCACCGCTCGGCTTGGTGGTACCTGGGGCTATTTTCTCGCTCGGACCATTTGGGCAGCAATGGTTTGAGCTTGGGCGCGGACTTGGGTAAGGTTGCCCGGGGCCGTGCTTTGGGACGAAGTGGGGATTTCCCTAGTGTTGGCGTTGAGGGACCTGCAAAAGTCGCGACGGATCTGTGGCGCGCTGCTGATGGCGACGCTCGCCCTGGGCGGCTGCTCGAGCCAGCTCGCGGATATGACGCCTTCCGATGCGCAAGCGCATCCCAGGGAGGCCGGTAGCTATCTGCCGGTGCACGATCTGCCGCCGGATCGCGATCAGGCGGTGATGCCGCCGGACCAACGCGCCAAGATCGAGGCCGAACTTGCTGCCGCGCGCGACCGTCAGGCGGTTGCCACCAAGGACGCGAAATAGGGCGCTGCAAGGTAATCGCTGGCGCCTCCGCCTCGCCGTGCTAAAAGACCTTAGTTCAGCCGAGAGTCAGGGCGAACGACTTCAGTCAACGTCGTCGATAATTGCTCTAAGTATTTGATCTTGAGTAATTTTCGCGAGGGATGCGGGCGCCTTTCCGCCTGGTCTTTTATGGCCTGTCGATTCTGTCCTGACCGGTTGCCCGGAGCCGAGAGAGCCATGGAAGAGTTTTACCGCATCCGCCGCCTTCCGCCTTATGTGTTCGAACAGGTCAACCGGGCCAAGGCAGCCGCGCGGAATGCCGGCGCCGACATCATCGACCTCGGCATGGGCAATCCCGACCTGCCGGCGCCGGCGCACGTGCTGGAGAAGCTGAAGGAGACGCTGGGCAAGCCGCGCACCGACCGCTACTCGGCCTCCCGCGGCATTCCCGGGCTGCGCCGGGCCCAGGCCGGCTACTACGCCCGCCGCTTCGGCGTGAAGCTCAATCCCGACACCCAGGTGGTGGCGACGCTCGGCTCCAAGGAGGGGTTTGCCAACGTGGCGCAGGCGATCACCGCGCCCGGCGACGTCATCCTTTGTCCGAATCCGAGCTACCCGATTCACGCCTTCGGCTTCTTGATGGCGGGCGGCGTGATCCGCTCGGTGCCCTCGGAGCCGACGCCGCAATTCTTCGAGGCGGTCGAGCGGGCGATCGTGCATTCGATCCCGAAGCCGCTGGCGCTCGTCGTCTGCTATCCTTCGAACCCGACCGCCTATGTCGCGAGCCTCGACTTCTACAAGGACCTGGTCGCATTCGCGAAGAAGCACGAGATCCTGATCCTGTCCGATCTCGCTTATGCCGAGGTCTATTTCGACGAGAACAACCCGCCTCCGTCGGTGCTCCAGGTGCCGGGCGCGATGGACGTCGCCGTCGAGTTCACCTCGATGTCGAAGACCTATTCGATGGCTGGCTGGCGTATGGGCTTCGCGGTCGGCAACGAGCGCGTGATTGCGGCACTCGGCCGCGTCAAATCCTATCTCGACTACGGTGCGTTCACGCCGATCCAGGTCGCAGCGACCGCCGCGCTGAACGGACCGGACGATTGCATCAAGGAGATGCGCGACACCTACCGCAAGCGGCGCGACGCGCTGGTGGAATCGTTCGGCCGTGCCGGCTGGGAGATCCCGCCGCCGGAAGCGTCGATGTTTGCCTGGGTGCCGCTGCCGGAAGCCTTCCGCAGCGTCGGCAGCATGCAGTTCGCGACCCTGATGGTGGAGAAATCCGGTGTCGCGGTCTCGCCCGGCGTCGGCTTTGGCGAGCATGGTGAAGGATATGTCCGCATCGCCATGGTGGAAAACGAGCAACGGATCAGGCAGGCCGCGCGCGGCGTGCGCCGCTTCCTTGAAAGCGGCATCGAAACGTTGCACAACGTCGTTCCGCTCGCCACTCGGCGTTAAGTTCTCTTCCGCAGGTTTTCCAAGGCATCATGGTTGCACCCCTGAAAGTGGGCATAGCGGGGCTCGGCACCGTGGGCGCCGAAGTTGTCCGTCTGATTGAAACGCAGGCGCGCGTGCTTGCCGGCCGCAGCGGCCGCGGCATCCGGGTGGTCGCCGTCACCGCGCGCTCGAAGGCGAAGAAGCGCGGCGTCGATCTGCGCGGCATCGAATGGGTCAAGGATCCGCTTGCCCTCGCCACGCATCCCGGCATCGACTGCTTCGTCGAGCTGATGGGTGGCTCCGGCGATCCCGCGCTGGCGGCGGTGGAAGCTGCGCTGAACGCCGGCAAGTCCGTTGTCACCGCCAACAAGGCGTTGCTGGCAAAGCACGGCCTCAAGCTGGCAAAGGCCGCCGAAAAGCACGGCGGCGCGCTGAATTTCGAGGCAGCCGTCGGCGCTGCGATCCCTGTCATCAAGACGTTACGCGAAGGTCTTGCCGGAACCGGCATCAACCGGGTCTACGGCATCCTCAACGGCACCTGCAATTACATCCTGACCCGGATGGAGCAGGAGGGCCTGTCCTTCGCCGAATGCCTGAAGGACGCGCAACGGCTCGGCTATGCCGAGGCCNATCCGTCNTTCGACGTCGACGGCCACGATACCGCGCAAAAGCTCGCCATTCTCGCCAGCCTCGCTTTCGGCACGAAAGTTGCTCAAAGCGCGGTGTATGTCGAAGGTATCTCCTCCATCGCGCCGGAAGATCTCCGTGCCGCCGACGATCTTGGTTACCGGCTCAAGCTGCTCGGCGTCGCCGTTCGCACCGCCAAGGGCATCGAGCAGCGCGTCCATCCGACCATGGTTCCGAAATCCTCGTCGATCGCGCAGGTGATGGGTGTCACCAATGCGGTCACGATCGATGGCGAAGGCATCCCGCCGATCACGCTGGTCGGCCCCGGTGCCGGGGGAGCGGCGACCGCATCCGCCGTCGTGGCCGACATCGCCGACGTCGCGCGTGGCATCCGCGCCAATCCGTTCGGCCGGCCGATTTCGCAGCTGCGCGATACCAAGAAGGCGCCGATGGAGCGCCACGAGGGCGGCTACTATATCCGCCTTCTGGCACGCGATTTCCCGGGCACCGCGGCTGCGATCGCGACCCGGCTCGCGGAGCAGAAGATTTCGATCGAGTCGATCGTGCAGCGCCATCCCAATGGCGGCGCTGCGCCGGCAGACGGGAAGGCGGTCCCGGTGCCCGTCATCCTCATCACCTATGCCACGCACGAGGACGCCGTGCGCCGCGCGCTCGCGGCCGTGCAGAAGGACAAGGTGATCAGCGGACGGCCGCAGGTGATACGGATCGAGAAGAACTGAGCATGCTTAAGCAATGACACGGTTCGAACGAACTGTGGGTGTTACGAGTTGATGTGGCGGAGATGTCCGTCCAAAACTGTTTCGAAGGAGTGAGCCGATGTCGACCCATATTTCAGTCCCGCCGCAAGCATTGCTCGAGCGCATTCTCACGCTGGAAATCGTGCGGGTGACGGAGCGGGCGGCGGTGTCTTCGGCGCGTCTGCGCGGGCACGGCAACGAGAAGGCGGCCGATCAGGCCGCAGTGGATGCGATGCGGCGCGAGCTCAACAAGCTCCCGATCGAGGGCACGATCGTCATCGGCGAGGGCGAGCGCGACGAGGCGCCGATGCTCTTCATCGGCGAGAAGGTCGGCATGAACGCCGGCCCGCAAGTCGACATCGCGGTCGATCCGCTCGAAGGCACCACGCTGTGCGCCAAGAACATGCCGGGCTCGATTGCCACCATGGCGATGGCCGACGGCGGCACGCTGTTGCACGCCCCCGACGTCTACATGCAGAAGCTCGCGATCGGTCCCGGCTATGACAAGGGCGTCGTCGAGCTCGATGCGACGCCGGCCGAAAACGTCCGCCGCCTCGCCAAGGCCAAGGGCGTCAAGCCGGACGGCATCACCGTTCTCGTGCTCGACCGTCCGCGCCATGCCAGCATCATCGAGAGCGTGCGCTCGACCGGCGCCGCCGTGCGCCTGATCACCGACGGCGACGTCGCCGGCGTGATCCACTGCGCCGACCCTGACAATACCGGCGTCGACATGTATCTCGGCACCGGCGGCGCGCCGGAAGGCGTGCTCGCGGCCGTGGCGCTGCGCTGCATCGGCGGCCAGATGCAGTGCCGTCTCATCCTCGACTCCGACGAGAAGCGGGAGCGCGCCGCCAAGATGGGCGTCAACGATCCCAAGATGATCTACGGCATCGAGGACATGGCGCGCGGCGACTGCCTGTTCGCCGCCACCGGCGTCACCACGGGCTCGCTGCTGTCAGGCGTCAAATTCCGCAAGGACGGCGTGATCGAGACCGAGACGGTGGTGATGCGTTCCGTCACCGGCACCGTACGCTACATCAAGGCCGAGCACCGCGAACTGGCGAAGTTCCATTTGGACTGATTTTCTCCGTCATTCCGGGGCTCGCAAAGCGAGAAGCCGGAATCTCGCGCCACAACTTTTGGATTCCGGGTTCGCGACTTCGTTGCGTCCCGGAATGACAACAAAAAAAATCAGGGGAGCGCCCATGTCTGATCTGTCCGTCGTCAAAGCGCTCGTCTTCGATGTGTTCGGCACCGTCGTCGACTGGCGCACCAGCCTGATCACGGACTTCATGTGGTGGGCGAAGGGCCGCGGCATCTCCGCCGACTGGACCGCACTGGTCGACGGCTGGCGCGGCATGTACATGGCTTCGATGGATGACGTGCGCAAACATCCCGAGCGCGGCTATGTCATGCTCGATGATCTGCATCGCCGCTCGCTGGAAAAGCTGGTCGCGCAATTTTCGATTCGAGGCCTGACCGAAGCCGATCTCGATCACCTCACCAAGGGGTGGCACCGGCTGCACCCGTGGCCCGACAGCGTCGCGGGCCTGACGCGGTTGAAGACGAAATTCGTGATCTCGCCGCTGTCGAACGGCAATGTCGCGCTGCTGACCAACATGGCGAAGTTCGCAGGGCTTCCCTGGGACCTCATCATGTCGGCCGAGCTGTTCGAGCACTACAAGCCCGATCCCGAAACCTATCTTGGCGCCGCGCGCCTGCTGTGCCTCAAGCCGGAAGAGGTGATGATGGTCGCCGCCCACAACGGCGATCTCGCCGCCGCGCAGAAGAACGGGCTGAAGACGGCCTTCGTGGCGCGGCCAACCGAATACGGTCCGCTCCAGAAAGTCGATTTCGAGGCCACCGGCAATTGGGACATCGTCGCCAGGGATTTTGTCGGAATCGCCGACAAGCTCGGGTGCTAGGGCGGCTGCGACTTTGCAGAGGGCCAAGGCTCAGCGTCGCAGCACGTTCCACGGCGCGAAGGCGTTGTTGACACCCTCGAGCGCCGGTCCGAGTTGCGGCACATGCCGCAGCAGCACCGATTTCATTCCGTTGTTGTGGATCCAGTCCAGACCGAAATTGGTGTAGACTTCCGCCCGGTAGTCATCGGTGAAGAACCGGTCGCTCTTCAAACGCCGCGATGCCATCAGGATGAAAATGCGGAAGGCGGTATCGCTGAAGCCAAAACCGTCCGGCAGGTCCTCGGCCAATAGTCCGACCATCAGATCAACGCGATCGACGTCGCCCTTGTAGATCGCGCGCATCTTCCCGGCCGCGCCGGGGATGCTGGTGATTTCCTCGAACGTCTTGACCCGCTTTTTGCCGACCAGTTCGCGGAACCGATTGTAGCGCGGCACGCCGCGCTCGCGATCACGCATGATGTCGATCGCCGCCACGTCGAGCAGCGGCTGGTCGTCTTTCGTGAACCGGCGCAGAAAGTTGGGATAATTGTGGAGGCGAATGGCGCCGGGATGAGCGGTGCCGAACGAGTACAGCAGGTCGACGAAGCCGTGAGTCTGCATGAACTCCCGGGAGGCGCGCCCCTGCATATTGACCAAGTCGCTAGGGGTAATCTCTGTGCTATCGAGCCGCCGTACATCCATCGTTTCGGGGATCAGCGGGTGCAGGCGGTACACGGCGGTGAATTCCTCGGTCATCGCATAGGGCGCGCTGTGCTGATCCGTCGGAGAGCCGATGATGCCAAAGGCGGCTTCGCTGTTCTTGCCGAGCACGGCGCGCAGCACCCGGCACGGGATCCCCGACCAGTTGGCGTGCATGCCGAAGTCCAGTGCGGGATGGCCGAGGATGCCTGGCGTCCATTCGACGGTGTGGATCTTGGCGATCAGGGCCGCGTTGATCAGGCGAGCGCGCTGGAATAGCTCCTGGTCCTTCCAGGTCGGATACCGCGCCTTCAAGCCGTCGCAGATGACATTGTGCTCGCGTGCAAAGAGATTGTGCAGCAGGCTGAGCCCCACCCACCAATTGTCGTTGAAGCCGGTGAGATCGGCGCCCGGATGCACCGGATCGGCTGGAAGCATCCCATCATTGCCGACTGCGATCTTCCCATCTGCCCGCGAACGGATCTGCATCTGCCTCGCGCGGTCGCTGCCGTAGATCTGTCCGGCATCCCACCAGTGCGAGTTGAGGTTGCGGAACGTGGGGGTCGCGCCGAGCCATCGTTCACGTGGCGTCTCGTCGCAAACGGTCCGACGGATCTTCATGCAGCCGTCGATCCGCTCATCCGCAGGCCATTCGTCGTTTGGCTTCAGCGGAATTTTGAACTCGTTTCCCGACTTAGGGGCCCCATGGCTGAACCAGTTATGGGTTTCGAACTGGATCCAGGCGGCGGCCAGCAGATTGAGGCTGGTCGCGGGAATGAATTCGCGGCGCGCCAGCAACTCCTCCGAGATCACGCGCGGACTGGGTTCGAGCAGGTCGTCCAGGCGGTCCGGCACGCATTCAGGCAGCGCGAAATTGCGTCCGAACCGGGCGCCAGCCATCCCCATGCGCGGATGGTCGAGGCTGTTGAACGAGCCGTCGGCGGAACGCCAGCGGTCATTGCCCGTGCTCCAGCGAGGCGATGTCGTGCCGTAGCCGGTATGGTGCAGATTGTGCTCCCGCAGCCGGTCGCGGAACGCCGAGAGATTGGCAGCTCCGAGCAGCCTCGGCAGTTTGTCCCATCTGACAAAGAAGTTGATGGCCCGATAGACAACATCCGGGACCCATTGGAGCAGGCCACGATGGAAGACAAAACCATCGTTCTCGCGGGACATTGACGCTCCCAAACAAATTCACGTCAATAAATTCGATTTGCAATTAGTAGATGTAGTTCAATAACACCAAAATGTCCGCTTGCCAACGCCGCCGGAGACATTGCGGATTGCAGTTGCTTGCCGGTCAGCCGGACGGCGGTGATCGTTCGGATGGTCCGGGCGGCGCTTGCGCCACCCGGACCTGATCCGGCGATTACAACGTCATCTGCATCGGTTCGGGATAATAATGGAATCCTTCGCCGGCCTTGGCGACATGGCCATAGCCCGGCCAGGCGAAGTGATAGGACATCACGGGCACCTTGTTCGCCGCGAGCATGGTCAGCAGTTTTACGCGCGACTCGGCCGCCTGCTTGGGATCGGTGTCGTAGGAGAATTCCATCCGCGGCCGCTCCAGCAGCAGCACCGAATGATGCGAGAGGTCGCCCATGAAGGCGAAGGACTTGCCGGCCGACGAGACCATGAAGATGGTATGGCCGACGGTATGACCGGGGGCCGAGATCGCCTGCACGCCCGGCAGGAATTCCTGGCCGTCCTTGAAGAACACGATGCGGTCGCGCACCGGCAGCAGGTTCTTGCGGGCGTGAACGACGAAATCCTTGGCGTCGCTGCCGAGCTTGCCTTCGTCGGTCCAGAAGTCGAAATCGGTCTGCGAGATGTAGATCTGCGCGTTCGGAAACAGCGGCTTGCCGCCGTCGTCCACGATGCCCCCGATGTGGTCGATATGGGCATGTGAGCAGACCACCGCATCGATGTCCCCGGGCTTGATGCCTGCCTCGGTCATGCTCTTCTGCTGCCGGCCGGTGGTGGCGCCGAACAGCTTGGAACTGCCCATGCCGGTATCGAACAGGATGAGCTTGTCGCCGGTGTTGACGATCGGCGAGTTCTGTTCGAGCACGACATTGTCCGGCGACAGGAAATTGTCGGCGAGCATCTTCTTCACCTCTTCCTTGGGAACGCCGGTGAAGGTCCCGGAGGGGTCGCCGAGCGGAAGCGGTCCGTCGGAGACGATCGTGACTTCGGCATCGCCGAGAACGAAGCGGTGCCAGTAAGGCGTCTGGGTGCCGAGCTTGGGAGCGCGCGCCATCGCGCTGCTGCCGAGCATTGCGCTGGCACCAAGGCCAGCCCCGAGGGCAAACAAGGACCGACGTGAGACATCGATTGTCATGCGTTTCCTCCGCTTTTGTGTTTTGTTTTGCGCAATTGTTCGCGCGTTACCTTCGGCCTGCGCCGATCGCCTCGCGTCAGCACGATCCGACCGATGCAGTCAAATGCAATCAATGATTGTGTCGCGATTGTGTCTCTTGACCGAGCGTTGTGGCGGGACCGCAGGTTTCTTTCTGCGTGGCGAATGCCGTCTCACGCAATCCGCGGCACCAGGTCACTGCCTTCCGTTTCGGCAAAGCCCGCCTGCAAAACCTCTTCGCGCTTGTGGCGTAGATGCGCGCGCAGGATATGGGCGAGGCCGACGCCGTCGCGCCTCTGCAGTGCATTCAGGATGGCGTCATGCTCCTGCACTGCGACCGCCCAGCGCTCGGGCGTCATCGGCGTGACATAACGCGCGCGCCGGATGCGCGCGGTCACGGACGCATACAACCCCGCGAGCACCGGGTTGCCGGCCGCAGCGACGATGCCTTCGTGAATGGCGCGGTTGCCGCGATAGTACTGGATGAGGTCGCCATCACGATAATGCCGCACCATGTCCCCGTGCGCGGCGGCGATCGCAGCGATCTCGGCATCGGTGATGCGTTCGCAGGCGAGTTCGCCGGCGAGCGCCTCGAGACCCTGGCAGACCTCGAACAGGTCGCGCATGTCCTTGTCGGTCAGTTTTGCCGCACGCGAGCCACGGTGGGGCAGGAGCTGCACGAGCCCTTCGGCGGCGAGCACCTTGAGCGCCTCGCGTAGCGGCGTGCGCGATATCTGGAGCCGCTCGCACAGCTCACGCTCGGGAATCCGCGCGCCCGGCGGGATTTCGCCGTCGAGCAGGATGGCCCGGATGCGGCCGACGACTTCCTCATGAAGCATGGGTCTGAAGTCCATTTGAATGCAAAAATGAAGATATATGCGGATTAAGGCAAGTTCCAGCTTGTAAATCGACAATTTTGCATTCAAAAATGTAGAAAAGCAGAAGGACATGAGGAAATGGACCAGCAGGTGGTGGCGGAAGACCTCGTTTTCGAGCGCCAGGACGGTATCGGGCGGATCACCTTCAATCGTCCGCAGGCCCGCAACGCCTTCACCTTCGCGATGTACGAGCGGCTTGCCGCGATCTGCGAGGAGATCAACGACGATCAGGCGATCAAGGTGCTGGTGCTGCGCGGGGCCGGCGACAAGGCGTTTGCCGCGGGCACCGACATCAATCAGTTCCGCGATTTCAAGTCGCCGCAGGACGCGGTCGACTACGAGAACCGCATCGATCGGGTGCTGACCACACTCGAACAGTGCCGCGTGCCGACGATCGCCGCGATCAACGGGTTCTGCACCGGCGGCGGCGCCGGCATTGCCGCGGCCTGCGACCTCCGCATCGGCACCCAAAGCGCGAAAATCGGCTTTCCCATTGCCCGCACGCTCGGCAATTGCCTGTCGATGTCCAATGTCAGTCGTCTCACCGCGCTGATCGGCGCTGCCCGTGTCAAGGATCTGATCTTCACCGCGCGCCTGGTCGACGCGACGGAGGCCGCCAGCGTCGGGCTGCTCGGCGAGATCGTCGAGGATCTCGCCGCGCTCGACAGGCGCGCGGATGAGGTTGCCCGGCTGCTCGCCAGCCACGCGCCGCTGACGCTGAATGCGACCAAGCAGGCCGTGGCGCGCCTGCAAAGGCGGCTGACGCCGGACGAGGGCGAGGACCTCATCCTGATGTGCTACACGAGCCAGGATTTTCGCGAAGGGCTCGATGCTTTCCTCACCAAGCGCGCGCCGCAATGGCGCGGCCAATAGGACGCCCCGATGCAAAGCGATCGCTCGCAATCAACCTCCGGCCGTTCGGGGCCGCTTGCCGGCCTCAAGGTCATCGATCTCACCCATGTCATGGCAGGGCCGACCTGCACCTTGATGCTGGCCGATATGGGCGCCGACGTCATCAAGATCGAGAAATCGCCGAACGGTGACGACACCCGCCATTCGGTGCCGCCGAAGATTGGCGACGAGGCGGCCTCCTTCCTGATGATGAACCGCAACAAGCGCGGCATCGTGCTGGATCTGAAGACCGATGGCGGCAAGCAGGTGTTGCGGCGGCTGATCGCGGGCGCCGACGTGCTGGTCGAGAACTTTGCGCCGGGCGCCATGGAGCGCCTCGGCTTCGGCTATGAAGACCTGCACAAGCAGCATCCAGACGCTGATCTATTGCTCGCTGTCGGGCTTCGGCCGCACCGGACCCTACAAGCATCGCCGCGGCTTCGATCTGGTCGCCCAGGCCATGAGCGGCATCATGAGCTTTACCGGCGAACGTCCCGATGGTCCGCCCGTGAAATGCGGCCCGCCGCTGTCCGACATCACCGCCGGCCTGCTGGCGAGCATGGGCATCCTCGCGGCCTACACGCACCGTCTCAAGACCGGCGAAGGGCAGTGGGTCGAGACCTCGCTCTATGAGGCCGCGCTGGTGCAGACCTACTGGCAGTCGACCATCGCGCTCGCCGCGGGCACCGCGCCGCGCGCGATGGGTTCGGCCCATCCGCTCAACGCGCCATATCAGGCCTTCGAGGCCTCCGACGGCTGGCTGGTGGTCGGCGGCGCCAACAAGAAGCACTGGCTGTTGATGCTGGACGCGCTCGGTGCGAGCGAGCTCGCATCCGATCCGCGTTTCATCAACGGCGCCGACCGCATGGCCAATCTGAAGGAGCTCGAAGCCGTCCTGAGCGAGCGCTTCCGCACCCGGACGCGGGCGCACTGGCTTGCTGCGCTGGACGAGAAGGGCGTGCCGTGCGGACCCGTGCACGACATGCTGGAGGCGCTCAGTGATCCGCAGACGCTGGCGCGCGAGATGGTCGTCGAGGTCGAGCATTCCACGCTCGGTCCGGTGAAGACGATCGGCTTGCCGGTCAAGTTTTCGGAGACCCCAGGCAAAGTGCGTACGGGCGCGCCGGTCTACGGTGAGCATACAAGCGAGGTGCTGGTCGAGCACGGGTTCGACCAGAAGCAGATCGAAGCGCTCGAAAAAGAAGGCGCAATCGTGCTGGCATCGGGAAGACGCGAGGAACGCGTCGCCTGACCGGGCGTCGAAAAAAAAAGAACAAGAGACAAAAATCAGCTGGAGGACATCATGGGTCGGACGTCAACACTTCTGCTCTCCGCCGCCGCAACCGTGCTCGCCGGCACGGTGCCGGCGCTCAGCGCCTGGCAGCCGCAAAAGCCGATCGAGTTCGTGGCGACCGCGGGACCCGGCGGCGGCACCGACAATCTCGCGCGCGCCGTGCAGAACATCATCACCAAGCACAAGCTGGTGGAGCAGCCGATCGTCGTCGTCAACAAGGGCGGCGGCAGCGGAGCGGAAGGCTATGTCTACGGCAAGGCATCCGCCGGCGATCCCTACAAGGTGATCTTCGGCACGTCGAATGCCTGGCAGCAGCCGCTCGTCTCCAAGGTCGCCTTCAACTACACCGATCTCACTGCCATCGCGGCAATGGCGCAGGACGAGTTCCTGCTCTGGGTCAAGCAGGACGCGCCCTACAAGACGGCGGGCGACTATCTGAAGGCGGCCGCATCGGGCGAATTCAAGATGGGCGGCGCGCAGTCGAAGGATACCGACGAGGTGCTGACCCGCATGATCGAGAAGGCCGGCCACATCAAGCTGACCTACATCCCCTTCAAAAGCGGGGCCGAGACTGCCGTGCAGCTCGCCGGCGGACACCTCGACTCCCACGTCAACAATCCCAGCGAAAGCATCGGGCAATGGCGCGGTGGGACGCAACGGCCGCTTTGCGTTTTCAGCCCGAAGAGGCTGCCGCAGGGCGCCAAGGTCACCGCGACCGAAGGCTGGGGCGACGTTCCGACGTGCGTCGAGCAGGGTCTCGACATCAAGCAATATGAGCAGCCGCGGACGGTGTGGCTCCCCGGCAAGGTCACCCCGGACCAGGCCGCGTTCTATGTCGACCTGATGAAGAAGGTGCAGGCGACACCGGACTGGAAGGATTACATCGAGAAAACCTCCCAGGTCGACACGTTCCTGACCGGCGCCGATTTCGACAAGTTCATCAAGGAGGACCTCGAGCACGTCAAGCAGGTCGCGGGCGAGCAGGGCTGGTTGGTCAAGTGAGGCGGCGCAAGCCTCCAACCCCTCCGTCGTCCCGGCCTAGTGCGCAATTGCGCACTAGGCCGGGACGACACCGAGCGTTGGGGAACATGTGCGCCATAGCCGGCCATTGTACTTAGCCTGACCGGAGCCTCCCATGATATCGCGCCGCGCCCTCGAACTTGCGACCGCAATCCTCACCGGCAGCTTTGGTGTGGCCGTCGTTGTCTCCAGCCTCGATAACGGTATCGGCTGGTCGAGCGCGGGCGTGGACGCCGGCACGTTCCCGTTCCTGACCGGCATCATCATCTTGCTTGGAAGTCTCTACAATCTGGTGCGCGGTTTGATGCCGGTTACGTCACTGGCGAATGTCCCCATCGCGATCACGTCGATTGAGTTGCGCCGCCTTGCCGGCCTGTTCGTGCCGGCGGCAATTTTTGTGGCTGCGATCCCGTTGGCCGGGATGTACGTCGCCTCAGCCCTGTACATCTTCGCGGTGCTGGCGATCCCCCGACAACAATCCGTGCCGCGCGCGCTTGGCATGGCGGCGGCGACGGCGCTCGCGCTCTACATCGTGTTCGAGCGCATGTTCCAGGTGAGCTTGCCGCACGGCGCGCTCGCCGCGGCCTTCGGCTTCTGACGGAGAGGCCGATGGACAATCTCCAGGAACTCCTTCACGGCTTTAGCATCGCGATCACGCTGCCGCATCTGGCGCTGATGGTGATCGGCGTGCTGCTCGGCATTCTTGTCGGCGTGCTGCCCGGGCTGGGTGCTCCGAACGGGGTGTCGCTGCTGCTGCCGCTGACCTTCGGCATGCAGCCGGTCTCCGCCATCATCCTGCTCTCCAGCATGTATTGGGGCGCGTTGTTCGGCGGATCCGTGACCTCGATCCTGTTCAACATCCCGGGCGAGCCGTCGTCTGTCGCCACCACCTTCGACGGCTACCCGATGGCGCGCGACGGCCGTCCGACCACGGCCCTCGCCACTGCCTTCGGCTCGGCGGCGTTCGGCGCGCTGATCGGCGTCATCCTCATCACCTTCCTCGCATCATGGGTGGCGCAGGTCGCACTCGCCTTCGGGCCGGCGGAATATTTCGCGGTCTATTTCCTGGCCTTCGCCAGCTTCGTCGGCATGGGCGGGGCGGCGCCGATCAAGACCGTCGTCGCGCTGGCGATCGGCTTCGCCATTGCCGCCATCGGCATCGACACCGTTTCCGGCAGCGTGCGTCTCACCATGGGCGTCGACGAACTGGTCAAGGGCGTGAACTTCGTTGTCGCGGTGATGGGGCTGTTCGGCATTGGCGAGCTGCTCGTCGCCGTCGAAGAGGAGTTTCATGCCCGCGCGGTCTCGTCGAAGATAGAGTGGCGCGAGGTATTTCGCGCGATCGGCCGCCTGCCGCGGCATAGTGTGGCACTGCTGCGCAGCGCGGCCATCGGATGCTGGATGGGGATCACGCCAGGCGGCCCGACCGCGGCATCCTTCATGAGCTACGGCATCGCCCGCCGCTTCTCGCGCCGCGGCCGATACTTCGGCACCGGAGAGGTCGAGGGCATCATCTCGCCGGAGACGGCCGATCATGCCGCCGGCACCAGCGCGCTTCTGCCCATGCTCTCGCTCGGCATTCCCGGCTCGGCCACTGCGGCCGTCATGATGGGCGGGCTGATGATCTGGGGCCTCAATCCCGGGCCGATGCTGTTCGTCGACCAGAAGGACTTCGTCTGGGGCCTGATTGCCTCGATGTACGTCGGCAACATCGTCGCCGTCGTGCTGGTGCTGCTGACCGTGCCGGTCTTCGCCGCCCTGATGCGGATTCCCTTCGTGATCATCGCGCCGCTGATCGTGATCATCTGCGTCGTCGGCGCCTATTCGGTGTCGAACTCCTATCTCGATGTCGTCATGATGCTCGGCTTCGGCATCGTCGGCTACCTCTTCAAGAAGCTGTTCTATCCGCTGGCGCCGCTCGTGCTCGCGATCGTCATCGGCGACAAGGCCGAGGATGCGTTTCGGCAGTCGATGCTGATGTCCAAGGGATCGCTCGGGATATTCTTCGCCAACAAGCTCGTGACGTGCCTGATCGTGGCCGGCATCGTGCTGTTGCTGCTCCCGCTCGTGCTGCAGCTTGCGCGCCTGGTGCGCAAGCCTGCGCCGTCCGCTGACGAGATTACAGCCCAAGAGAGAGCTCAAGAGACCGCTCGGGAGAAAGTGATCATATGACCGCACAGCCGCTCATTGCATTGGCAATGGGAGATCCCGCCGGCATCAGCCCGGAATTGACCGCCAAGCTCGTGGTGCAGGACGACATCCGCGCGCGTAGCCGGATCGTCGTGATCGGCGACCGCCGCATCTTCGACGAAGGCGCGCGCATTGCCGGCGTCAAGCCAGAGCTGACAACAGTGGAGCAGGGGGCCGATCTGCGCCTGGCGGAGGGCGAAACGCTGTTCGTCGATCTCGGGCACCTCGATCCCAGCGACGTCCAACAGGGGGTCGCGAGCCTCGCCGGCGGCAGGTTCGCGCTTGCCAACTACAAGCAGGCGCTCGAGCTCGGCCGCGACGGCAGGGTCGATGCCGTCTGCTTCACGCCGTTCAACAAGCAGGCGATGCGGCTGGCCCGCGCCGAGTATGACGACGAGATCGCGTTCTCCGCGGAAGTGGTCGGGCTCAAAACCCCCGCAAGCGAGTTCAACGTGCTGGACCGGCTCTGGAACGCCCGCGTGACGTCCCATATCCCGCTCAAGGACGTCGCCGCGCGACTGTCCGGCGAACGCATCCATCGCGCGCTCAAGCTGACCGATGTGTGCATGCGCAATGCCGGCTTCGCCCGGCCGCGCATCGCGGTCGCCGGTCTCAATCCGCATGCCGGCGACGGCGGCAATTTCGGCCGTGAGGAGATCGATGTCATCGCGCCCGTGGTCGCGGCCGGCCAGCGGGAGGGCATTGCCGCCGAGGGGCCGTTCCCTGCCGACACGGTGTTCCTGCGCGCCAAGGGCGGCGCCTTCGATGCGGTGCTGACGATGTATCACGACCAGGGCCAGATCGCGATGAAGCTGATGGGTTTTGATCGCGGCGTGACGTTGCTCGGCGGCTTTCCGTTCCCGATCTGCACGCCCGCCCACGGCACCGCCTACGACATCGCGGGCCAGGGCATTGCATCAATCGGTGCCAGCCGCGCCGCGGTGTTGCTCGCCGCGGAGATGGCCGCTCCGCGCGCCACCTGATTACACGCGATGACCTGGCGTTACTTCGCGACAGGCGTCACGAGCTCCTTGTCAGCAGTATCCACGACAAAGACCGCCAACAGCTTCGCGGGCTCGGTGTCGCTGGCATTGGCGCTGACGGCGTGGCGGTCGCCGGGCTTTTCAGAGAAGTTCTCTCCCTTGTGATAAACCTTGGCAGGCTCGTCATTGACCTGGCTGCGGATCGCTCCTTCCAGGATTGTGGCATAGATGAATGCGGAGCGCGGGTGCATGTGGGCGGCGAGGA
>C688J18823_10001139_pt1 | contig 16246 bp, 13 predicted proteins | sample HopSoiMetagenom1_FD_18823 | JGI IMG/M metagenome (IMG submission 18823) | reverse complement strand
GATCCGAGCGGCTCGCTCGCGGTGAAGTAGATCTCCTCCGCGGTGCCGACGATCACCTCGGCGCTGCCGCCGCCGATGTCGATGCAGAGCGCGGTGCTCGAGCCAATGTCGACGGCGCAGCGCACCGCGCGGAAGATGTAGTCCGCTTCCTCGTCGCCGCTGATGACCCGGATCTTGATGCCCGCGGAGTCGCGCACGCGCTTGAGAAACTCGCGCTTGTTCGGCGCTTCACGCACGGCACTCGTAGCGACGGCGATCACTTCATCCGCCTCCCAGCGCTTCGCCAGCGCCGCCATGCGCGCGATCGTCTGCACGCCGCGCTCCATGGCGTCGTCGGTCAGCGGCTGGCCGTCGAGACTGGAGAGGCCGAGCTGCACCATCTCCTTCTCGCGATCGACCACGCGATAGCCGCGGCTCTTCGTCTCCGCCACGATCATGTGGATCGAGTTCGTACCGATATCGATCGCCGCGATCCGTTTTGCTTTGCCCGACATGTTGTGTGTGCGTCGTCATCCCGAGCGTAGTCGAGGGACCTGGGTCCCGGGTGGTGGCGCGATGCACGTGCCCCCCGCCCGCACAGGTCCCTCGACTACGCTCGGGATGACGTTGCTGCAAATTACTCCGAATTTACGCAGCGTGCATACGCAGCGTGACACGAGGAGCGCGGGCATCCTTGCCCGCAGTCGCCGGCCGTCCCGGCCGGTGACGGGACGTCCGCGCGCAGGAGCTCCTCGGTTCCTTCACTCCGAAATTACATCCGTAGCAGACGCGCCCTCTCATCGATCGAGCAAGATTCCTCGCAACAAAAAGGGGGTTTTTTGCAGATGAAACATTCGCTTCTCGCCGCGGCTCTGACCGCGATGTTTGCTGTCGCTGCGCCGGCGCAGGTCACGCCCGCCGCCGGCTTCACGCCGCCTGACGACACGCCGAAGGTCAACGTCGGCGCGACGATCTTCGCCGACTTCACCTACCAGGATTCACCGAAGGCGAGCTCGTTCAACGTCACCCGCGCGTACATCAACATCACCGGCAACCTCAATCATCTGTTCGCGTATCGCCTCACGCCCGACATCTCGCGCGAGACGAGCACCACCGCGTCGCTCAGCGGCAGCCAGCTGTTCCGCCTCAAGTACGCGTTCGGCCAGCTCAACCTCGACGACTGGACGACGAAAGGTTCGTGGGTGCGCTTCGGCGTGCAGCAGACGCCGTACGTCGACTACAGCGAAGGCATCTATCGCTATCGCTTCCAGGGCTCGATCTTCGCCGAGCGCATCGGCTTGATTTCGTCATCGGACGCGGGCCTCAGCGGCCACTGGAACATGCCGGGCAACTACGGCGACGTGCACGCCGGCTTCTACAACGGCGAGAACTACAACAAGGCCGAGGTCAATAACGAGAAGGGCTTCATGGTGCGTGGAAGCGTGCGGCCGCTGCCGCTCGGCGGTCCACTGCTCAAGGGCCTGCGCGTGACCGGATTCCTCGTCGATGATCATTACGTCGGCAGTGCGAAGCGCCAGCGTGCGATCGGGCAGATCACGTACGAGCATCCGCTGGTCAATGCGGGACTCGATGTCATTCGCGCGAAAGACCGCACGTCGGCGGCCAAGCCGCAGGTCGATTCGAAAGGCTGGTCGCTGTGGGTCGCGCCGAAGTTCGGCGCCACCGGATTCGAAGCGCTGATCCGTCACGACAACTTCGTGCCGAACGACAAGGTGTCGTCGCAGAAGCAGAAGCGCGACATCGACGGCATCGCCTACTGGTTCCCGAACACGAGCGGCAAGTCGATGGCGCTGCTGTTCGACCGCGATTCACTCAAGCGCACGAACCTCACGGACACGACCAATTTCGAGCTGAAGATGCTCATCAACTTCTAATGACACCGATGATCGAAGGGGAGAAGAAATGAAAAACCTATTCGCAATCCTCGCCGTCGCGCTGTTCGCGTTGCGAGTGTAGGACAAGCTCTCAGCTTGTCATCTTGTCCGGGACAAGCTGAGAGCTTGTCCTACACTCTGCCGGCTTCCGCGCAGACGGTGCAGATCAACGGCGCCGGCGCAACGTTCCCGTATCCGATTTACTCCAAGTGGTTCGACGAGTACCACAAGGCGCATCCGAACGCGGAGATCAACTACCAGTCGATCGGCTCGGGCGGCGGCATCCGTCAGCTCAGCGCGGGCACGGTGTTCTTCGGCCCGAGCGACGGTCCGATGACGAACGAGCAGATCCTCGCGGCCGGATTCCGCGTCATGCATCTGCCGACGGTCCTCGGCGGCGTCGTGCCGGTCTACAACGTGGCGGGCTTGTCGACGCAGCTGAAGTTCACCGGTCCGGTCCTCGCCGACATCTTCCTCGGCAAGATCACGAAGTGGAACGACGCGCGGCTCGTGCAGGAATCGCCGCGCGACCTGCGGCGCTCGCGCATCCTCGCCGACTTCATCAAGTGGGCGCTGACCGACGGCCAGAAATTCACCACCACGCTCGGCTACGCGCCGCTGCCGAAGGAAGTCGTCGCGCTCGAGCTCGAGGCGTTGAAGCGCGTCAAGCAGTAATCACCACATCACGCGGCTACGACGCTTCACGTCTTCGTCGTAGCCGCGTGAACGATCACTCATACCCCAACGCTTCCCGCACCTGTTGCCGCGAGGCGTGCCACGACGGCACAACGCTCGCGATCGCGCCGAGCAATACACACACGACCAGCCATATCGCTACGCCGCGCAGCTCGAAATCAAAATCGAGGCCGCTGCGGAGCACCATCATCAGCAATCCATTGCCGACGAGGCGGCTGAGCGGCCACGCCGCGACCGACGCGAGCAGCCAGCTCAGCACGCCGACCACCACCCCTTCGCACGCCAGCATCAGCGCGATGGTGCGCGGCGTCGCGCCGATCGCGCGCAGCACGCCGAGCTCGCGGCGGCGCTCCAGCACGTTGATGCTGAGCGTCGTCATCAGCCCGAGTCCGCCGACGATGGCGATCAGCGCGGACATGATGATCAGCGCCACGTAAATCATCACCATGTGCTGATCGAATCCGAAGCGGCTGTCGCTCTTGCTGGAGATCGATCCGGCGCGGATCCCTTCACGCGCAAGCGCCTCCTCGATCAGTCCCTTCGCGCGATCGATCGACGCCGCATCGTTGTTCGCGAGCACCACGCGCAGGCTGTTCGTAACGCTGCCGCGCAACGGCACATACGCGGAGGCGGGCGCGAACGGCTCACGGACCACGCCCACCACGTGAGCCAGCGGCATCTTCTTCGCTGCGAGCGCGCTGTTGATGACCATCGCATCGACATCGCCCGGCTGCAGCCAGCGTCCGCGAATGACCCCGGGCGCGAGCAAGCGCGTCGACGGAGGCACGGCAATCACGGCATACGGATCGCCGGAGATCCGCCACGCCTCGACGTACTTCACATTGGGCACGCCGCGCACGATGCGCGTCACCGTGCCCGCATCCGAATCCGCGCGCAGACTCACGCCGAGGTCGTACTTGCGGGTGCCGAAGAGACGGTCGAGCGTGTGGATCATCGACGCGCGCACGTTCAGCGCCGTCATGAAGAACACGCCGCCCGCGGCGAGCGTCAGCACCGTCAGCACCAGGCGCGCACGGCGGCGGAAATTGTTGCGGATCGCGAGCAGGATCGGACGCGCCACTCCGCTCACGCCGGCCAGCATGCGATCGAGCGCCGACACACCGAACGACGTCTCGCTGATGCCGAAGTCGCACAACGCCTCGCGCACCGACACTCCGCTCCCTTTCCATACCGGCCATGCCGCCGCGAGCAGCGGAATCACCAGGCCGACGAACACCACGCACGCGAACACCCACGCCGGAATCGCGAAGCTGGTGATGTCGAAATTGAGGAACACCGCCATCGCGCGGCAGAGCATGCGGCTGCCCCAGATGCCGAGCGGAATCGCGATGACGATGGCGAACGCGCCGAGGCGCAGCGCCTGCGCGAAATAGATCCGGGCGATCTGCCAGCGCGTGCCGCCGATCGCTTTCATCACGCCGATCTGCCGGATCTGCGCCGCCATGATCGCCGTCAGCAGATTCACCACGATCGCGCCGCTGAGCAGCATCACGAACAGGCCGAAGGCCGCGAGCATCAGCATCAGCAGGCCCATGATGTCGGCGTGCGGATGCTTGCCGGGAGGCGGGATGTCGGTGTGCACGACTTTGTGTCCGCGGCTCTCGACGACCTTCGTCACGTCGCCGGCCACGCGCTCGATGCGCGATTTGTCCATCGAATCGGCGACGATCTTCAGCTGATCGAAATACGGCCGTTCGCCGAGCTGCTCAAGCGTGGCCAGCGTCGCGTAGGCGTAGACCATGTTCTCCATGCGCGCCTGCGCCTGACCGACATCGTGCACGCGTCCGCTCACGCGCACGCGGCGCTCCGGACCGTTCGCGGTGCGCACCGTGACGACGTCGCCGAGCTTCACGCGCGCGACCTGAAACGCATCGCGCTCGATCAGAATCTCCCCCGTCGCCGGCGGCCACGCACCGCCCTCGGGATTGATCTTCCCGACGCGGACGCTGGCGAAGTCCTTCACCACGAACAGCACCAGATTGCGCCAGCCGTTCGCACCGCCCTTGATTCGGCCGCTGACGACGCGCGCTGCTTCGACATCGCGTACGCCGCTCGTTTTCGCAACCGCGGCGAGCAGCGCGTCATCGATTGCATCGGTGCGCAGCGTCGCGGACGCGGGATTGGTCGCGAGATAGCCCTGATTCAACTCGCGCGTGAGAATCGCGTAGCTCGCGAGCACTGTGGCGAATGCGGCGATGCCGATTGCGATCGCGAACGAGACGATCGCTTTCATCGCGTCACCGTGCCATCCGCGAGCTCGATCGTGCGATCGATCACGCGCGCCACATCGCGATCGTGCGTCGCGATCACTACCGTCGTGCCGTTGCTCGCCATGTCGCGGAAGAGATCGAGCACGGCGTTCGCGTTGCCCGAATCGAGATTGCCCGTCGGCTCGTCCGCGAGCACGACCGGCGGCTCGTTCGCCAATGCGCGCGCGATCGCCACGCGCTGCTGCTCGCCTCCCGACAACGCCGCCGGCAATTTGTCCGCCTGCGCGCCGACGCCGAATCGCTCCAGCAGCGCGATCGCGCGTTTGCGCCGCTCGCGCGGTGCGACGCTGCGGCAGAAATCCATCGGCAGCATCACGTTCTCCGCGGCGGTCAGCGCGGGCAGCAGCTGGAAGAACTGGAAGACGAAGCCGATGTTGCGGCCGCGCCAGGCCGCGAGCTTGTTTTCGCCGAGGACTCGGAGCTGCGTGTTTGCGATGGTGACGGTGCCGGTGGACGGCGTATCGATGCCGCCGAGCATGTTGAGCAACGTCGATTTGCCGCTGCCCGATTTGCCGACCACCGCCACGAGCTCGCCCGGCTGGATCTCCAGATCGAGCTTGCGCAGTGCGGTGAACGAGCCGGCGGGTGTGGCGTAAGACTTCGAAACATCGTGCAGTTTGATCATCATGCGAGCGACGTTACGCGCGCGGCACTGAACGAACCCTGAATGCGGCGTTCAGGTTTCGTTCAGCTACAAGTGTCATCCTGAATACCACCACCATGCGGGTCCTCATCGCAGAAGACGAAGCGGCGCTCGCGCATCAGCTCGAAGACGCGCTGTGCGCCGCCGGCTACGTGGTCGATGTCGCAAACGACGGCGAGCGCGCCGACTTCCTCGGGCAGACCGAGGCCTACGACGCGGTCGTCCTCGACCTCGGCCTGCCGCGCGTCGATGGACTGACGGTGCTGCGAAGATGGCGCGAGCACGGACTGTCAATGCCGGTGCTCATCCTCACCGCGCGCGCAAGCTGGAGCGAAAAGGTGCAGGGCATCGATGGCGGCGCCGACGACTACCTCGCCAAACCGTTCCGCATGGAAGAACTGCTCGCGCGACTGCGCGGATTGATCCGCCGCGCATCGGGCCAGATCACCTCCGAGCTTCGCTGCGGCGGCATCGTCCTCGACACGCGCCTCGGACGCGTCACGCGCGACGGCACGCCGGTGCGCCTCACCGCACACGAGCTGCGCGTGCTCGCGTACCTCATGCACCACCGCGGCCGCATCGTGTCGCAGAGCGAGCTGACGGAGCACATCTACGCGCAGGATTTCGATCGCGACTCGAACACGGTCGAGGTCTTCGTCGCGCGGCTGCGCCGCAAGCTCGGCGCGCCCTTGATCGAGACCGTGCGCGGCCTCGGCTACCGGATCGAATGATGATCAAGTCGCTCCGCGCCCGCCTCCTGCTCGCTTCCGTCTTCTGGACGTTCGGCCTGCTCGGCGTCGCGCACGGCGGATTTGTCCTGCTCCTGCGCTTCTTTCCGCACGGCATGCGGATGAATCTGCACGCGCTGATCGTCTTCGCGCTGCTCTGCCTCATCGCGGGACTGCTGATGGTGCGCGGCATCCTGCAGCGACTGGCCGCGGTGCGCACACGACTCGCCGCCGTGCGCGAAGGAAAAGAGGATCGCGTCACCGGCGACTATCCGTCGGAAATCGAGCCGCTGGTGAGCGAGGTCAATGCGCTGCTCGCGCATCGGGAGGAAGTCGTGCGGCGCGCGCTGGCGAAAGCGGGCGACCTCGCGCATGGACTCAAGACGCCGCTCGCCGTGATCGCGCACGAGTGCGATCGGCTGCCAGCGGAATCGGCGGCGACGATTCATCAGCAGCTCGATCGCATGCAGCGATCGATCGACGTGCATCTCGCGCACGCACGCGCCGCGGGCTCGGCGGCGACATTGGGCGCACGGACGGTCGTCGCGGAATCGGTCGACGCGCTGATCCGCACGCTCGAGCGCCTGCACGCCTCGCGCGGCATCGACATCGACTCGCGCGTGCCGCCCGCACACGCCGTGCGCGTGCAGCGCGAAGACCTCGACGAGATGCTCGGCAACCTGCTCGACAACGCGTGCAAATGGGCGCGCTCGCGCATCGCGGTCGGGTCGATGCTCAGCGATGCGCGCGTGATCATCGTGGTCGATGACGACGGCCCCGGCGTCGATCCGTCGCTGCGCGAGGCGGTCCTCCAGCGCGGCGTCCGCGCCGACGAAGCCGCCCACGGCTCCGGCCTCGGCCTCAGCATCGTGCGCGATCTCGCGGAGCTGTACGGCGGATCGATCACGCTCCATGCATCACCGGCCGGCGGCTTATCGGCGCGTTTGGAGCTGCCGTCAACAAACTGATCGCCAGGGAAACGGCCTGCGCACTCTCCTCGATGTGTGTAGGACAAGCTCTTAGCTTGTCCCGACAAAGTGAGAGCTTGTCCGCGACAAGCTGAGAGCTTGTCGTACACCACAAAGCGCAACCCGTACGGCGGATCGATCACGCTCGATGCGTCGCCGGCTTGGAACTGCCGTCAACAAACTGATCGGTAGGAAAACCGCCCCTGCGCACTCTCCTCGATGTGTGTAGGACAAGCTCTTAGCTTGTCCGCGACAAGTGAGAGCTTGCCCGCGACAAGCTGAGAGCTTGTCGTACACCACGGAGCGGCGGATCGATCACGCTCGATGCATCGCCGGCCGGCGGGCTATCGGCGCGTTTGGAGCTGCCGTCAACAAACTGATCGGCAGGGAAACCGCTGCGCACTCTCCTTGACGTGTGTAGGACAAGCTCTTAGCTTGTCCCGACGTGAGAGCTTGCCCGCGACAAGCTGAGAGCTTGTCGTACACCACGGAGCGCAACCCGTACGGCGGATCGCCGGCGGGCGGGTTATCGGCGCGTTTGGAGCTGCCGTCGAGTCAATAACAGCTGCGCTCGGCTGGCACTATTTGTGCTCATGCATGTGCTCGGTTTCATCGAAAGTTGCGGTGAGCAACGGATTGGTCGATCGCATGATTCGTCAGTTCTACAACGGGGTGAAGAAAAACCTGATCCTGCTCGCAGCCTTCGTCGCGCACTACGGACGGCTCGAACGTCTCCCCGCGCTGGTTCTGCACTGCCTCCATGCCATTGCCGATTTCGACTTCTGGTCCCGACTCATTGTTGGCGCGAGCTATCTGCTGGCGGATGTCACGCGCGCGCTGCTGATCGCCGCAGTCGGGCTGTTGTGGTGGACGCTGGTGCTGGTCAGACGCGAACGTCGCACGCCGAGCGTCATGCCGGAAGACGATCCAGCCGACTCGGCGAAGGGGAACGTCGTCGACATCAGAGAGCACCGCGCATGGCACGTCCGGCGGAGACACCGTACCGCGGCCTAATCGAGCTCGACGGTAGGGAAAACCGCCCCCGCGCACTCTCCTCCGTGTGTGTATGTGTGTGGTGTAGGACAAGCTCTCAGCTTGTCCCCGGGCAACGTGAGAGCCCCGACAAGCTGAGAGCTTGTCCTACACCACACACACCACACACGGAGGAATCGATGACCCAAAGCGCAACGCAGAACCCCATCTGGTCGCACATGCAGCGCGGCCTGATCTACCCATCGCCGCACGCGATCTACGCCATCTTCTTCCGCGGCGGGAAGCCCCTCACGAAAGAGATCCTCACCGCCCTCCTTCGCGACCTGCGCAAGTACATCCACGACAACGCTCCTGACTCCCACACGTCCGCTGTTGCGGGCGTCGGGATCGCCTTATGGCGCGAATGGTCGAACGTCGATCTCCCCGCGGGCTTTCCGCTACAAGACACGTCGGAGATCTTCGCGCGCTCGAACACTTACGCCGATTCGCGCGGCGATCTCTGGTTCCACATCAAATCCGATCGCGGCGACTACTGCGCATCGGTGCTCGATTTCATCAGCAAGCAGCTCGCGGATTACGTCGACGCAAAAGGCACCATCTCCCAGGACGCCGCGCGCAAAACCGGCGCCGATGGTCAGGACCCGGGCAAAGTCATCGGCTGCCGTTTCTCCGAAAACCTCAACAACGCGACCGATCCGCTCTCCCTGCAGCAGAACGTGCTCATCGAAGACGACACGCCGCACCGCGGCGGCTCGTATGTCTTCGCGCAGCGCTTCCACCTCAACTGGGACCACATCCTTAACATGACGCCGGAGCAGATCGAGGACCTCGTCGGCCGCACGACGAGCGACGTGCTGATCCCATCGCCCGACACGCGCAGTCACATCAAATGCGCCCGCGTGCAGGACGGCGCGGGCGACACGCTGCAGATCCTCCGGTTAAGTCTTCCGTTCGGCGAATCGCCCGCGCTGAAGAACAACGACCTCGTCTCGAAAGGCGCGAATCTGCGCGACGAAGCGGGCATCTTCTTCGCCGCGTATGCGAGCACCGTCGGCGTCTTCGAGCAGATCGTCAACAGTCAGATCGGACCCGAAGCGGGACTGATGCGCGACCGGTTGCTGTCCGAGGTGCGGGCGGATGCGGGAGGGTTCTTCTATGTGCCGAGCAGGAAGGATCTCAACCTCAAGCCCGAAGACATGCCGAAGGCCGCGGCCAACATCAAGTTCTATCCCGGCATGGACTGGTCGCTGCTCGACCGCCACTTCAACAAGCGGTCGAGCAACGGCCTGATGTTCTACAACCACAAGGACTACCTCTACGTGATGCAGACCGCGACCGGCGACGATCGCAAGCGTCTCGATCCGCCGTCGCAGCGCGTGCTCACGCTCATCGCCAACGCGTTCTCGCGCTGGCAGGACAACTGGTATTTCGACCGCAAGCAGCAGGAGCTGAAGCACCTCTGCGCGTACGTCGCGGAGAAATACGGTCCGGAGAAAGCGCGTGAAGTGATGAACCTCTCCGTCGCCGAGCGCATGGGCTGGACGGTCAAAGTCTCCCTCGGCGATGTCTTCGCGTCGCACGAGTATGGCTTCCGCGGACGCAAGCTCGACGCCGACGGCAACTACATCAACGGCGCCGACACGTATCGCATCCATCCGCTCGAGCTGATCGTCGGCGCGCTGCCGAACATCGGACTGGGCCAGGGCCGCTACGTCATCGACTACGCGCGCAAGGACGAAGAGATCCCGAATTTCTTCGTCGGACTCAGTTACGCGTCGGGCGTCGGCCACACCGTGCCGATGTACGAGCGCGCGCTCGACAAAGGGATCGGCGGGATGCTCGCCGAAGTCGAAGAAATGCGCGATGGCGCGACGGACACCGGCAAGAAACAGTTCTACGCCGGCGTCGCGCTCTCGCTCGAGGGCGTGCGCGATCACTGCCTCGCCTACGCGCGGCTGGCGAAGGAGATGAACCTGCCGGAGATCGAAGCGCGCATGACGAAGCTCGCGACGCAGAAGCCGGAGACGATGCTCGAAGCGGCGCAGCTGATCTTCACGCTGCACTCGTGCCTGCATCTCATCGGCGAACCGACGGCGATCGGCCGACTCGATCAGCTGCTCGCGCCGTTCTACGACGGCGATGAAGAAACAGCGCAGGAGATCATCGACTGCTTCTGGATCAAGGTCGGCGAAAAGGTGCAGCTCAATCGCACGATGGTCGAGGACCATCAGCCGTTCGGCAATCTCGCGATGGGCGGCATGAGCGGCAACTATCCGCAGGGCGGGGCGAACAATCAGTGGATCCAGCAGGTGACCGTCGGCGGCACGGTCGCCGACGACAGCAGCGGCGACGGCAAGCCGGCATACAACGACATCACGCTCTTCTGCATCCGCGCCGCGCGGCGATTGCCGCTCAACGCGCCGTGCCTCTCGCTCCGCACGCGCCGCGACATGCCGGAGAAAATCCTGCGCGAAGCCGCACTCGCGCTGCTCAGCGGCGGCGCGCATCCGATCCTGTTGTGCGACGAGAAAGTGATCCCGGGACTCGTCGCGAGCGGCGAAGGCGTCGGCGACGGCATCGCACCGACCGACTACACGCCGGTGCGCGAAAAGGCGAACGGGACGTGGGACAGCACCGTGCCACTGCGCCACGCGCGCGACTACGCATGCGACGGCTGCTACGAGCCGCAGCTCTCCGGCGTCAGCTGGTTCACCCTCGGCGGACTGACCACGCCACAAGTGCTCGAAGCGGCGCTGAATCAGGGCAAAGCGTGGGCGTCGGCGGGACCGATCTGGTTCCGCGGCCAGCGCATTTCGTTCACCTCGGAGCCACCGACGGAGATCGACACGTTCGACCAGCTCGTCGATCTCTTCTTCAAACACCTACGCTGGATGTGGGCGAAACAGGCCGACGGCACGATCGGCGTGTTCGGCCAGATGAGCGCCGTCTGTCCGTCACCGCTCCTCTCCGCACTGACGGGAGGATGTCTCGAAAAAGGTCTCGACTACTACGCGGGCGGGCCGCTGTTCAACGTGATCGCGCCGGGATTCACCGGCCTCTCGACGACCATCGATTCACTCTGGGCGATCAAGAAGATGGTGTTCGATCCGCTGACGGCGAACACGTCGCTGCCGCAACTCGTCGAGGCGCTGCTGTGCAACTGGGGCGAGAACATGGTCGAGCCGTTCGTCAGCGTGCTGGAAGGCCCGGCGCGCATCGCGGCGCGCGCGGAGAGCTATCGCAAGCTGCGCGGGACGGCGATGGCGGTGCCGAAGTTTGGCCACGGCAATCGCGCCGTCGATTCATTCGGCGGCGAGATCATGCAGCGCGTCGCGCAGACCGCGCGCGAAGTGTTCACCGATCCGGTGGCGTCGACTGCACAAAAGATGGTCGGTCTCGCGCAGAAGCTCGGGACGACGTCGCAACCGTTCGGCGGTTTCCTGATCCAGCCAGGTGTCGGCACGTTCGAGAATTACGTCGAGTTCGGATCGATGTGCGGCGCCTCCGCCGACGGCCGCCACAACGGCGACACGATCGCGTCCGATCTCAGCGTCGCCCCCGGCTTCGCCGACCTCCCGCCCTCAACGCAGGCCACGAAGTTCCTCACCATGCTCAACGCCTACACCGGCAACGCCGACGGCTACTCCGACGGCGCCCCGACCGACTTCACGATCCACGAAGATTTCGACGTCGACGACCTGACCAAATGCCTTCGCGCTTTCGCGGACGGAGCCGGCTCGAACATCCTCACCGTGACCTGCGCCAACCCCGACACGATGTCCAACGCATCGGTCGACCCCGAGATGTACGACGTGCTCCGCGTGCGCATGGGCGGGTGGACGGAGGTCTTCGTGGCGATGTTCCCCGCGCACCAGGAGCAGCATGAGAGGAGGCCGGTGGTCAGCGCAGAAACGCGCTGACCCGCTTGTCCGTCATCCCGAGCGTAGTCGAGGGACCTGGGTGGGCGAGGGTGGCGCGCCTGCCGCCCCCCCAGGTCCCTCGACTACGCTCGGGATGACGTGCGGGTTATAAAGCCGGCGACGGTGAGCAGCGCGAGCGCACTGAACATTACGTTAGCATTCGCAGGTGACCGAATATCAGCTCAAACAGGCCATCGTGCGCGTTGCGCGGCGGCTCGATCAGAAGGGCATTCTGACCTCGACCGACGGCAACATCTCCGCGTTGCTCGACGACGGCGGCGTGCTGATCACGCCGAGTGGTTCGTGCAAGGGCGAGCTGGAGCCGGACAAGATCGTGCGTCTGTTTCGCGACGGGTCGGCGCGATCGGGCAAGCCGTCATCCGAGATCGCGCTGCATCGGATGATCTACGCGAGGCGGCCCGATGTGCGCGCGATCGTGCACGCGCATCCGCCGTATGCGACGGCGTATGCGGTCGCCGGCATCGCGCTCGATCAGCCGATTCTGTCCGAGGCGATCCTCTCGCTCGGACGCGTGCCGGTTGCGTCGTATGCGATGCCGACCGCCGAGGAGCTCGCGCGCAGCGTGGAGCCGTTCGTCACGATGCACGATGCGGTGCTGCTGCGGTTTCACGGCGCCGTCTGTTTCACCAAGGACATCGAACAGGCGGGCTATCTGATGGAGACGCTCGAGCACGTCGCCCGCATCGATTACATCCGCCGCGCCCTCGGCTCGAACGAGCTCATTCCGGCGACCGAGGTGGCGCGGCTCGAAGAACTGCGCGCCGCGATGCGCGCACCGAAATAGTCACTGCACCGCGTTCGGATCCATCCACAGCACTTCCCAGTGATGGCCGTCGATGTCGTAGAAGCTCCAGCCGTACATGAAGCCGTGGTCCTGCGGATCCATCGCGTGCCGGCCGCCGCCGTCGATCGCCTTGCGCACGATCTCGTCGACTTCCGCCCGGCTGTTGCACGAGATGGCGAGCAGCGCCTCGGTCGCCTTCGTCGTGTCGCACACCTCGCGCTTCGTGAAGCCCTGGAAGAACGGCCGCGTCAGCAGCATCACGTACGCGTCGTTGTTGATGATCATGCAGGCCGCTTTGTCGTCGGTGAACTTCGGGTTGAACTCGAAGCCGAGGGCGGAGAAGAACTCCATCGACTTCTTCAGATCGTTGACCGGCAGGTTGACGAAGATGTTGCGAGTCATTGCGTTCCTCCTCAATTCGCCAGCAGCGCGGCGCGAAGGCGCGCGTTGCGCAGTGCAAGGCCGCCCCACAGCAGCGCGGCAACGTAGGTCGGAAAGAGAATGTGCGAGAAGAGCGGATCGCCGATACGGACGTGCGTCGCGACTGCGCCGCCGAGGTAACCGGTCCAGATGATTGCGCCGAGGAATGCGGTGCGCGGCACCAGATAAAGGATCAGCGCGATCAACTCGATGATGCCGAGCGGAAGAATCATGCCGGCCGGATAACCGAGCTGCTTCGTGCCCTGCACCGCCATCGGGTGCTGCATCAGTTTCAGGACGATGTCGAACGTCAGGAAGAGAATGGGGATGGTGCTCAGTACGCGTCCGGTCCAGGTTTGGGTCGTAGTCATTTCATGCCTCCTTACTCGTTTGAAGGCATAGACCGCGGCGCGCGCGAAAAATCATCGGCCGGCTAGAAAGAATTTTTCAGCGGCAATCCGAACATCGGGAACAGCGTCTCCGTATCGAGGAACGAATTCCATCCCGCGATCCCGCCGTCCTTCAGCTCCAGCACGATGAGCGCCCATGCGTAGAACTCGCCTTCCGCACCCGGCACGGGGCGGTACTGCGCGAACGCCTGCGTTCCGGATGCGCGCACGGGAATGAGCCGCGAGCCGCGGCACGGCGCGCCGGGCCCGAGGAGCCAGCCGCGGACGGTCGCGGCACCCTGCAGCCAGAGTGAGTACGGCGGCATGGAGAACGTCGCGTCGTGGCGCAGCATCGAGACGAGCGCGTCGACGTCGTAACGCTCGAATGCATCGACGTAGCGGTCGAGCAGCTCGCTGTTGTCGTCCTCATCGCTCGCGCGCGTGGCGAGCACATTGCGGCTTTCGAGCGTCGCACGTGCGCGTTGCAGCGCGCTGTTGATCGATGCGACCGACGTCTCCAGACACGCCGCGACTTCCGCCGCCGACCACCCGACTACCTCGGTCAGGATCAACGCCGCGCGCTGCTTCGGCGGCAGGTGCTGCAGCGCCGCGACGAACGCCAGGCGGATGCTCTGCCGCAACGCCGCGAGCTCGAACGGATCGGCGTGCGACGGCAACACGCGCGCGTCGGCGATCGGCTCGAGCCAGTGCGTGCGGTCGCGCGTTTGGAGATGCCCCTCGAGCATGTTCGCCGGACCTTCCTCGAACGGCCGGAAGCGCCGCGATTCATCAGAAAGCGAATCGAGACAGACGTTCGTCGCGATGCGATACAGCCACGTCTTGATCGATGCACGGCCTTCGAATCGATCGAGGCTCTTCCACGCGCGTACCATCGTCTCCTGCACCGCATCCTCGGCATCCGCAGCGGACCCGAGCATGCGATAGCAGTGGCCCGTCAACGCAGCGCGATACGTCTCCAGATCGACGACACTCAGTTCGGCAGTCACGTAGAAATAGTACCTATGAAAACGATGATCATCGCTTTGATGCTGACGCTGCCGGTCACAGCAGCGACACGTACCTGGAACGGATCGGTCAGCACGTCGTGGAGCAATCCAGCGAACTGGGATGAAGGCGCGGCGCCGGCGGACGGCGACGATCTCGTCTTTCCGCGCGTTGCGAACAACACCAGCGTGAACGATCTGCCGGACGGGCTGCTCGTGCATTCGATCGCCATCAACACGAACGGCAGCCGCATCAGCGGAAATGCGATCGTGCTCGATGCCGGTGGCATCACCGTCAACAACCGATTCTTCAACGGGCAGATCGTCGGCATCGTCGACTTCACGAGCGTGACCCTGAATGCATCGCAATCGTGGAGCGGCTCCGCGCAGCCCGAAATCGTGGTCGTGTCTCACGTGAATCTCAACGGCAAACGACTGACGATCGGCAGCGGCGCGTATGGGCTTTCGTCGCTGAGCGGCGCGGGCTCGATCGTGAATCTGGCCGGCGCGTCTTCGTCCAGCTCGGCGTCGACCGCCTCGCTCACCATCGACGGCGGCCTGTTCTCTCTGACCGGAACCGCCGGCAACGTGCAGGTAAACAACGGGACGCTGCAGCTGATCGCCGGCGCGCCGCGCGACATCACCGTCACCGGCGGAGGCACACTCGATGTTTCGAATTTCTCGAGCGCCGGGCCGTCGCACAGCGGGAGCATCGCCATCGTAGCGGCGTCCGGAGCGCCGGCACAGGTGCTCGCCGGCTACACGGTTTTCAATTCGATCATCGATCAGGTCAGCGGCACGATCGCACTCAACTACGCGCACCTCACGCTCAACGGCAGCGCGCCGAATCCCGCCGGCGCGATGCTGGTGATCTTCAGCAACGACGGCACCGATCCGGTCGATGGCACGTTCATGGGGTTGCCCGAGGGAGCGATCGTCAATGCGGGCGGAACGTCGGATCGGCTCTCGTATCGCGGCGGCGACGGAAACGACGTGACGCTGACGGTGCTCGATTCATCGGTGCCGTCGACGACGACAACAGTCTTGTCATCAACGAATCCGTCGCTGCCGAATCAGCCGGTCACGCTCACCGCGACGGTGAATGCATCGGCCGGCAACGTCGACTTCTTCGACGGCACGTTCCGCATCGGCAGCGCGCCGCTCGATGCATCCGGACGCGCCGCGCTGACGGTGCCGTTCGGTCCCGGCTCGCACACGATCACGGCGGCGTACACGGGGACGGCATCGCTGGCGACGAGTCAGGCGACGGTGGTGCAGCGGGTGGTGGGGCGGAGACGGGCCATTTAAGATCCGGTTTGTTTGCGGCGGAGAACGCGACGATCGGCGTGGCGCAGTCGGCGGTCCCATCGTCGACGACGATCAGCCGATTCCGCACCGCCGAGCCGGCGCCCGTTGAAGCCGTGCCGTGTGGCGCCGCCGACCCGGCGGCGACCCGCCGGCGAGGTCGCCGGCGCCACACTTGTCCGACATCGAGGTGCGGCTCTCCGCTGCATC
>C688J18823_10001138_pt1 | contig 16248 bp, 10 predicted proteins | sample HopSoiMetagenom1_FD_18823 | JGI IMG/M metagenome (IMG submission 18823) | reverse complement strand
AACCGCTCAAACCCAGACTGCTGGCTCCAGCCAGACCTCGTGCGCGGTTTCCGCATGTCTGAAGCCGCGACCCCGCCCCGTCCACGCCGGCGTCGTGGCGCGTGTTCCCGAAGAACCCTCCAACCGCCGGCAAGACCGGCGGCTTGAACCGATGATTGCGTGCGCTCTGCGCGCCGTGCTAGCAGTCGCCCCGCTCACCACGGGAGAGTGCATGGCAGACGCGCTGGGGATGATCGAGACCAAGGGCTTCGTCGGCATGGTCGAGGCCGCCGACGCGATGGTGAAGGCGGCGAAGGTGGAGCTGATCGGCTACGAGAAGATCGGCGGCGGGTACGTCACCGCCATCGTCCGCGGCGACGTGGCGGCGGTGAAGGCCGCCACCGAGGCGGGCGCGCGCGGGGCCGAGCGGGTGGGACAGCTGGTCAGCGTGCACGTCATCCCGCGCCCCCACGCCAACATCGACCTCGCGCTGCCGCTCGGCCGCACCGACGACGCGCGGCGCGAGTTGGGCGGCGGCAACGCGGGCGGCGGCAAGAAGTAGCCATGCTGCTCGGGCGCGTGGTCGGGACCGTGGTCTCCACCAACAAGGAGGAGGAGCTGAGCGGGCTCAAGCTCCTCCTGGTGCGCGGCGCCGACGCGGAGGGCAAGCCTACCGGCTCCCTGGTCGTGGCCATCGACGCGGTGGGCGCCGGCGTGGGCGAGGTGGTGCTCTACGCCAGCGGCTCCTCGGCGCGGCAGACCAGGGTGACCAAGGACCGGCCGGTGGACGCCACCATCATGGCCATCGTCGATTCCATCGAGCTCGAAGGCCGTCAGACCTACACCAAGTAAGGCGCCATGCTGCCTCCCGACCAGATCGAGCGCCTCGTCGACAAGGTGGTGGAGAGGCTGCGCGAGGCCGAGGCGCGCCCGGCGGCGCCGGTCTACCTGCGCGGCAGGACGCCCGGCGCATTCGACGACCTCGACCAGGCCGTGGCGGCGGCCAACCAGGCCTTCGAGATCTGGAAGGACCTGGAGCTCGCCACCCGCGCCAAGTGCATCGCGGCAGTCCGCAAGGCCTGCCTCGATCGGCTCGACGAGATCGCCGAGAAGGCGGTGGCGGAGACGGGCATGGGGCGGGTCGGACACAAGAAGATCAAGAACCGCGTCGCCATCGAGAAGACGCCGGGGTTGGAGATCCTCGACACCGTGGCCTTCACCGGCGACGACGGGCTCACGCTGCACGAGCGCGCGCCCTTCGGGACGCTGCTCTCGATCACGCCATCGACCAATCCCACCGAGACCATCGTCAACAACGCCATCAGCATGATCGCCGCCGGCAACAGCGTGGTCTTCAACGTGCACCCGGGCGCGAAGCAGATCTCGCGCGCCGTGATCGGCTGGATCAACGAGGCCATCGTCGCCAACGGGGGGCCGGCCAACGTGGTGGCCTGCATCGCCGAGCCCACCATCGAGAGCGCGCAGGCCCTGATGAAGCACCGTGGCATCCAGGTGGTGGTGGTGACGGGCGGCGGCGCGGTGGTGAAGCAGGCCATGTCCTGCGGCAAGCGGGCCATCTGCGCCGGGCCGGGGAATCCCCCGGTAGTGGTGGACGAGACCGCCAACCTCGAGCAGGCCGGTCTTGACGTGGTGCTGGGCGCCGGGATGGACAACAACATCATCTGCATCGTCGAGAAGGAGCTGTTCGTGGTCCGCTCCGTCGCCGATGCGCTCAAGCGCCAGCTGCTCCGCAACGGCGCGTTCGAGGTCCACGGCGCCGACCTCAGCCGGCTGGAGAAGACCGTCGTGACCCGCGACGGCCACGTCAATCGCGACTTCATCGGCAAGGACGCGCGCCGGATCGCCGAGGCGGCGGGGATCCGCGTCGAAGGGGATCCGCCCATCCTGCTCGCAGAGGTGGAATCGACCCATCCCTTCGTGCAGCTGGAGATGCTGATGCCCGTCCTGCCCATGGTCCGCGTGCAGGACGTGGAAGTGGCCATCCGCGAGGCGGTGAAGGCCGAGCACGGGTACTTCCACACCGCGGTGATGCACTCGCGCAGCATCGACAACCTGCACGACATGGCGCGCGCGGTGAACACCTCCCTGTTCGTGAAGAACGCGCCCTCGTACGCGGGCCTCGGAGTGGGGGGCGAAGGCTATACCGCCTGGACCATCGCGGGCTCCTCCGGCGACGGGCTCACCACCGCGCGCACCTTCACCCGCGAGCGCCGCTGCACGCTCAAGGACAAGTTCCGCATTGTCTAGCGGAGACCTCGACTCCGGCCCGCGGCCGGCCGCGCTCGCCCTGCTCGAGGTGTCCTCGCTGGCCCGCGGCGTGGTGGTGGCCGATGCCGTGGTGAAGCGCGCCCCGGTGGAATTGCTCGAGTGCGGTCCGGTGAGCCCGGGCAAGTACCTGATCCTGTTCGCGGGGGGCGTCGCGGAGATCGAGGAATCCTCGGCTGCGGGCGCGCAGGCCGCGGGCGATGCGCTGCTGGATCGCCTCCTGCTGCCACAGGCGCACGAGCAGTTGCTGCCGGCGATCCGGGCGGGCGCGCGCGGGTTTGGCCACGACGCGGGGGCCGATTCAGCCGGAGTCGTGGAGCTGCTCTCGGTGGCATCGGCGCTGCGCGCGGCCGACGCGGCGTGCAAGGCGGCGGCGGTGCGGCTGCAGCTTTTGCACCTGGCCCGCGGGATCGGCGGCAAGGCATGGTTCGTGTTGCGGGGAGGTCTGGACTCGGTGGAGGCCGCGGTGCTGGCGGCGACGCAGGCGGCGGGGGATGGAATGCTGGCAGGAGCGGAGATCATCGCGGCGCCGCATTGGGAGCTGCGGGGGCGGGTGCTCTGAAGACGTGCACGTGCCCGTGCACGTCAACGCTTCTTGCGCTTCTTCCCTTTCTTCAGTTCCTCGTCCCAGATGACCGCCTCGACGTTGTGGCCGTCGAGGTCCAGCACGAAGGCGGCGTACCCGTACTCCGGCCGCGGTCCCGGCCGGCCGTTGTCCTTCCCGCCCGCCTCGATCGCCTCGTCGTAGAACTCGTCCACCTGCCTGGTGCTCGCCGCATGGAAAGCGAGATGCGCGGGCGTGCCCACCTTGCCCTTGGTGACCCAGAAATCGTGGCGGCCGCCCTGGGCAAAGCCAAAGGCATCGCCGAACTCCTTGTCCATCCGGTAGCCCAGTGGCGCCAGCGCTTTCTCGTAGAAGCGCCTGCTGGCCTTGGGGTTTTTGCAGCGCAGGCTGATGTGCTCGATCATCGCTTCCGGCTACGCCCCGAGCGCGGCGGATGCAAGTCGAGGGCGCAGGGTTGCGCTCCCGTGAACAGCGCCGGAGGGCCGGCCCGATGGACGCGGCAAGCCCCGCAGCCGTAGGGTGCTTCCGTGCAGACGTTCGTCCCGACACTTCTAAGAACCCGCTTCACCGACGTGGAGCAGCTGCACAACCACCTTCACGTCACCGAAGGCCGCACGCTCTTCTTCTTCCGCGGCAACCAGGCCGCGCTCTCGGCGGGCAACAGGGTGATGGTGCAGTTCTTGCTCGCCAACGGGCAGGTGAGCACGCAGCGGGGCAGCGTCATCGGCCACGTCGACGGAGACCAGACCGGCGCCTGGATCGAGTTTCCCGATTCGCGGCTGGCGAAGAAGCTGGACCAGGGCCTCAGGTCTCGGGGGCAGCCCCGGATCGGATGCGATCTGATCGTCGAGGTGCGGCAGGACGGCGACCCCTGCGTGGCGCGCATCGTCGACGTCAGCCTGGCCGCCATGCGCGTGGTGGGAGCCGCCGGGCTGCGCAAGGGTCCTCCGGTGGATGCGCGGTTGATCGGCGCGGGACCCGCCTACCCACCCCAACTCGGCCGCGCGGAGGTGGTGCGCGCGGACGCCAACGGCACCGACGTAGCGCTGAAGTTCGTCCGCGCCGACCCGGCGGCGCGGATCGCCTCCACCAGGCTGCTGCAGGCCGTGCATGAGCCCTGGACGCGCGCGCCCGAGCTGACGCACCCGCAGATGTGCTGCCAGGGCGGCCGGATCCTGGAGCCGCCGGTGCCGCACATCAAGAGCAGATTGTAGCCGGCCAGATTCCAGACATTGGACGCAAGGCCCCTTTCCTGAACTGCGTAATCCGAGGTATTGCTCGGCAAGTTTTCAATTGCTGCCTGCCGGGCATAAGATCTGCATATATGGACTGATGGGATTCGGGGGGATCCATTCAGGTGCACGACACGTCTGACCGCATTTGTCTTCACGAGATGCTCCTGCGGGAGTTCGCCAGCGAGGATCCGCTGGCGGGCCGCCTGCGGGCTGCGCGAGCACAAGAGGTGTCTTCGAAGGGGACCGGGACGCACGTCACCTGCGCCATCCTCTTCGCCCTGGCCGGGCGTCCCCAGGATGCGGAGGCCGCGCTGCTGCGGGCACGCTGGTCGCGCGATCCGGCCGATCCCCTCATCCACCTCGGCTGGGCGCTGGTGGAGATCGAAACCGGCAACCCCGCCCGCGCGCAGGTGCACGTGGAGCGCGCGCGGAGATCCTCGGCCCCGCGGGGAGACGCGTGCGGCGAATCCATCCTGCGCCTCCTGCACGCGCAGGCGCTCCTCCCCGAGCAGACACCCGCCCTCGGCAGCCAGCTCCTCGCCGATGCGCTGCAGACGCTGCAAGCAGATGTGATGGGCGAATCCTGCGGCGTCTATGCCCGGATCGCCGCGTCGAACCTGGCGTTGGCGATGGGCGATCACGCCTCTGCCGCCGCCCATCTCGCGGCGGTGGTGGGCGCCACCGCGCGGTCGGGCGTGCTGGGCGCGCGGGCCGATCTGCTTCAGGCACGCATCGATCTTTCCGGCAAGGGAACGACGCCGGGCGTGGGCGCCCTGCTCGACCGGGCCATCGCCACCTTCGACCGCATCGGCGCACAGCGCGATCTCGGCCTGGCCTACCTGGTCCGGGCTTCCGCCGCCGCGTCTGAGCCGGGCGAATCTCCCTCCGCCTGGCTCGCCCGCGCGCAGCCCCTGCTGGCGCGGGCCGGCGGCTCCCGCGACCTGCAACTTTTGCGCGGCGCCTTCCGTTCTTTCGGCCGCCGCCTGATCGACCGCGCGGACACCGATTTCGGCCGGACCATGGCGCAGTTGGACGAACGGCGCTCCCACCTGAAAGAAGTGGTTTCCAGCCATTGCGAAGCCTCGGGCGGCGGTCCTTGCATGAACCTCCAGCGCTGCGCCGGTTACGACGCCATCGACGACGTGCTGGACGTAGTCTCCTCCGCCGAGGAGCACCTGATCTCCGCCCTGGAGCACTCCGCCAACGATCGCGCGCGGCTGGGCCAACTGGCGGTGGCCACGCAGGAGATCTCCGCCATCGAGGACATGGATCTGCTGGCGCAGAGCATCCCCGAGCTGGCGCTGCTGGTCTGCCCGGCCGCCACGTCGGCGCTGCTGCGCGTGCAGGAGGGGCCGGAGGTCGAGACCGTCTGCAGGCATGGCCCGCCCTTCGAAGCGACGCCGGCGGTGATCGAGGATGCCGCGCGCGGCGCAGTCCGGCCGGTGGTGGCGCGGGAGCTGCGCAGCAGGCCGCTGGCAGACCCGGCGTCCCTCTGCGCGCTGCCCTTGCTACAAGATGGCGACGGCCTGGTGCTGATGGTCGAGCGCGCCGCGCCGGGTGTCTTCACCGAGCGCGACATCGAGCAGCTCGCCCTCTACGCGTCCCTGGCCGGCGCGACGCTGGCCCGGGCGCGAGCGGCGGCGGCGCTGCGGGAGAACGCGGCGCGCGACGCCGCCACGTTGGCAGCCATCCGCGACGGGGTGATCACCGTCGATCGCCAAGGCATCCTGCGCGCGCTCAACCAGGCCGCGGCCGCGCTCCTGGGCGTGCGGCGCGAGGACGCCCTCGGCCGGCGGCTGCGCGACATGCCCGGCATGAGCCAGCTGGCCAGCGCGCTGGTCGCGCGGCCGAATCTGGTCGGCGACACCGTGCCGCTGCCCAAGCGCGAGGTCATGGTCCGATCCCACGCGTACGAAGGGGGCGTGGTGGCCACGCTCCGCGACGTGGCCATGGAGCAATCCATCGCGCAGCGGCTGGTGGGCTCCGTCGCGCGCTTCACCTTCGACGAGGTGGTGGGCCAGGACGCGGCTTTCCTTCGGGTGGTGGAGGATGCGCGGCGCGCCGCCGGCTCCGACGTCCCCATCCTCATCTCCGGGGAGAGCGGAACCGGCAAGGAGCTGCTGGCGCAGGCCATCCACAATGCCTCCGCCAACGCCTCGCAGCCTTTCGTCGCCATCAACGTGACGGCCATTCCGCGCGAGTTGCTGGAGTCGGAGCTCTTCGGGTACGAGGGCGGGTCCTTCACCGGCGCGCGCGCGGCGGGCAGAGCGGGAAAGTTCGAGCTGGTGGGCCGCGGCACGTTGCTGCTCGACGAGATCGGCGACATGCCGCTGGAGATGCAGGCCAAGCTGCTGCGCGTGCTTCAAGAGAGGGTCCTGCAGCGCCTGGGAAGCGTGCGCGACATCCGCGTGCGGGCGCGCATCATCGCCACCACCCATCACGATCTCGAGGCGGCGGTGGCCGCCGGGCGTTTTCGCCTGGACCTCTATCACCGGTTGCGCGTGCTGCACCTGCGCCTGCCGCCGCTGCGCGAGCACAGGGGCGACGTGCGCATCCTCGTCGAGCACGAGCTGCGCCAGCTGGAGCAGCAGACCCGCCGGCGCGTGACCGTGGCGCCACCCGTGCTCGCGGCGTTGGAGGCGTGCGACTGGGCGGGCAACGTGCGCGAGCTGCTGAATCTGGTGGAGGCGGAGGTCAGCCTCTTGCCTCCGGACGAGTCGGTGCTCACGCGGATCCCGCCGACGCTCCTCGCGGCGCGCGGAGGAGGCAGCGCCGCGCAGGTGATCTCGCTGGCGGAGTTGGAGCGTCGCGCCTGCCAGGAAGCGCTGGTGCGGTTCCAGGGCAACGTGACCAGCGCGGCGCGCGCGCTGGGCGTGGCCAAGGGCACGCTGTACGCGAAGATGAAGAAGTACCGGCTCAAGCTGCCGGTGATCGCCGGGCAGAAACAGGACTGAAGCCCGCAGCTCTTCGAACAACCCGTTCACGACTGAAGGCGCGCCCCGCGATCCGCCGTTCGTCCCGGAAATGAACTCGCGCACGATTTGCGATTGGGTCGGAAGGCCACCAATTCCGGACCGCCTTCAGAGTGAGACGGACGATCTTGCTGCGCGAACGATCTGCGCGCACCGATNNCCGCCATCCGGCGAACGGCTCGCAGGCGCAAGCGTGACGGAGGCACATCACCGCATCCGAGGAAATCCGCGTACTTCGGCGTGGCACGACCACTGCACATGACCCCTCCCGAAGGAGTGCGGGCGAGCCTTCACACCGCCTCTCGGGAGGAGAACAAATGGCGCGGACGAATTTCACCAGGCGTGACGTGCTCAGGGCTGGCGCATTGTCGGGCGCGGCGGGCATGGTCACGAAGCAGGCGTGGGCGCAGGCCTGCGTGGACCAGCAGCCGATTCCAATCAGCGATCTCTCGTTCACGGGCTGCGGCGTGGACGGAGAGCCGATGGCGACGAGCCCCTTCATCGTCCAGCCGTACAAGGACCCACTTCCCATCCCCAGGGCGATGAGGCCGGGATGGCGGTATCCCAACGGCACGCTCGCGGCCCCGGGCGATCCAAACGCCTGGACGGTCCGCAAGTCGGTGCAGTTCGGCGCCGGCGTCGTGCTGCCCGGTCCGGAGGCGGGCCACCAGGACGCCTTCGGCGATCGGCCCGGGGTCCACTCCGAGCTGGGCTGGGGCATCCCCAACGCCGGCACCCACCAGCAGTGGACGAGCGGGACCGGGGCCGGCGGAGTGACGCTCGGACTCCCCGATCCTCTGCTCTTCCACATCCGCGTCCAGGTCTCCACGCACGGCTTCACCACTTCGCAGGTGGTGCCGATCACCAACGCCGGCGCGGCCACGACCCTTCCCACCGGTGCCCAGGCGACACCCGCGGGTCTGGTGAACTTCTTCGGCACGCAGGTGCCGTCGTACCTGTTGCCGGACAGCACCATCTACGGCTTCAACGGTACCTTCCCCGGTCCGCTGCTCAACTGCGAATACGGCAGGCCGGTGCTGGTGCGATTCGAGAACGACCTCGACCTGAACCCGAGGTGCCTCGACCGCGGCGACTTCGGCGCCCCGGACTGGGCGTTCCTCACCCACCTGCACAACGGCCACACCGCGCCGGAGAGCGACGGGCAGCCGCACCACATGGTGGAGAACGAGGGCGGGTACCGGCCGACGGAGTGGGTGGACAACCTCTACCTGGGCTATCCGGCCGGCGGCGACGACCGCGAGAAGCAGTCGTTCCTCTGGTTCCACGATCATCGCATGCACCACACCGGACCCAACGTCTACAAGGGCATGGTCGGCCTGGCGCCGCACTACGACCCGGTGCTGGACAACGGCGACGAGACCCACGGGCTGCGGCTGCCCGGCGTGCGGACCAACAACGGCGACGGCACCTTCGACGTCGACTACGACATCCCGATGGCGCTCTACGACTTTCGCGCGGACGACGGCGTGACGCAGCACATGGACGATCACACGCCCTTGACCCCGGATCCGAGGCTGCCCGGCCTGGTCTGTGGAAACATCCATCCCGAGTATTGGGGCAAGCTCTACCACCGCCACTACCCGAACCACGGCTTCGTCGGCGACATCTTCACCGTCAACGGCACGGCCTTCCCCACCCTGGTGGTGAAGCGGCGCAAGTACCGCTTCCGCTTCCTGGGCGCGTCGGTCTCCCGCCAGTACCGGCTGTCGATCCGCACCGGCACGCCGATGCCCTTCCCCGGGTCGCAGGGGCAGTGGCTCTTCGGCAAGGTGGTCAAGGGCAAGCAGGTGACCGATCCCGGCAGCATCGCGGGCTTCATCTGGACGCAGATCGCCAGCGAAGGCGGCCTGCTCCCCAACATCCAGCGGAAGGACGACATCGAGATCTGGCCGGCGAAGCGGCGTGAGGCCATCGTCGACTTCAGCACCGCGCCCTCGGGGGCGGTCTACTACCTGACCAACACGGCGCAGATGCTCGACGGGCGCAAGATGAACCAGCCAGGCGACATCGGCTTCGACCCGAACTACGCGGTGCCGATGATGCGCATCGTCATCGACGGGCCGGCGGTCGACAACAGCGTGTTGCCCGGGCTGAAGACGGTGCTGCGCGCCCCGACGCCGTTCGATCCCGCCGCTCCCAAGGTCCGCGACTTCACCCTGCAGCGCGGCGGACTGGGCGGCGAGACCCAGTGGCTGATCAACGGCGCGCAGTTCGATCCGCAAGTGCCGCTGGCGACGCCGTTCATCGGAGCGGCCGAGGCGTGGGGCATCAACAACGGCGGCGGCGGCTGGACGCACCCGATGCACCTGCACATGGAAGAGCACCACGTGATCTCGCGCACCACCGCCGGCCTGGCGGTGAACGCGGACGACACGGGCAAGGAGGACGTGGTCGCACTTCAGCCGAGTGAGAACACCGTCATCTTCCGGCGGTTCCGCACCTTCGTCGGGAACTACGTGGCCCACTGCCACAACCTGGCGCACGAGGACCACAACATGATGTTCGGCTGGACCATCCGGAAGCCTTGATGGTGCGGCGCTGATCGGGCGGCGCCCCGGCGTCACTGCCGGGGCCGCCGCTCCCGCGGGAAGCAGTCTCAGCAGTCCTTTTTGATCCTCGAGGGATGTGGGGTCCTTCATGAAGATCGATTCACGAGTCGTGTCTCTGCTCTTGTGCTGCGCGGCGGTTCCTCTCGCGCAGGTGCTGGTCCCGTCGGCGGCCGTGGCCAAGGGATCGCACTCCGTCCGCTACCAATGCCCGATGCACCCTGGCGTCGTCCAGGAAGGCCAGGGCGACTGCCCGATCTGCGGCATGAAGCTGGTGCAGGTGCACGGCCAGGAGCACGCCGGCGCTGCGCCGGGAAACGCTCCCGCCATCTCCCTCAGCTCCTCGCAACGCGACGTCCTCGGGATCACCGTGGGACGCGCCGAGCGCACCGAAGCGAACCGGCTGCTGCGCGTCCTCGGGCGGGTGGTTCCCGACGAGACGCGCCTCCATCGCCTGACCAGCGGCGTCGAGGGCTCGATCCGCGACCTCTCGCCGGCCACGGCCGGCAGCCACGTCCGCAAGGGCCAGGTGCTGGGCAGCTTCTACGCGCCCGCGGCGCTCACCACCATCCAGATCTACCTGCTCAACGTCGCCGGCCACGGACGCGCCGCGCAAAAGAAGAGCGAAGGCTCGCTCGACGGCGAAAACCTCGAGCTGGTCAACGCCAACCTCCAGCAGCGGCGGATGCAGTTCGAGAACCTGGGCATCTCCGCGCAGCAGCGCGAAGAGATCGCCCGGACCCGCAAGGTCCCGGACACCATCCAGATCGTCGCGCCGGTGGACGGCTTCGTGCTCGCGCGCAACCTTGCCCCCGGTCTGCGGTTCGAGCGCGGCATGGAGCTGTACCGCATCGCCGACCTGCGCCGCGTCTGGGTGGTGGGCGACGTGTTTCCCGAGGACGCTCCGTTCGTCCGGCCGGGAATGCCAGCGCGGGTCGAGCTGGTGGAGCAGCGGATCTCGCTGCCCGCCACGGTCGCCGACGTGCTCCCCCAGTTCGACGCCGTCTCGCGCACGCTCAAGGTCCGCGTGGTGGTGGACAACCCCGGGTTCGTCCTGCGCCCGGACATGTTCGTCGACGTGCGCCTCGCGGCCGCCACGCCGCCCGCGCTCACCGTGCCGGCGAACGCCGTGGTCGACAGCGGCCTGTCGAGGACCGTCTTCGTCGAGACCGCGCCGGGCGTCTTCGAGCCCCGCAAGGTGGAGACCGGCCTCCGCTCCGGCGATCGCATCGAGATCACCTCCGGGCTCACTGAAGGTCAACCAATCGCCACATCCGGCGTCTTCTTCCTCGATTCCGAGACACGGATGAAGGCAGCAGCATCCGGCACCATCGCTTCACTCACGGGCGCGCCCGCCCCCAACGGGCACGAGAAACTGTCGAGCGATGGCGCCGGACCTTCCCACCCCGCAGCAGGGAAGAACGCGCAGACACAGGGAGCGGTGGCGCCTCGCGCCGTCGGGCTGCGATGATCGGCCGGATCATCGAGTTCTCCGCCCGGCACCGGGGCCTGGTGTTCCTGGTCACCGCGGCGGCGGTAGCGGCCGGCGTCTGGTCGATGCGCCACCTGCCACTCGATGCCACGCCCGATCTCAGCGACACGCAGGTGATCGTGTACTCGAAGTGGGACCGCAGCCCCGACGTGATCGAGGACCAGGTCACCTACCCCATCGTCTCCAGCCTGCTGGGCGCGCCCAAGGTGAAGGCGGTGCGCGGCTACTCCGACTTCGGCTACTCGTATGTCTACGTCGTCTTCGAGGACGGCACCGACATCTACTGGGCGCGCTCGCGCACGCTCGAGTACCTCTCCTCGGTGCTGCCTCGCCTGCCCCAGGGCGTGAAGACCGAGTTGGGACCGGACGCGACGGGCCTGGGCTGGGTGTTCCAGTACGTGCTGGTCGACGAGAGCGGCAAGCACGATCTCGCCGCCCTGCGCTCGTACCAGGACTGGACGCTGCGCTACCACCTCAAGGCGGTGAAGGGCGTGGCCGACGTGGCGCCCATCGGCGGCTACGTCCGGCAGTACCAGGTCAACGTCGACCCGCAGCGGCTGCAGGCCTACGGCCTCTCCATCGCCCGCGTCACCGAGGCCGTGCGCAGCGGCAACAACGACGTCGGCGGCAGGCTGATCGAGTCCGGCGGCGCCGAGTACATGGTGCGCGGCCACGGCTATGCGCGCTCGGTCGAGGACCTCGAGTCGATCGTGCTGGCGAACGGGGAGAACGGCGCGCCCGTACGGATCAAGGACGTGGCAAGCGTGGCGCTGGGGCCCGACCTGCGCCGGGGCATCGCCGACCTGGACGGCAAGGGCGAAGCCGTCTCCGGCATCGTCATCATGCGCGAGGGAGAGAACGCGCTGGAGGTGATCGAGCGCGTGAAGAGCCGGCTCAAGGAGATCGAGCCCGGCATGCCCGCCGGCATGAAGGTGGTCCCCATCTACGACCGCTCCGAGCTGATCAACCGCTCCATCGACACGCTCAAGCTCACCGTCATCGAGATCATGGTCACGGTGGCGCTCGTCATCCTCGCCTTCCTCTGGCACATCCCCAGCGCCATCGTGCCGCTCGTCACCATCCCGGTGGCAGTGCTGCTCGCCTTCATCCCCTTCCGGATGATGGGCCTGACCGCCAACATCATGTCGCTGGGCGGCATCGCCATCGCCATCGGCGCCCTGGTCGACGCAGCCATCGTGGTGGTGGAGCAGACGCACAAGAAGCTCGAGATCTGGAAGCGCAACGGAGGGGCCGGCGACGGATCGGGGGGAGGAGTCGGTTCCGCCGGCGACGGGCGGAGGCCGGAGGCCGGAGCATTGGAGGCACGGCAGGATCACCGGGCGGTGATCATCCAGGCGGTGAAGGAGGTGGGCGGGCCCGGCTTCTTCGCGCTGCTGGTGATCGGCGTCTCCTTCCTCCCCATCTTGGCGCTCGAGGGGCAGGAGGGCCGGCTGTTCAAGCCGCTCGCATACACCAAGACCCTCACCATGCTCATCGCCGCCGTCCTGGCGATCACGCTCGACCCCGCGCTGCGCCTGATGTTCACGCGGATGAAGAAGTTCTCCTTCAAGCCCCGCCTGCTCTGCCGCGCCGCCAACGCGGTGGCGGTGGGAACCATCCGGCCGGAAGAGAGCCATCCCATCAGCCGCGCGCTGATGCGGATCTACGAGCCGGTCGTGGCCTGGTCGCTGCGGCGCTACGCCTTCGTCATCGGCGGCGCGGCGGCGCTGGTCGTCCTCGCCATCCCCATCTACCGGCAGCTGGGCGCGGAGTTCATGCCGCCGCTCGACGAGGGCGCGCTGCTCTACATGCCCACCACCATGCCCGGCATCTCCATCGCCGAGGCGCAGAAGCTGTTGCAGGGCACGGACCGGATCATCAAGCGCTTCCCGGAAGTGGACCGCGTGCTGGGCAAGGCCGGCCGCGCGGAGACCCCCACCGATCCGGCGCCTCTCTCGATGCTGGAGACGGTGATCACGCTCAAGCCAAAGCCTCTGTGGCGCAAGGTCCCCACCTGGTACTCGGCCTGGGCGCCTTCCTTCCTGAAAGTGATCTTCCGCCGCATCACGCCCGACCACATCTCCCAGGAGGCGCTGATCGCCGAGCTGGACCAGGCCCTCACGCTGCCGGGCGTGGCCAATGCCTGGACCATGCCCGTGCGCGGTCGCATCGACATGCTCACCACCGGCCTGCGCACGACGGTGGGCCTGAAGATCTCCGGCGCGGACCTCGCCACCATCGACGCGCTGGGCGCCCGCGTGGAGAAGTTGTTGCCCCAGGTCCGCGGCACGCGCAGCGTCTTCGCCGAGCGCACCGCGGCGGGTTACTTCGTGGACATCGAGTGGAACCGGAGCGAGCTCGCCCGCCACGGCCTCTCCATCGACGACGCGCAGGCCGCCGTGCAGAACGCCATCGGCGGCGAGAACGTCACCACCACCGTCCAGGGCCGCGAGCGCTATCCCGTCAACGTGCGCTACCTGCGCGACTTCCGCGGCGACCTGGGCGCGCTGGGCAAGGTGCTGATCGCGGCCGCAGGAGGCCAGCGGCAGGTTCCGCTGGCCGAGCTCGCCACCGTCAAGGCTGCCACGGGTCCCTCGATGATCCGCAACGAGGATGGGCTGCTCACCGGCTACGTCTACGTCGATCTCGCCGGACGGGACCCGCAGGGCTACGTCGAGGAAAGCCGCCAGCTCCTGCGCGAAAAGCTGCAGCTCCCCCCCGGCTACGCGCTTTCTTGGAGCGGCCAGTACGAGGCGATGCAGCGGGTGCGGGAGCGCCTCTCGACGGTGGTGCCGCTGACGCTCGCGCTGATCCTGCTGCTGCTCTACCTGAACACGCGCTCGCTGGCGAAGACGTTCATCGTCCTGCTCGCCGTGCCCTTCTCGGCGGTGGGCGCCTTCGCCTTCCTCTGGCTGCTCGGCTACAACCTGAGCATCGCGGTGTGGGTGGGGCTGATCGCGCTGCTCGGTGTGGATGCCGAGACCGGCGTGTACATGCTGCTCTACCTCGACCTGGCCTGCGACCAGGCGAAACGCGAGGGCAGGCTGGGCACGCTGGCCGAGCTGCAGCAGGCCATCCGCGAAGGCGCCGTCAAGCGCCTGCGCCCCAAGTTCATGACGGTGGCCACCACCTTCCTCGGGCTGGTTCCCATCCTCTGGGCCACCGGCACCGGCTCGGACGTGATGAAGCGGATCGCCGCGCCCATGGTCGGCGGCATCCTCACCTCGTTCCTGCTGGAGCTCGTGGTCTATCCGCCCATCTATCAAATCTGGAAATGGAATTTCGAGCTGAAACGACGCGCCGTCGCAGAGCCTGTCGCTGCGGCGCAGACGGCTCGTCTCGAGAATGCGGCCTAGCCCGGCATTCCGCCACAGGCAGGTCCGCACGTCGTCGTACGGAAGGGGGTTGCCATGAAAGAGATGACATCGAGCTTCCACCGCAGTTGGGCCACCGCGCTGTTGGTGGCGATCGCCTGCGGCAAGGAAGCGCCGAAGGCGGCGAGCACCGAGGCCACCGATTCGGTGGACGTGCAGGACCTGATCAGCCAGCTCAGTTGCGCGCCCAGCTTCAACAAGTTCATCGGGCCGCCACCCGCCGGCGTCCTTCCCTTCGTGCCGCTCGCCTCGCTCAAGACGGTTGCCAATCCCGTCGTCACCTTCACCAACGGCGTGCCGGACGTGAGGGGCGATCTCAGCAGCTACGTCGCCAACGCGGCCGCGGCCATCCAGCTGGGAAAGGCGCTCTTCTGGGAGATGCAGGCCGGCAGCGACAACAAGGTCGCCTGCGCCACCTGCCACTTCCAGGGCGGGCAGGACACCCGGACGAAGAACACGCTCAATCCCGGCTTCAACGGGACCTTCGACGGGCTCTCCACCAACTACTCGCTCACCGCGGCGAACTTCCCCTTCGTCGATCCGGCGCTCTCGCGGAACGTCGACAACATCGCGGGCTCCCAGGGCGTTCGCAAGAGCACCTTCGTGAGCATCGGCACGACCGGAGTGGAGACGACGACCCCAGGCAGCGATCCCACCTTCGGCAGCATGCGCCAGGTCACCGGCGTGAACGCGCCCTCCACCATCAACGCCGTCTACAACCACCGGAACTTCTTCAACGGGCGCGCGCAGAACGACTTCAACGGCATCGATCCGTTCGGAAGCCGCAACCCCAACGCCCACATCTGGTACGCCAGCTCCTCCACCACCGTCAGCCCGCTGGCGGTCACCATCACCAACGCGGCGCTCGCCTCGCAGGCCGTGGGCCCGCCGCTCAATCCGGTGGAGATGTCCGCCGACGGCCGCACCTTCCCCGATCTGGGCAAGAAGTTGCTGCTGCTCAAACCGCTCGGGCTGCAGAAGGTCGATGCAAGGGACGGCGTCCTCGGCGCGCTCGCCGACACCAAGGCCGGCAAGGGTCTCAAGACCACCTACGCGGCGATGATCCAGAAGGCGTTCCAGCCATCGCTCTGGAACTCGACCGGCACCGTCACCCTCAACAACAAGGCGTACACGCTGACGCAGGCCAACTTCTCGTTCATCTGGGGCATGGCGATCATGCTCTACGAGGCCACGCTGGTCGCGGACAACAGCCCCATGGACCAGTACGTGGCCACGCGCACCTTCGACGCGGCGGGAAACCTGACCGCCTCCAACCCCGCCTTGCTCGATGCGGTGGTCAACCGCCTTGCAGCTGAAGGCACCACCATCCCGCTCGCCGCAGGCGGGTCGCGCGCAGTGACCCGCGCCGACATCCTCCTGGGCATCGACCTCTTCGAGAAGCCGATTCCGCCGCCGACCGTGGTGGGGCTGCCCCCGGGCTCTGGCGTCGGCTGCAACGCCTGCCACCTCTCCGCCGAGACCACCAGCGCCTCCGTCCGCAGCGTCACGGTCGGAGTCGAGGCGGGTGACGTGGCCTTCAAGAACCTCGGGTTCGACCTGCGCATGGAGCGGATGTTCATGGGCGTGCGCGACCAGCCCTTCACCGCACCGCAGCCGCCGCCACCCGTTCCCTTTGGCACCGACGTCATCACCTATGACAACAGCAACTACAGCGTGACGGTCAACAGCATCAACGGGACCCCCGTGGCGCCGCAGGCGGTGACGGTGAACACGTACGACGTCGGCTGGTACGACATCGGCATCCGGCCCATCGTCGA
>C688J18823_10001137_pt1 | contig 16259 bp, 13 predicted proteins | sample HopSoiMetagenom1_FD_18823 | JGI IMG/M metagenome (IMG submission 18823) | reverse complement strand
CCGGGAAGTACGAGCCCGACACGAGCATCCCCTCGCCGCTCTGCGTCTCGCCGTGAAACGCGAGATTCGCCCCGATCCCGACGTGAGCGGCGAGCCCGGTGAAGCCGGTCTGCAGCCGTTGCAGGTCGCGGAACATCGGATAGCTGAAGACAACGTCGCAGCTCCCCGCGTTGCTGCACGACTGCGACCCTGGCTTCGGTCCCGGCGCGCCGAGATTCACGAGCTCCTCCGGCGCGTGCACCGGCAGTGGCCGCAGCAGCATCTGATCGAAGAGCGAGTAGATCGCCGCGTTCGCGCCGATTCCCAGCGCCAGCGACAGGATCGCAACCGTCGTCACGAAGGGCGTCTTGAACAGCGTGCGCAGTGCGAGCTTGATGTTGGTCATGACTCAGATGATCGGATTGGACGTGCCGAGCGGGCGAGCATGTAGATAGACACCGTGAGTCTGGTGCTTGGTTCGCTGTCGCGGGAGAGCCTCTTGCCATCGCGCGCACGCGCGGAAGATTTACGTCCGTCAACTTTCGTCCCTACGGGTCGTCCCAGATCACGCCGCCGCCATGCGCCGATTCATCTCCGCTGCAATCGTCGTTCTCGCTGCTCACAGTGCACAAGCGCAGTTTCCGCCTCAGAAGCTGCAGAATCTCAAGGTCTTCCCGAAAGACATTCCCGTTCGCGCGCTGCTCGATACGATGGGCGGCTTCACGCGCGCCCTCGGGGTACGCTGCAGCTACTGTCACGTCGGTAACGAAGGTGAGCCGCTGTCGACATACGACTTCTCTTCCGACAAGAAGCCGGAGAAGGAGAAAGCGCGCGACATGCTCCGCATGGTAGGCGCGATCAACGCCGAATATCTCACGAAGCTCCCCGACCGTCGCACGCCGACGATCAACGTCGTTTGCATGACCTGCCACCGCGGCGTCGCCGAGCCGCGCCCCATCCAGCAGATCGTCCTCAACGCATATGACGCCGCCGGCGCCGATTCCGCCGAGTCGGTGTACCGGGCGCTGCGCACGCGCTACTATGGCCGCGCATCCTACGACTTTGGCGAGGTCCCCCTCGCGGACGTCGGCGCGGCGCTCCGCTCGCGCGGCAAGACGGCCGACGCGCTCCGCTTCTACGTGCTCAACACGGAGCTCACGCCCAACTCGGCCTTCGCCTTCCGCCAAGCCGCCGAAGCGCAGCTCGCCGCCGGAGACACTACCTCCGCCGTCCGCAGCTTCCAGCGCGCCCTCGCCATCAATCCCAACGATCGCCAGGCGAAAGGCACGTTGGAGAAGCTCGGCGCCAAGCCGTGAACCATTCTTTGTCATCCTGAGCGTAGCGAAGGATCTAGGCGCAAAGCGCCTAGATCCTGTCTTATGTGGAGTCGTGCGCGCGAAGCGCGCACTCCCCTACAGGATTGGCTGCGAGCGCTAGCGAGCAGCCTTCGTCGCTGCGCTCCTCAGGATGACAGCGGAGTGGACAGCATGACCTAGCGTTGCTGCGCTAAGCGTTTGTGCGTCGTAGTGTGATGCGCCGTCTCGTCCCCGACCTCCGCTACGCCGCGCGCTCGCTCGCGAGAGCCCCGCTCTTCACCGCGGTGGCGATCGTCTCGTTAGGCCTCGCGCTCGCGCTCAACACGTCGGTCTTCGCGCTGGCCGATGCTGTCGTGCACCCGTACGTCCCTTACCCCGAGGCTGAGCGCGTCATCAGGCCGGGGTTCCGCGGCGGCGATCCCAGGAAGCCGTTGACGAGCGATGAGCGCTACCGCGTCATCCGCGACGAGATGCACTCGTACGAAGGGATTGCCTCCTTCACCGACCTCAAGGCAACGATGGAGGCCGGGACGGTCGTCGAGGATCATCTCGCCGTCGCGGCGTCGGCCAATCTCTTCGACGTACTTGGAGTGAAGCCGATGCTCGGCCGCGCCTTCGACACCAATGCGAGCGGCGGCGATCTCCAGGCCGCGGTCATCAGCTTCACTCTCTGGAATCGCGTCTTCCGCGGAACACCGCTCTCGAGCGGCCTGCGCTTCGACCTCGGTCATGCGACCTACACGGTTGTCGGCGTGATGCCTCGCGGTGTGCACTATCCCGGCAATACGGACATCTGGATCCCCGAGACGGCAGTATCACGAAACAGCGACATCCGCTTGTGGGGACCAGTACCCGTCCTCCGCCTCCGCCGCGGCGTGACGATACAGGCCGCACGCGGCGAGCTTGCGGGCATCGCCGCGCGTCTGACAGCAACCTACTCGCCGAAGCGGCCGTTAGGCGAATACGTCATCCCGCTCTGGACGTCGTACTATCAGCCGCCATCGATTTTCAGCTCCTTCCTCGGCTGGACAGTTACGATGGTGCTGATCATCGCCTGCGCCAACCTCGCGACGATGATGCTCGCGCGCGGCATGGCGCGTCGGCGCGAGACCGCGATCCGCATCGCCCTCGGCGCCAGCCGCCAGGTAGTCGTTAGGCACGTGCTCGCCGAGTGTACGATCATCGTTGCGGCGGGGCTCGCCGTTGGGGTGCTGCTCACCGTCTGGGCGCTTCACGTCATCCCGCACTTCGCCACGCCGTACGTACCGTCGGTCGGCGATCTCAATCCCGTGCCAAGCTGGCGCGTCTTCGGTTTCGCCCTTGGTGCGACGATCGCGACGATGATCATCGCCGGAGCCCTGCCAGCCATTCACGCTGCCGCGACTGATCCCGCCGAGCCGATGAAGGAGAGCGCCGGCACGACGACGGGGCGCCTGCGCGATCGTTACAACCCGCTCATTGTCGTCGAGGTCGCGCTATCGACGGCGTTGCTGATGTGCTCCGCGCTCTTCGTGATTCATGCCGTGCGGCTCGCCGCGTTCGAGTTCCGGTATGCCGCAAAGCGTCTCGTCGTCGCACCGCTCTTCGTCGATCCCAAGCTGCGTCCCGACAGCACCAGCGTCGAGAAGTTCTACGACGAGCTGGCACTCCGTGCCGCCCGGGTGCCATCGGCCGTCATCGCCGCGACGGTACATATGCAGCTGCCGGACGGCGGAATGATCTACGCCGAGGAAGGAAAGAGCGGCAACCACTGGATCAACTCGCAGGGCTACTTCATCGTCAGCCCGGAGTATCTGCGCACCTTTCGCATTCCGATCGTCGCCGGTCGGGATTTCGAATTGGGCGATCGGAGCGGTCCGGCGCACGGTGTCGTGATCGTCGATGAACGCGCCGCGGGCCGGCTCTGGCCCGACCTGCAGAACCCAGTCGGCCGTATGGTGAAGCTGGGCGCGAAGCAATCGCGCAGCCCGTGGCTTCGTGTCGTCGGCGTGGTGCGCGACGTGGAGAATGGGCCACGCATCGATCAGGATCTGCCGCCAGAGCCAAGGGTGTACGTCCTGCTCGCGCATGACCGCACCCGCGCACGCGACCTCATCGTCCAGGGAGATGGCATAGACGGCGACAGAGGACGAGCGGCGCTCGCCCTCTCCGTCAGGCACGAGCTCGAGTCGTTCGCTCCGGGCATGACCTTGCCTGACGTGAAGCCATGGCTTGCCGGGTTCGAGGGTGCGTTGACGATGGTCGGCTTCATGGCGTCGTTGTTCGGCGCGTTCGGCCTCTTCGGCCTCGGCCTTTGCGCCGTCGGTCTCTACGGCGTCCTTGCGTATACGGTGAGCCGCCGGCTGCGCGAGTTCGCCGTCCGCGTGGCGTTAGGCGCGCGACGACGGGACGTCGTGCGAATCGTTGTGCACGACGCGGCGGTCACCGCGCTCGCCGGTGTCGGCATCGGTGCATTTATCGCGCTCAGTGTTACGCGCGCCATCGCCGCCGCGATGTCCGGACTCCCCTACGCAACCGTCATCGCCCTCGTTCTGGCGGAGGCTGTCCTCTTTGCCGCCGCCACGCTCGCGGCGCTCGGTCCCGTGCGGCAGGCCGCGAGCGCCGATCCGGTCGAGATCCTGCGAGCGAGCTGACGTCAGGCGGCGGGCTCGTGCCCCGCCGCATCCTGCAGTCGCGACTCGATTCGGGTGTCCGGAACGAGCCAGATCAGCGCGACGACCGCGTACAGCACGTGCGCAATTGATTGATGCACGAACGCGAGCGGGATCGCTGTCGCATACACGAGCAGCGAGAGCTTCCCCTTCCGATCGTCACCGACCGCCGCGGCGAGCGGTGAGCTCACCCCGCGCTGCGCCGCCAAAATCGTGCGGAGAAGAATCGTGTACGAGATGGCGCAGCAGAAGAGTACGACGCCATAAGCGGCCGTCGGCACCGCCTCGTAATGATTTTCCCCCATCCAGCTCGTGACGAACGGCACCAGCGATAGCCAGAAGAGCAGGTGCAGATTCGCCCACAGCGTCGCGCCGTTGATCCGCCGCGTCGCCTGGAGCATGTGATGGTGGTTGTTCCAGTAGATCCCGAGGTAGACGAAGCTCAGCAGATAGCTGAGAAAAGACGGGATCAACGGCCGCAGCGCCGACCAGTCGGCGCCATGCGGCGGACGCAGCTCGAGCACCATGATCGTGATAATGATCGCGATCACGCCGTCGCTGAACGCCTCGAGCCTCGTCTTGTTCACGCGCCCTCTCTCGTTAGGCTTCCTGCTTCGCGGCAGGTGCGGCGGCCGCGCGTCGCACGAGCAGCGATTGTACGACGCTCACGACATTCGATGCCACCCAGTACAATCCGACCCCCGCGCTCAACCGCCACGCGACGAGAAAGGTGACACCGGCGGCAATTGCCGCGGGCAGGCGCGAGCCCGTCGTGGACGGACCAGCCGCCACCGCTGCACCGGCCAACCCCGCGGCAACCGACGCAACGAGCGCGTCGGGCCGACCGAGATCGTGCACCCAGAGGAACCGCGCGGCGCGCTTGGCGACGGATCCGATGGTCTGATACAGTCCCATGCCGATTGGCATCTGCACGGCCGCGCCGAGCAGGGTGCCTTTCGGGGCCATGCCGATGCCATTCTCCGCGTAGAGGGCGCGCGTTTCCTGAGCGAGGCGGAGCGGCTCGCTTGCGTGGCGTCGCTGGAGTGCATCGACCCGAGGCTTGAGACGCTGCAGCGCCGCCTGGTACTCCTGCGCCCGCAACGCCAGACGATACGTGAGCGGGAGCAGCGCCAGCCGCACGATCAGGGACAAGACGACAATGCCGCCGCCAAGGCTTCCCCCGCAGACGTGGGCGAGGCTGAAGAGGATCGCGCGCAGCAGGTCGATGAACGGGGACCAGAACAGCATGGGTCGAGCTCCGATGCGGGTGCCCGAGATCCTACGGCCTGAGGACGGTTCTGTGCCAGTCCCCGCCTGCAGTCACCGGATCAATCGGCGGCGAATAGCGCGCGGGTCTTCTGGAGCCCTTCGACGAGGGCCTCGACGTCTTTGCTGTCGCTGTACACATAAAATGACGCCCGCGCCGTCGCCGGCACCTCCAACCTCCGCATCAGCGGCTGCGCGCAATGATGCCCCGCGCGCACGCAGACTCCTTCGCCGTCCAGAATCGTCGCGATGTCGTGCGGATGCACGCCGTCGAGCGTGAACGAGACGACGCCGCTCCGTAACGCCAGGTCGCTCGGGCCAAAGAGGTGGACCCCTTCGATCGCGCCAAGTCGATCCACCGCCAGCTCGAGCAGCGCCAGCTCGTGCGCCCGCACCGCGTCCATGCCTAACGATTCGAGGTAGCCGCACGCCGCTGCCAGCCCCACCGCGTCGGCGACGTTCGGCGTCCCCGCCTCGAACTTGTGCGGCAGCACGTTCCACGTCGTCTCCTCGTCGCCGACGATCTCGATCATGTCGCCGCCCATCTGATAGGGGCGCATCGTCTCGAGCAGGCTGCGACGGCCCACGAGTCCACCACTACCCATCGGGCCGAGCATCTTGTGCCCGCTGAAGGCATAGAAGTCGACGTCGCCGAGATCGTCCCCGTCGAGCCTGAGCCGCAGGTGCGGCGCTGCTTGCGCGCCGTCGATCACGACGATGGCGTTGCGCGCGGCACGGCGGCGGACGAGTGCCGTGATCTCCGCGACAGGATTGATCGTTCCGAGCGCGTTCGAGACGTGATTGAACGCGACCACGCGCGTCCGCTGCCCCACGAGCGAGGCCAGGGAGTCGAGGTCCAGCCGGCCGTCGCTCGTTAGGCTGCAAATCCGGAGCGTCGCCCCGCGCTGCCGGGCCAGCTGCTGCCACGGGACGAAGTTGGCGTGGTGCTCCAGCGCCGTGACGACGATCTCGTCGCCGTGGCCGACATGCTCCATTCCCCACGCCGTCGCTACCAGGTTGAGCGACTCGGTGGTGCCGCGGGTAAAGATGAGTCGCGTGCTGTCGGCAACGCCGAGGAACCGCGCCACCTGCTCACGTGAGTCGTGATAGCGGTCCGTGGCGCGCACCGAGAGCGCGTACGCTCCGCGGTGCGGATTGGCGTAATCCCGCTCGTAAAATTCGCGCATCGCGTCGAGCACCACGCTGGGCTTCTGCGCGGTCGCGGCGGAATCGAGGTAGTGCAGCGCAGGGTTCGCGGCGAGCAGCGGGAAATCGCTCCGCGGCGCGAGGCTCTGGTGACGCTCCGTATTCGGCCCGCCCTTTCTGGCTCGCTCTTCCGTGTACGTCACGCCTTTTGCCCTCCGACCTGCACTTTCCCGTCTTCCACCCTCACCTCATAGACGGAAACCGGATCCACCGCCGGCCCTCGCTTTACCTCGCCCGTCAGGCAGAAGTACCGCGCCCCGTGCCACACGCACTCGATCGTGCCGTCCCGATCGAGCGTACCGTCCGAGAGCGGAAACTCCGCGTGCGTGCACACGTTCCGCACTGCGCCGATGCGGCCGCGATAGTTGAAGAGACACACTTCGTCGCCTTTCGCCGTCCGTACCGCGAGCAGCGATCCCTCCGGTAGCTCCTCCAACGTGGCCACCGTCTCGAATGTCTCGTCGGCAGTGGCCTCGTCCTCTTCCCGCGCCTCGCCGCTCAACGTCATTCCGCGACTGCCACGGCGTTCGGGCTGCTGCCCTCACCCCGCAACGCCGACCGCAGCGCATGCCACGCCATGCTCGCGCACTTCACCCGGATCGGGAATCGCGACACGCCGCCTAACGCGCGGAGCGAGCCGAGGCGCTGCTTGGCCGACGCGTCGCCGTCGACGTTCAGCTTCCCCGTCACGAGATCGTGGAATGTCGTGAAGAGCTCCTCCGCCTCTGACCGCGTCTTCCCCTTCACGGCTTCCGTCATCAGCGACGCCGACGCTCGCGAGATCGCGCAGCCGCTCCCCTGAAACGTCGCGCTCACGACCCGATCCTCGTCCAGCTTCACCCACAGCGTCAGCGCGTCACCGCAGAGCGGATTGTGACTCTCCACCACGCGGTCCGCGCCCTCCATCGCCCCGTAATTGCGCGGCCGGCGATTGTGCTCGAGGATGACCTCCTGGTACAGCGCGTCGAGATTTGCCACCGCTCACCGGTCGTCCGCCACCGTCATGAACCGGCGCAACGTCATTCGCTCCAGCTCCTCGCGAACGCTCGGCTGCTCGATCGTCTCCAGCACGTCCGCGGCGAAGGCGTAGGTCAAGAGCTCGCGCGCCAGCGCGCGACTCACCCCGCGACTCTTCATGTAGAAGAGCGCCTGCTCGTCGAGCCGCCCGACCGTGGCGCCGTGCGTGCACTTCACGTCGTCGGCGAAGATCTCGAGCTGCGGCTTTGTGTCGATCTGTGCCTTATCCGACAGCAGCAGCGTGTTGTTGGTCTGCTTGCCGTCCGTCTTCTGCGCGATCGGATCGACGTACACCTTGCCGTTGAACACGCCGTGCGACTGTCCGTCGAGCACACCCTTGTACAGCTCGCGGCTGAAGCAGTTCGGCTGCACGTGGGCGATGAGCGTTTGATGATCGCAGTGCTGCTCGCCGTCGAGCATGTACAGCCCGTTCAGCGTCGCCCCACACCCTTCGCCGGCAAGCGTCGTATAGATGTTCGTTCTCGTCAGCGACCCACCGGTCGATAACGAGAACGAGATGTAGTGGCTGTCGCGCGCCTGGCGCGCCTCGATCGTGCCGACATGGAAAGCGCGCATCCCCTCGCGCTGCATCTTGTAGTGGTGCAGCGTCGCGCCCTCGGCCACGGAGACTTCGGTCACCGCGTTCGTGAAGTACACCGCGTCGCTGAGCGAGACGTAGCTTTCGATCACCGTCGCCTTCGCGTGTCGTCCGACGACGATCAGATTCCGCGGATGCATCATCGACTTCGCCGCAACCGCGTCCGTGACGAAAAGGAGATGGATCGGCATGTCGACCTCGACGTCACGGTCCACGTGCAGCACCGCGCCGTCGTGCATGAAGGCGGTGTTGAGCGCGCTGAACGCGCGGTCGTCGTGGCGCGTGAGCCGCCCGAGCGGCTCCGTCAGCTGCGGCGCTTCCTGCCACGCCCGCCGCAGGTCGAGCAGCGTCACTCCCTTGGGGAGGCCGCTTGTGTTCGACAGCTCGGGCGCATACCGGCCATTCACGAAGACCAGCGTGTGCCACTCGCTCCGCCCGAAGAGGAACGGCGCCAGGGCCGAACGCTGTACGTCACCGCTCTGCGTCGTGATGTGCAGGTAGTCGTGCTCGGCGATCGGCGCGACGCTCGTGAAGTGCCAGTCCTCGTTCTTCGTCGTCGGAAAGCCGAGCCGCCGGAACGCCTCGAACGCTGCCGACCGGAGCGACTGGATGTGCGCCGGTGCCTGCGCGCCGTCGCCCTCGATCAGCGCGCGGAACGCGTCCTCGAACGGCGTCGCCGCCGTGACCACCCGCTCGATCGTGGCCTCCGCCGTCACGCGTTCACCCCCACGGGCTCACCCTCGGTGAGCCAGTCGTATCCCTTCTCCTCGAGCGCAAGCGCCAGCTCCTTTCCGCCGGACTTGACGATCCGGCCGCCGGCCAGCACGTGCACGAAATCGGGCACGATGTAGTTGAGCAAACGCTGATAATGGGTGACGACGACGAACGACCGGTTGCGATCGCGGAGCTTGTTCACGCCGTCGGCCACCGTGCGCAGGGCGTCGATGTCGAGTCCCGAATCCGTCTCGTCGAGAATCGCCAGGCTCGGCTCCAGCACGGCGAGCTGCAGGATCTCATTGCGCTTCTTCTCACCACCCGAGAAGCCGGTGTTCACCGAGCGCTGGAGCATCCCCGGATCCATGTCGACGAGCGCGAGCTTCTCCTCCATGATGTCGGCGAACTCCAGCGGATCGACCTCGCCTTCACCACGCGCCTTGCGGACCTCGTTGTACGCGGCCCGGAGGAAGTACGCATTCGAGACGCCGGGAATCTCCACCGGATACTGGAATGCGAGAAAGATTCCCGCCTGCGCACGCACTTCCGGATCCATCTCGAGCAGGTCCTGGCCCTTGTAGGTGATCGAGCCGCCGGTCACCTCGTACGCCGGATTCCCCGCCAGCACCTGCGCGAGCGTGCTCTTGCCCGACCCATTCGGCCCCATCACCGCGTGAGTCTCGCCCGCGTTCACCGTCAGATTGATCCCGCGCAGAATCGGCTTGTCGCCGACCGATGCCGTGAGACCATGAATTTCAAGTAAGGACATGAAAGGTGCTAGGTGTTAGGTGCTAGGTGTTAGGTGTTTAGGTGTTAGGTGATGTGCAGTTCTAGCACCTATCACCTAGCACCCAGCACCTCATCCCACACTTCCCTCTAACGTGATCCCCAACAGCTGCTGCGCTTCGAGCGCGAACTCCATCGGCAGCTCCTTGAACACTTCCTTGCAGAAGCCGCTGACGATCATGCTCACCGCCTGCTCGGCGCTCAGCCCGCGCTGCTTCAGGTAAAAAATCTGGTCCTCGCCGATCTTGGACGTCGACGCCTCGTGCTCGACGATCGCTGTGTTGTTCGCGACCTCGATGTACGGGAAGGTGTGGGCGCCGCAGCGATTGCCGACGAGCATCGAGTCGCACTGCGTGTAGTTGCGCGCCCCGCTCGCCTTCGGCAGCACCTGCACCCGTCCGCGGTAGGAATTATTTCCCTCGCCCGCGGAAATGCCTTTCGACACGATGTTCGACCGCGTGTTCTTGCCGATGTGGATCATCTTCGTACCCGTGTCCGCCTGCTGCCGGTTGTTCACGACGGCCACGCTGTAAAACTCGCCGACGGAATTGTCCCCCTGCAGGATGACGCTCGGATACTTCCACGTGATCGCCGAACCCGTCTCGACTTGCGTCCACGAGATCTTGCTGTTGGCGAATGCTTTTCCACGCTTGGTGACGAAATTGTAAATCCCGCCACGGCCTTCCTTGTCCCCGGCGTACCAGTTCTGAACCGTCGAGTACTTCACCGTCGCGCCGGGCAGCGCCACGAGCTCGACGACCGCCGCGTGCAGCTGATTCGTGCTCCGCTTCGGCGCCGTGCATCCCTCGAGATAGCTGACGTACGCGCCCTCGTCGGCCACGACGAGCGTACGCTCGAACTGGCCCGTATCGGCGGCGTTGATTCGGAAGTACGTCGACAGCTCCATCGGGCAGCGCACGCCCTTCGGCACGTACACGAACGAGCCGTCCGAGAAGACGGCGCTGTTCAATGCCGCGAAGAAGTTGTCGCTGTAGGGCACCACCGAGCCGAGATACTTGCGCACCAGCTCCGGGTACTCGCGCACCGCCTCGCCTAACGACATGAAGATCACGCCGACCTTCGTCAGCTCCTCCCTCATCGTCGTCCCGACCGAGACGGAATCGAAGATCGCGTCGACCGCCACGCCGGAAAGCATCTTCTGCTCGTTGAGCGGGATGCCTAACCGCTCGTACGTCCGCAGAACCTCCGGATCGACTTCGTCGAGGCTCGTCAGCGACTTCTTCTTCTTCGGCGCCGAGTAATAGCTGATTCCCTGATAGTCGATGGGCTCGTACTTGACGTTCGGCCAGTGTGGCTCAGGCATCGACTGCCAGCGCCGAAACGCTTTCAGGCGCCACTCGAGCATCCACTCCGGCTCCTCCTTCTTCTCGGAGATCGCCCGAACGACGTCTTCGCTAAGGCCCGGCGGCAACGTATCCGACTCGACGTCGGTGACGAAGCCGGCCGCATATTCCTTCGTGATGAGTGATTCGATCGAAGAGCTCATTCGCGCTCCTGGGTGGCGCGATTGCGGCCGGCCGTGGCGTCCTCATTCAGCCACAAACCGTTCACCCGCTGTCACTTGCGTTCGACCTCCGAACGCGCTCGGCCGACCCGCGGCCACAGCGAATCGCCCGCGCCGAGCGACCACTGCCATGCCAGACAAAATTAGTCGGGTTTCAGTTGGAGGGAAAGCCAAGAGTGCGTGTCATCCCGAGGAAACGGAGCGCCGAAGGATCTACTATCCCATTCCGGTGACCGGCCGCTAATTGAGGGCGCCAGATCCTTCGTCGCTCCGCTCCTCAGGATGACATCCGACATGCGCTTTCTCGCCGCCGCTCTCCTCGTTTTCCCGGTCATCGTGTCCGCCCAGGACCCCGCACCCGCCAAAATCGACTCCATCTTCGCACGCTTCCATCGCCAGGATTCTCCCGGGTGCATCCTCGGGGTCTCGCGCGCCGGCAAGGTTGTCTACGAGAAAGGCTACGGTATGGCCGACCTCGAGCGCGACGTGCCGATCACGCCGGCGTCGATCTTTCACGTTGCCTCGATCTCGAAGCAATTCACGGCGATGTCCATTCTCCTGCTCGAGCAGCAGGGCAAGCTCTCGATCGACGACGAGGTCAGAAAGTACATCCCCGAGCTGCCCGACTACGGCAAGCGCATCACCCTCCGCCATCTCCTCCAGCACACGAGCGGCATTCGCGACCAGTGGACGCTCCTCCGCATCGCTGGCTGGCGGGACGACGACCTCATCACCGAGGACGACGTGATGTGGGCGGTGACGCGCCAGCGGGCACTGAACTTCGATCCGGGCGCCGAATACCTGTACAGCAACAGCGGCTTCACCCTCCTCGCCGTCATCGTCAAACGGGTCAGCGGCCACTCCCTCCGGGATTTCGCCGATGAGCAGATCTTCAAGCCTCTCGGCATGACCCACACGCACTTCCACGACGACCACACGATGGTGGTGCCGTACCGGACCTCCGCGTATGAGCCGCGGGAAGCTGGCGGCTGGAGCGTCAGCATCCCCGTCTTCGACACGTATGGTGCGACGAGTCTCTTCACGACCGCCGACGACCTGCTCCGATGGGAGCAGAACTTCAGCGCACCGGTCGTCGGCTCGCCCGCGCTGCTCGCGCGCATGCAGCAGGAGGGAATTCTCAACGATGGCACGCGGACGGGCTACGCGTTAGGCATCGCCGTCGGCACACATCGCGGCGTGCGCGAGATCGGCCACAGCGGCGCCGACGCCGGCTATCGCGCCGATGTCGAGCGCTATCCCGATCAGCAGCTCGCCGTCGCGGCGCTCTGTAATGCCAGCAACTCGAACCCGGGCGCACTCACTCGGGAGGTGGCCGACCTGTTCCTTGGTGCCGCGCTCGCCCCTGAAGCGTCCCAGGCGCGGCAGGCTGGCGCGGTCAGCCTCCCGGCCTCTCGACTGACGGCGCTGGCTGGCGTGTATCGCCGGTCGAGCGGCGACGTGCTCCGCCTCGACGTCAGGGACGGAAAGCTGTGGATCGCTGAGGGTGCGCGCACCGAGTTGCTGCCGCTCTCCGAATCGCGCTTCGCACTGCGTGGTGTCGATGGCGAGGCGGCCTTCGACAGCACGGCCGCGGGACGGGCCCTCCACCTACGCCGCGGCAGTGCCCGCGATCAGCTCTTTCAGCAGATGACGTCGTTCTCGCCAACCTCGGCGCAGCTCGCCGCGTTCGCTGGTCGCTACCGCAGCGCGGAGCTCGAGACCGTGGTCGACATCAAAGCGACCGATAGTACCCTCGTGTTCAGCGAGCGGCGGCCCGGCTCGATCGTTATGCGGCCGGTGTACACCGACGCATTTCGCGGTGGCATCGGCGTCACCGAGTTCTCACGCGACGCGGCGGGCCGCGTGACCGGCTTCGTGATCAACGCCGGTCGGGTGCGCGCCCTGCGCTTCGATCGTATCGAGTAGTGCGCTACGGGCCGCGATGAAGGAAGAGGAGCGTCGCAATCGCCACCGCCGCGATTACGGAGCTCACGAACGCCACGGCCCGCATCGGCGCTCTCAGCGTCAACGCGGACGAGACATCGCTCAGCGGGGCGCTTCTGGTGGCGCCGGAGACGAACGGCTGCGTGCTGGCGGTGGCCTCACTCGTTATGCGCTCCATCGTCGTCTGCCTGATCCCATCCGCCAGCGGCTCGCGCGTGTAGCGCAGCTGCAGATCCGCGATCTCGACCTCGTCTCCTTCGCTGAGCAGTACGGGCGTCGTGATCCGGTGGCCGTTCAGCTTCACCGCCGCCGACCCAGGCGTCCGGAGCACGTGACCTCCGGCTTCGCGTCGCACCTCGGCGTGGAAGCTCACCGCCATCTCGTTCTCGATGACCAAGTCGTTCGACTCGTCGCTCCCGATCCCCGTCGACACGCGATGGAGCGAGAGCGCGGACTGCCGCTGGGCGTCGAGGAGATGGCCGGTGATCGGTGCACGCGCCACGCCGCGGCTATCGCCCGGCGTCGTGGCCCAGAACCGGAACTCGCCGGAACCGGCGCTGATGACGTCCCCGTCACGTAGCTCCGTCGCTCCCGCCGACAGCTGACGTCCATTGACGGTGACAACGGCCTCGCTCGAAAACGGACAGATCGTCGCGCGATCATTCGCCGTGGACACGACGAAATGTCGGGGCATCAGATCGGCCCGCCGAAGCCGCCAGGTCGCCTGCGCCCCCGTCCCGACGACGATCTCTCCATTGCCCTGAAGCTCTTGCAGGGCCTCGTTGTACTCGAGCCACGTCATGCGTCCACTCTCGATGCGATTGTGCGTGTCATGCTTCACGACTCGTGGAGTTGTGTGTGTCACCCAACACACCACTTCCAAGAGTCGGCTGCCGACTGTCGTACCCTCCAACAGCGACCTTCGTGCCGAACGGTTCTGACGCTGTAATGACCGAGTAATCCTGGCGCGGCGGCTTTCGTTTCTCCTGCTCACACCGCATCGAAACGCGCCACGGCTGATCCGAATCGAGCCGATTCGGTGCGGTGAGAGCGGCGGACGTGAGCAGCGCCGAGAGTTTGTTGCGAGCAATCACGCGCGTCGTCAAGGAATGCGATCCGCGTCCCCCCTGCTTCATCGGCATGCCGCAGCGTTCTCTGGCCTCACTCGTTCTCGGACCCCTCCTCACCGGGGTCCTTTGTCTTGCTCTTGCCTGCGTCGCCGGCGCGCGCACCGATAGGCTGAGCGACACCACAGCTGCCTCTGACAGCGCGCGCGCCGCGGACAGCGTCCACGTCGCTGACACACTCCGGCGCGTCGATTCCGTCCGCTCCGCCGATGCCGACAGTGCCGCTGCCTCTCAGCTCGCGGTCGTCGTGGATAGCGCCACGTTGAAGCAGGGCGCCGCGCAGCAAGGGGCGATGTCGAACACCCAGGCCGCATCCAACCGCTCGAGCTGCTGCGTCTCGATGCACTTGCATCGGCATGGTGACCGGCCGCTGTCGCCCCTGGCCGACAGCATCGCTAATGGGCTCGTGTTCGTCCCACGCGACCGGAGCTGGTTCCCGGTGGCCTCACGGGGCCGGCACATGCTCGTCGACATTGGGCGGATCGATGTCAGCCTCAAGGCGGATTCCGTAACTCGTTCCGCCTATGTCGAGGCGGTGGCGCGATTGTCGCCGCTTCCTCTCGGGACAGTGTTGCGAGTGAGAGGCCCGTACTCCGTCGACGAGCAGGCGAAGGTCACCGGCTTTGATAGCTGGCACGGCCGCATCGTCGCCCGACTGGGCGTTTCACATGTGCTCGATTCGCTTGCCCGCGCCGAGGACATGTTGCCGGCTACCGCGACACGGATCGACACGGTCGCTCCTCGCGCCGACACGGTCCCGAGCGTCAACGCCGCTGGTACGAATCCGACAGGGACTCGCCCGGACAGCCTGCAGCCTGCGATCGTGCCTATGGTCTGCACTCGGGATACGCTCCCGACGGAGCTGACGACGCGGGCGATCGCGGTGCGCGACTCGCTCGTGCAGTTCCTCACCGACTCCGCGAAACCGCCCTACGATCGGCAGCTCGCGACGGTAAAGGTGCAGAGCTGGTGGGTGCCCGGCTGCTTCGGCATCGGCCGCGCACTGATCATCGCCAACAAGCGCACGCCGGATATGGACTTCGCCGTCGAACGAGTGGCGGTGCTCGATTCCACGGGAAAGGCGGTACCGATGCGCTTCGTGGACTTCCGCTTCCACGCGCACGATCCGCTCTACGTCTTCGACGCCGACGGAGATGGCATCGACGATCTCGCCGCCCGCGGCCACGGCGACCGCAGCGGTGGCCTAACGATTCTCCGTCTCGACCTCGCCGCCCGTCGCTTCGTCAGACTCGTGAGCGGCTTCGCCTGGGAACAATAGGGGCCGCCTCTAAGCTGTCAGTCCATAGTCCATAGTTATCAGGGACTATGGAACGAAGCGTTGATTGATACCTGTCATCCTGAGGAGCGAAGCGACGAAGGACCTACCCGAGTTCGAGTAGATCCTTCGCTGCGCTCAGGATGACAAGGCAATGAACGCTTCGTTCCGAACTCCCTGATAACTATTGACTGATAACTATGGACTGCCCCTAACGTGCTGGCGCTATCGGCTCTCCCTTCTCGCCCTTGCCATGCCACGTCACGTCCGTTGGATGCTTATAAGTCTTCTTATGGACGTACGTCACAGTTGCGATGCAGGCGAGCGCGAGTAATACGACGCCCGCCGCGACTCCCCAACCACCATTCGTGTTCGCCGGCACGTAACGATCGACGTGTTGCATCCGTAGTTCCCAGGACGATTGTCTCTCAGCGTTCTGTCGCAGTCTGTGGTCCGCGCGCGGTCGCGCCCGCGAAATGTAAGGGCACGATGTTCCATGTGAAGGTCGCGTCCGGTGTCTCTCAGGACGAAACCCTTACCGCGCGAACGCTGTCTCTAAAGTATCACCACCTGTATTCTTAGCCAGCGACGTTCCCTCGAGCAGCATATCAGTGGCTGACATACGCGAACTCCTGCAGCGCTCACTCGGCACTGCCTATACCATCGAGCGTGAGCTCGGCGGTGGAGGCATGTCGATCGTGTTCGTCGCCGCTGATAACACGCTCGGCAGGCAGGTCGTCGTCAAAGTCTTGCCCTACGACCTCGCCGCCAGCGTCTCCGTCGACCGATTCAAGCGCGAGATCATGCTCTCCGCCGCGCTGCAGCATCCGCACATCGTGCCGGTGTTGAGCGCG
>C688J18823_10001136_pt1 | contig 16259 bp, 15 predicted proteins | sample HopSoiMetagenom1_FD_18823 | JGI IMG/M metagenome (IMG submission 18823) | reverse complement strand
GGTCGATTTGGTGGCAAAAGATGGACGCCGGCCGCGAATACGCCGGTTTCCTAGTAGTCTTACGGACCTCCATTTCCACGATTAAGATGCAATCTACAGCCAGTCTTCGCAGATGTTTTCCTTTGTTGTTTAGTGACTGTTCGATATGTCCGTACCGCATTCAGAGATCTGCCTGCCGCCGCGCTGCGAAAGCTGCGGCGTGGGCACGGTCAGGATCGGAAAGCTGCCCCGAGTCGGATTGCGCCCGCTCGTCTACGTTTACAAGTGCGACGCCTGCAACCGAATCACGTCGGTCGAGCCGGAGCGGCAGGAAGAAGCAGCCCGTCGCCGCCCAGGGTTGGCGCGCCGGCCGCGGCGTTAGTCGGGATAGATCGCATTTAAAAGAATCCCCCACGACAGCTGGGTTTCTTCCCGGCCCTGCCGCATGTAAAGCTTCGGTCAAACTTCTCATAAAGAAGAGGCAGGGGCATGTCCGGGGACTTCATCGACGAACTGCGCAACGCACTCGACAAGGGTGCGGTGCTGTCAGGCTCTGACATCGATGCGCGCTATCATCACGATCTCGCCGGCCATCCAGCGCCAAAACCCCGCGCGGTCGTCCGCCCGAGAACGACGGGGGATGTTTCCGCGCTGCTGCGGCTCTGCCACCGCGAAGGCGTCCCTGTAACGACGCAGGGCGGCATGACCGGGCTGGTGCGCGCTGCGTTGCCGAACGCCAATGAAATCGTGCTGTCGATGGAGCGCATGAACAGCGTTGAAGAGGTCGATGTCTCCGGAGGCGTCGCCATCGCACAGGCCGGCACGCCACTGCAAAAGCTCCAGGAGCGGGTCGAGCAGGATGGCCTGATGTTTCCGCTCGACCTCGGCGCGCGCGGCAGCTGCACCATCGGCGGCAACATCTCGACCAATGCCGGCGGCAACCGCGTCATCCGTTACGGCATGACACGCGACCTGATCCTCGGCCTCGAAGTCGTCACGGCCGACGGCACCGTGCTCAAGGGCCTGCGCAAATACATCAAGAACAATACCGGCATCGACCTGAAGCAGCTTTTCATCGGCAGCGAAGGCATCCTCGGCGTCGTGACGCGCGCCGCGCTGCGCGTCTTTCCCGCACCGGCGGAGCGGCAGGTGGCGCTGTGTGCGCTACCCTCGTTCGGGCAGGTCACGGCTTTCCTGAGGATGGCGCGGGCAAGTCTCGGGGGCGAATTGACTGCATTCGAGGTGATGTGGAATGCCTACTACCGCCTCACCGTCGAGCGCGTGAAGGGCGTGGCCGGGCCGCTGCCGACCCACCATCCGTTCTACGTTCTGCTGGAGGCTTCCGGCAGCGACCCCGAGCGTATCCATGCCGACCTCGAGAAACTGCTCGAGACGGCGATGGGCGACAATCTGATCCTCGACGCCACGCTCTCGACCTCGCATGCATCAGCCATCGCGATCTGGCGCATCCGCGATTCCAGCGTCGAACTTGGCCGCAGCTTCCCTTACACCGCACGGATGGGCTTCGATGTCAGTCTCGCCATCGACAGGATGGAGGAATATGCGGATACGCTTGATGCGCGAGTCAAGGCGATCGATCCGCAAGCCTTCACGGTCGTGATGGGACACGTCGGCGACGGCAATTTGCATCCCAGCCTGTATCACGAGCATACGCCTGACAAGCACGATGAGTTCGAGAAGCTGGTCTACGACCTCACGGGTGAATTCGGCGGCTCGATCTCGGCCGAACACGGTATCGGCATCCTGAAGCGGCCGTACCTGAAAATGAGTCGCACCGAAGAGGAAATCGAAACGATGCGCACGCTCAAGCGCGCGCTCGACCCGAAGAACATTTTGAACCCGGGACGGATCTTCACGGTGTGAGGACGTCCCTCGCGGTCAGGTCGAGCCGGACGCTGGCAACTGCCCTCACCCCCTAAAATCATACTGCTTGCAGAGGTGGTCGCCGATCTGCACCAGCATGGCGACGCATTCGGGATAGCCCGGTTTGGCGATCGTAGCGTCGTCGGCCTCGGCGCGGAATTCCCAGCTATCGCCGTCGCGGAGCACCGAGATCGCCATGCCGTCGGGACAATCCGCATGGACTTTCAACTCGGCTCGCGCCATCGCAATGAGTTCGGCTTCGGTTTTGGCGGGCTTGCTCATTGTTACGGCGTCCTCCGGCAGGTTGTTTGCCTGCAGGTTGCCGCTTTGACGCGCTTCTGTCGAGGGTGGACGCAACGACGCGCCATCGCAGTGCAGCGAGCTATTGCGTCGCGCTTGTAGACCTCGTCTCGGCAATGACCCGCAGCGAAACGGTGTTGTCCGCACCCGGCTCCGAGCCGGTCGCGAGCCGCTCGGCTGGCGATGGCGGCGACTTCTGAACGTGCTTGGTGAATATCCGGATGACGCGGCCTTTGACGACGGGCACCTTGTCGAACATGTCGGATGCAATGCCCTCGACGGCATCCCGCAACGCCAGGAATTGCGCCTGCCTGGCCATGCTTTCTGTTCCTTTGGTGCCGGCCAGTTCGTCCATCGCGGCATCGCTGATCTGGCACTCGACCATATCGGCGGCGTTCAGCATGGTGAACCTGAACGCCAGGCGTTCGGTGTCATGCCCAATAATTCGGTCCCGGGTCAGCGGCATCAGAGGGCCAGTTTTGGACGGCTAGCGAGCGAGGATGAGATGCCGCGCCGAAGCGGCGCGGACGTCCTGCCTAATGCGTCAACTGGTCAAAAATTGGCCGAACCTGCGGCCAAATCCGCTACTTCACAGGCTTCTTCATATCGATCCGCCTGATGGCTGATATCGCGGGCAAGGAGCCGGTATGGACCGGCTCGGCTCCGGACGTTTCCGGCGACAGCGGCGCGCGGGCGGTGGCATCCGGGAAACGGATCTTCATTTCGCGGATGAAGCCGTCGAGCGTGTCGACGCTGGCGGCCATCTTGGCGATCAGGGCGAATTCGGCGCTGTTGGAGGCGGCCGGCTTGCTCGCGGTGTCGAACGCCAACCGGTCGGCCTCGCCGGTCATCAGCGGTGCGTATTTCTCGCGGAATCGTCCCAGGCCGATCGCGTCCCCGGCCAGCGCATAGCCAACTACCGCGCGGATCACGTCGCTCTTCTCGGCAGCGTTCAACGGTTTGAAATCCCGCCAGCGGTCGGCGTAGTACAGTTCGATCTGTTCGGAGGCCTCGCGCCACTGCCGCGACGCCCAATAGATGTCGGAGCGCAGCCGGACTGCCTCGCGGCCAGTGAGGTTGGAAATGATATCGAGCGCGAGATCGTGGCGACCGATGTCGCTCTGGGCGCGTCCCTCGAGGAGCAACCGCTGCTGCCGCAGTTCGCCGGAGAGATCGGCGATCCGGGTCAGGCGCAGCGCCGCGATTGCACGGTCCGGCTTGCGGTTGGTCAGGTAGACCATGGCAAGGCGTGCCGCCACCTGCGCGCGCGCGGCTCCCTCCAGCCGCTTGTCGACCTGGTACTGCAGCAGTTCGGCGGCCTGGTCGAGCAGGTCGATCGCGGCCAGCCGATCCGCGAGGCGCCGGATCATCTCGTCGCCGCGCCGGCCGATCGGGGTCAATTCGCGAAACTCGTAGAACATGGCGAGCGCGTCGACCGGCTTCATGTCGTCGCCCTTCGAGCCGAGATAGATCTCCGAAAACAACGCGGCCGCGGCGTCCTGGCTCTGTCGCGACAGTTCGGAATTTGGCTGCATTCTGGTCGCGGTCTTGGCCGCGGCGAGCGAGTCGGCATAGCGGGCGGTTTCTGCGTAGACTTGGGTCAGCTTGTTCAGTGTCTTCAGCTCGATGGCGTCGCCGCGCCAGGTGACCGCCAATACCTCCAGTTCACGCGTGAGGTCGGCCTGCCCCAGTTCGCCGCGCCTGCTGCGCAGCAAGGCCTCCAGCAGCCTCGCCTCGGCCGACGCCTGCCGGTCGCCGGATTGCCCTGCGTAGCGGTAGGCGTCGAGCGCATCCTTGTCGTGCCCGAGCGCCTCGGCGAGCCGCCCGCGCAGCACCGCGATCTCCGGCTTCATCTCGTTGGGAATACCGATCACGTCGAGTTCGCTGCGCCGCCGCGAGGCCCCGGCATAATCCTTCACTTCTAACGAGGCCCGCATCGCATCCACGGTGACGATGCGCTGCAGTTCGAGCGGCAGCGCGGCGATGGAGAATTCGGCGTTCTTGAACTTTTCGCGCGCGTCCGCCCATTTTTCCTGACGGGCGAACGCCAACCCTTTCCACAATTGCGAATCGTAGCCGTTGCCGATCGCAGGACTTGTGAGAACCTTGAGCGCCCGCTCGGGATGGCCGATCAGGATGCTGGCGACCGCATTCACCATCAGCACGAGGGCATCTTCGTTGCCCTGATTGGTGTCGGAGATGATGAGGTTGGTTACCCCCCTCGCCTCCTGATACATGCCGCGCGACATGTAGAAATTGGCAAGCTCGAGACGGGCTTGCGCCTTTTGTTCGGGTCCCGCGGCGGCCGCCGCCTTGATCAACGCATCCACCCTGGGGAAAAACTTCTCTTCCCGGTTCTTGCGCCATTCGTCGACGTCGAACAGCGGTCTCACCGCCGCGGTGGCGCGTTCGGCCGCGACGTCGGCGGACGACAGCGTCAATCCGCCGGGCCGTCCAAGCATCACCTTGTCGGAGCCGACTTCGGCTTTGATGTCGTCGGAGTTCGGATGCACGACCACGCCGTGCACGGATTCCAGCAGCGACAATTCGACGAAATCCTGCCGCTTGATCAGGCCGCGGGTCGGCGGCGGCGCGGTGACGACCAGCAGCATATCGCCGGCGTCGGGATCGACCAGCCGGTGCATCGCACCGGCGTTGGCCAGCGGCACGGTGACATTGGCAAGCGCGGGATCGGTAATGTTCCGCAGCACCATCAGCGGCAGCGGTGTCGTCTGGCCGCGGTCGGCGAAGGTCAGCGTCCACTCGGTGCCGTTGGCGCGGCCTTCGCTTTCGAGCGAAGGGATCTGCGGCCGGTTGAGACGGAGGCGGATGGCCTGGCCCTTTTCGAGCGGCAGCAAAGCGACATCGCCGATGACGGCGCCGCCCTTGACACGGATCGGTTCGATATCGATCGGTTTGGCATGGTCGAACACCAGCCACACCGTATCGGCGCGGCGGAACAGCGCAGCCGGGGTCGGCGCGCCAAAGGAGAACGTCATGCGCAGGCCGTCGCTGTCACGCCTCGCCTCGACGGTGGCGGCCTTGTCCTTGGCGGGGCTTTCCGGCGGCGGAGCGGATGCCGCTGGCGATGGCTGCTTGGCCGGCTCCGCGGGAGGTGGAGCCGGCGTGGGGGCTGCGGCCTTCGGCGTTTCCGCAGCCGCAGCTTGGACCTGTTCGGCGGGCTGCGCCGCCTTCGCGGCTTCCGCCGGCGGCGATGTTGTTTCTGGTGCGGCTGCCATCTTCTCGGCCACGGGAGCCGCATCCTTGGCCGGCGTCACTTTTTCGACGGCAGGCGTTTTTTCGACGGCAGGCGTTGCGGCCTCGGCCACGGCCTGCGCTTCGGCAATTTGGGCGGGCTTGATCTCGATCCTGGCCTGTTCGGCAATAGTCTCCGAGGTAGCAGGCGGAATCTCCGCCGGCAGTTGTGGCGGCAGCGATTCCTTCAGGGCGACCTTGTCGCGCGACATCCGCGAGGCAGACCCGGGCTTGGCCGGTGCAGCCGGCTTGGCCGCGGCCTGCGGCTCGGGCAAAGCGGGCTTCTCCGCCTGCTGGAAGGCGACGTCGATCACATAGTTCTTTTCCTCGCGGAAGGAATGCACATCGACCTCGCCGATCAGCACGATGTCAACGGCGGAAGAGTCGATGTCGGCCCGCTGGCCGATCGAGGCGATGTTCGGCGGCGCCGCCACCTTGGCATCCGCCAGGTCGAAATTGAGCACGTTGTTGAACTGCAGCGTCAGCTTCTGATCGTTCAGCACCGACGACACGTTGACGCCGTCGGGCATCTCGAACACGAAGCGGACGAAGGTCGGCTGCACCGAAGCGCGGACCCGCACCGGCGGCCGCTTCCTCGCGGCGCTGACCGCCATCTGCGCGCGCAGCGCCCGCTCGGCAGCCCGCGCCCGCTCCGCCAGCTCGCGCACGACCGCCGCAGGAAGCGCGGGCGGCGGGCCGGTCCAGCTATCGGGCAGGAAGTCGACGAAGATCCGCTCCCCCGCCGTCATGGTGTTGACGGTAGCCCGTCGCGACAGCGACAGCCGGATCGCCGTACCGTCGGGATCGCGCCGCGCCGAGCCGACATAATCGGGAACCGCGTCCGACAATTTGTCGACGGGAATATCCACCGGGCGCTTGAAGTGGATGATGATGATCGAACCCGCCGTCGAAACGTCGGATTCGACGTCCTCGGCCAGCTTCAACACCAGCCGGGCGAAGCCGCCGCCGGACGTGAACGTCGCCTCCCCCCGAACCGGATCATCGGCCCAGCAGGGCTGCGAAACAGCGAGGCCGGCGAGCAGCAGAACAAAAGCAAGTGATCGCTCGAGGCAAAACCGGGCCGCCCGCGCCAAAGCGCGGCCCTGCGACCCAGTTCCAGCGGCAGCTCTTTGCCCCATCCAGGAAATCTCGCGGCCTCAATGAGTTCTGCGGCGAAGCGCACTCGCCTGCAGTTTGAATCTTGGATGGGCCGACTTAAGGTTTTGTTAACGCCAACTCATTGATTTCGCTGGAGGCGCCAGCCGGGCAACCACAACCGCGCTCCGGGGGCCGGAATGCGCCCCTATCCCGAAAGGCGCCGAGCGCTTGCCGTCGCAATGGCGCCACCGGACCATGATTGAATCATTATCTCGAAACCGATGGAACCAACATCAACCATCCTGTTTTAGGAGAAGCATGGTCCCGGGATGCGGGCCGGCAATCAACCAGCTCCCGGGCCTGCCAAACTGCCTCAAGCAGCCAAATTCGGAGTGCGTGAAATGGCAACCCAGATCGTGATGGATCGTACCGGTGACACCCGCCATACATTCGACATCCAGGATCGCGCGGAGGTCGAAAAGGCCGAGCGGCGGTTCAGGGAATTGACCGGCGCAGGCTTTACGGCAGCGGTACGATCGGGGCCCGGTGAGCAACGGGTTATCCGCTCCTTCGATCCGACGGCGGAGGAAACGCTGTTTTATCCGCGTCTCGTTGGTGGCTGACGGCGGTGACCCAGCAGATCGTCCTGGCGATATGCTCGTTCGCCCTGGCTTTGCTTGGCACGCTGTTGCTTTCGGCGCTTTCACTGGTGGTGGCGCGGTCTGGTTCCTGTGCCAGAACGTTCCGCTTTGAAACCGAGGCGCGAGCGCTGACCCTGTTGAAGGAGTGGCTCTCGCCGAAGCAGCGCGCGTGCTATGAGCGATTCCGATATTTCGACGTCGTCGGCAGCGATACCGGGACGCGTTATCGGATCCATCACGGCACCCAGACGAACATCGAGGAACTCAGCAACACGGGGCACCATGTCTGCAAATGGTGCTTCGTTCCGGATGGCGACCTCGTCGCGGGCGATGTCATGCTGGCGCAGAAGATCGCGCTTGAAACCAACGAGCGCGGGGCGCTCACCGTAGCCCATCGCTCGTTCGTTTCGAACGGGCCGCGCAGGTTTTGAGCGGGGCGCCCCCTTTCGGGGGCGTTCCCGCGTCAAGTCGATCAGGGCTTTTGCTGCAGGATCTTGCCTTCGATCTTCGGCAGCTCGGCGGTGGATGTCGATTTGTCGGTGCCGGCGCGGCGGGCGAGTTCGACCGTCAGCCGCTCGGCTGCTTCCGGCTGCATCAGGCCCAGGATGTCCGACATCTTGCGCGGCGCGATCTGGGAGGCGATGTCGTAGAGCACGGACATTTCCAGCCGGTCGAACACCTTGGCGGCGTCCTTTGGCTTCATGCCCTCATACATCGTGATAATGCCCTTGAAGCGCGCGGCATCCTGCTCCGCCTTTTGCCCCGTCGCGGTCGAGATCTTGGCCTCGGTGGCCTTCGCCTCCTCGACGCGGCCCTCGATGCGCTTTTCGGCGGATTTCAAAAGGCTTTCGCGAATTTCGATTTCACGCGCGCGCTGCTCCAGTTCCTGGCGCCGCGCCTGCAACCGTTCCAGGATCGCGCGCTCCGACGGCGACACCGATTGCGGGTTCTGGTCGGGAAACACCACGACGCCGTCCGGCTTCGGCGCGTCGGCAGCGGGAGCGGCCGGCTTCGGCTCTTCCTTTTTCTCTTCCTTCTTGACCGAACCGGTGATGTCGGCGGGATCGGCGTTGGCGGTGGTCGGATAACCGAAATTATCCTGCGCCCACGAACGCTGGGCCGGCTGGCTGACCTGATAGTCGAACACGTATCCGCCATCGATCACGAGGCCCGCGATCTTCAGCACGGCAAGCCCGAAGATCGCGACCAGCACGACCGGAATGACGCGGATGTCGCGAAACGAATTCATGCGGCGAGGCCACTGGGCCTTCTGCGTTCGGAAAATGCTTCAGCCGCCGCGGCAACCGCCTTGGCGGTGGAGACCTTGGGTGCTGCCGGTGCTGCGGGTTCGGCCTCCTGCGAAGGCCGCGCCGCGATCGCGATCTTGGACAGCCGGCGAATGACGCCGTCGCCTTCGGCGAGCATGTTCTTCAGAAGCCCCGACATCTGCGTCGCCGCCGTCAACTGGCTGCCGAGATTCTCGTTGACGTCGCGCACGGTGTGCTTGAGGCCGCCGATCGCCCGCTCGGCGATTTCGGTCGCGGTGATCAGTTCGGCGATCGTGGCTTTCAGCGAATGCTCGTCCGCCTTCAGCCGCTTCAGCCGCTTGTTGAGCAGCATGCAGTAGCCGATCGTGAGCATCAGCAGCACCGCCACCAGACTCTCGATGACAACGCCAAGGGAATGACTCATTGTGCCTCCATCAACTTGGTTTGCTCGTCGGCCTTCTCGAACATCGCGAAGGTGGTATTGGGTTTGCGCAGTTGCTTGGTGACGCGAATGGCGACGCGGTCGCCGACCCGGCCCATGCGCCCTTCGGTCAAAAGAACGTTGCCGCAGCGGACCTGCACCAGCGCTTCGGGACGCATTTCCAGCGGCAGCGTGTCGCCCACCTTCAGCATCATCAGCTGCTTGAGCGGAATGTCGGCTTCGTACAGCACCGCGTCGACCGAAATCTCGGCCTGCGCCACCTCGGTCGCGAAATGGCCTTCCCAGATCGGGTCGCGGCCGAATTTTTCGCCCATGAACATCTGGAGCAGAACCGGGCGGATCGGCTCGATGGTGGCGTAAGGCAGCAGCAGTTCGATGTTGCCGCCGCGGTCTTCCATGTCGATGCGCAGGCGCACCAGGATCGCGGCGTTGGCGGGCCTGGAGATCGCGGCGAAGCGCGGATTGGTTTCCAGCCGGTCGATCGAGAACGTCACCGGCGACAGCGGCCGGAACGCCTGTTCGGCGTCGGCCAGCACGACCTCGACCAGCCGCTTGACCAGGTTGGTTTCGATCGTGGTGTAGGGCCGGCCCTCGATGCGCAGCGAGGTCTGGCCCCGGCGGCCGCCGAGCAGCACGTCGATGATCGAATAGATCAGGCTGGAATCGACCGTCGCAAGACCGAAATTCTCCCACTCCTCGGCCTTGAACACGCTGAGCACGGCCGGCAGCGGAATCGAATTCATGTAGTCGCCGAAGCGGACTGAGGTGATGCGGTCGAGCGAGACTTCGACGTTATCAGAGGTGAAGTTGCGCAGGCTCGTGGTCATCAGCCGCACCAGGCGGTCGAACACGATTTCGAGCATCGGCAGACGCTCGTAGGACACCATCGCGGAATCGATGATGGCGCGAATGCCGGAATGGTCGTCGAGATTGACGTCGCCGACGGTGAAACCGAGCAGATTGTCGATTTCTTCCTGCGACAGAACCCGTTCGCCGGAATTCTTGTTGCCGAACTCGCGGCCACCATCCTCGACCATGGCCGCCCATTGCAGCGCCATGCTCTCGGAAAGTTCATTGGCAGCGGCTTCTTCCGCAGCCGCCGAGGGATCTTCGGAGTCCAGGGAGGCTTCCCATTGCGCGGCAATGGCGTCCTGGTCCATCTGGTCTTGGTTGCCGGCCATGATGCTAGATCCGTCCCATCACTGCACGACGATTTCCTTGAACAACACGGCGCTCACCTGCTGCGGCGCCACCGCGTTGTTGACCCGCTTGGTCAATTCTTCCTTGAGGCGAAACAGCCCGGCCGAACCGTTGATGTCGGAGGGACGCAGTTCGCGCAGATAGGTCTGGAACAGGTCGGTGACGCGCGGCAGGTTCGGCTTGATCGCCTCGACCTGCTTGTCATCCTTGATCTCGAGCACGACCTTGACGCGGAGATATTGCACCCGCTCGCCGGGGGCCCCGACCAGGTTGACCATCATATCGGGCACTTCGACAAAGGACGGCGGCTTTGGCGGCGGCGCTTCGGCGTGCTTCTCCTCGCCATGGCCGCGCATCAGGAAGAACCCGCCGGCGCCGGCGCCGAGAATTGCGATGAACCCGACGGCCGCAATGATCAGCTTGAGCTTGCTCTTTTTGGACGACGCGGCTTCTGCGCCGTCTGCGCCTTCCGCCTGCTCGTTGTCAGCCATTGCCCCGCCCGCTTCCATCTGGAACGAACGCGGTTGCCACCAGCCTGGGTAACGAAGCCCCCACAACGCGAAACAAAAGCCGCCAGCGCACACGCGCTCTCTATAGCTGCAACGCTAGGGTAGTAATGGTTAACGGAACCTTTCCCATTCGCACCCAAGTAGGAAAAATCTGCCGGGCAAACATGGTCAACAAGACCTTTCTGCCGCCCGCCTCGCATTCTGAAAAACGCCTAACCCCTTACAAACCCGGTATTTCCCGACTTGGCACGGCTTTCGCTGAGTAACTGGCGTGACCTGCCGGCTTGGGAGAGCCCAAAGGTTTACGACGGGATCCGGACCACGGGCTTGGGAGAGCCAGTTTTCGGATCGATCAAGGGGAGAACCACCGATGGAGAATATGCTTCTCGTCGGACTTTCGCGGCAGATGACGCTGGAACGGCAGATGGATGTCGTTGCCAACAACGTCGCCAACATCAACACGACCGGCTTCAAGGCCGACCGGTCGCTGTTCGAGGAATATCTGCGCTCGCCGGCGCATGAAGACAATTTCGTGCGCGCCGACCGCCGCGTCTCCTTCGTGCAGGACCGCGCCACTTTCCACGATTTCGCAGCCGGCCCCTCCGAGCAGACCAAGAACCCGCTCGACGTCGCGATCGACGGCGGCGGCTTCCTGGTGGTGCAGACGGCCGCCGGCGAGCGCTACACCCGCGACGGCGGCCTGCAGATCAACAACCAGGGCCAGCTCGTGACCGCAAGCGGCGATCCGGTGCTGGGCAGCTCCGGCCCGATCGTATTCCAGCCGACCGACAAGGCGATCAGCATCGCAGCCGACGGCAACATCACGGTCCTCGAGGGCACCGGCCGCACCGACTCGGTCCGCGGCAAGCTGCGGCTGGTCAATTTTGCCGACGCGCAGAAGCTCGTGAAGGAAGGCGGCAACCTCTACTCCGCCGGCCAAGGCGTCGCCGCCCAGCCCGACACCACCTCGCGCGTGCGCCAGGGTTTCATCGAGAAGTCGAACGTCAATTCGGTCCACGAAATGAGCCGCATGATCGAGATCACGCGCACCTACACGCAGATCTCGGCGATGCTGCAGCAGCAGCACGACCTGCACCGAACCGCAGTCGAAAAACTCGCCGACGTTCCGGCATAACGCTTAAGGAATAGATCGATGCGCGCCCTTTACACTGCAGCGACCGGCATGGCGGCACAGGAACTCAACGTTCAGGTGATCTCCAACAACATCGCCAACATGCGCACCACCGGCTACAAGAAGCAGCGGGCGGCGTTTCAGGATTTGATCTACGACCATGTGCGCCGCGTCGGCGCGCAGGCTTCCGACCAGGGCACCATCCTGCCCGTCGGCGTCGACGTCGGTGGCGGCGTCAAGACCGTCGGCACGCCGCGCCTGATGAGCCAGGGCACGCTGTCGCCGACCGGCAACGATCTGGACGTTGCGATCCGCGGTGAAGGCTTCTTCAAGATCCAGGTGCCCGACGGCACCTTTGCCTATACCCGCGACGGCTCGTTCATGATGGACGCGCAGGGCCGCGTCGTCACCGCGCAGGGCAATCCGGTGCAGCCGACGATCACGATCCCGCAAAATTCCTCGCAGATCACCATCAACGCGCAGGGCCAGCTCACGGTGATGCAGCCGGGCTCGACCACGCCAACCCTGGTCGGCCAGATCGGCCTGACCCGCTTCATCAACAAGGGCGGCCTCAACCCGATCGGCGACAATCTGTTCACGGACACGCCGGCCTCCGGTACGCCGCAGGACGGCATCGCCAACACCGACGGTTTTGGCGACATGCAGCAGAGCAATCTCGAACAGGCCAATGTCGAGGTGGTGACCGAAATTTCCGACCTGATCGCCGCCCAGCGCGCCTATGAGATGAACGCCAAGGTCGTCAGCGCGGCCGACCAGATGCTGCAATCCACCTCCAACATGTTCCGCTAAAGGACTGGTCATGATCGCCCGCGCCCTCCTGCTGGCCACAGCCCTGATCGCCGCATCGAGCGCGGCCGCGGTCGCGCAGACCCAGGAAACCTTCGCGAACCGCAATGTGATCGCCGCGCCGGTGCTGCGCGCCAACGTGCAGGTGTCGAGCGATCTGGTGCGGATCGGCGACATCATCGACAATGCCGGCAGCGCCGCGCAGATCGCGATCTACCGCGCGCCGGATCTGGGCACCACGGGCTCGCTGCCAGTGGCGCAGGTGATCAACGCCCTTCGCGCCCATCAGGTGATCGGCGTCGATACAAGCGGCATCAAGGAAATTTCGGTGACGCGTCTCGCTCGCTCGCTCGAGGGCAAGGACATCGAGCAGCAGATCGCCCGCGCGCTGGAGCGCCGCAACGGCCTCGGCGACGCCGCCAATCTGTCGCTGACCTTCGACCGCGACCCCGGCGACGTCAGGCTGGACGCCGGCTTCACCGGCGGCATGCAGGCAACCGTCGTGCGCTACGACAACCGCAGCGGCCGCTTCGACGTCACCTTTGAAATCGGCAACGAGAACGGCGCCGCCGCGGCCAAGCTGCGTTTCACCGGTACGGCGATCGAGACCGTCGAAGCCGCGGTGCTGGCACGCAATGTCGAGCGCAATGAGATCCTGAAATCATCCGACGTGGTGGTCGAGCGCCGCCCAAAAGCGGAAGTCGGTGGTGATGCCGCCGCGCGCGACCGCGCGGTGGGCATGCAGGCCCGCCGCCAGCTCCGCGCCGGCCAGGCGATCAAGACCGCCGATCTCGTCAAGCCCGACCTGGTGCAGCGCGACCAGAACGTTACGCTGATCTACGAGGTGCCCGGAATCTACATCACCATGCGCGGCAAGGCGCTGGACAACGGTACCGAAGGCGACGTTGTCAACGTCATGAACCTGCAGTCGAAGCGCACGCTGTCCGGCACCGTGATCGGCCGCGGCCAGGTCTCGATTAGTCCCGCCTCGATCACCCCGGCGGCGGCCCGCCCGCAGACCAGCGATACCACCTCCTCGCTCGGCGCAACACAACCCGCGCCCGTTGCCGTCGCCACCGTCAGTTCGCCAGTCGCTCCAAAAGCCGAGTAATGTAAATGTCAGTCATCCGTCTCAACCGCATCATTCTCACGGGCGCCATGCTGTCGCTGGCCGCCTTGGCCAGCGGTTGTTCCTCGATCGACCGCCTGTCGCAGATCGGCGAAAAGCCGAAGCTGACGGAGATCGAAAACCCGACCACGCAGCCCGGCTACAAGCCGGTGCAGATGCCGATGCCGAAACCGGAGCAGGCTTCCTACAACGCCAACTCGCTGTGGCGGAACGGCTCTCGCGCCTTCTTCAAGGATCAGCGCGCAGCGCGGATCGGCGATCTCCTGACGGTGACCGTCAACATCACCGACAAGGCCAACATCGCCAACGAAACCCAGCGCAGCCGCTCCAACAAGGAAGATTCCGGAATCACCGATTTCATCGGCGCGAAGACGCTGGGTGCGCAGGCGCAAAAGGTGCTGCCCGGCCGCATCCTGACCGCGGACTCCACCGCCACCAGCGACGGCAAGGGCTCGGTCAACCGCCAGGAAGCGTTGCAGACCAATGTCGCCGCCGTGGTCACGCAGGTGCTGCCGAACGGCAACCTGGTGGTCGAGGGCAAGCAGGAAATCCGGGTCAACTTCGAAATCCGCGAACTGATCGTCGCCGGCATCGTCCGCCCCGAAGACATCCAGAGCGACAATACCATCGATTCCTCCAAGATCGCGCAGGCCCGCATCGCCTATGGCGGCCGCGGCCAGATCACCGACGTGCAGCAACCCCGCTACGGCCAGCAGGTGATGGACGTGCTGCTGCCGTTCTGAGTTTTATTAGAGCTCCCACATCTCGTCGCGAACCTAGGCGCGGCGGAGATGTTCTACGCGGCCTCCGTCAGCTCCCCTGGCGGAGGCCGTGGTCGTTTCTCGATTGCGCATCAGGTCCGGCGACTTCTGGCCATCAGGGCGAACACCACGGCAAGCGCCGACGTTGCCGTGTACATCGTGAAGGCGTTCAGGTAGCCGATCATCATCGCCTGGCGCAGGATTTCCTTCGCCACGCGCGCCAGTCCCGGCACCGTGTCGAAATTCCAGGCCCCGGTCATGCCCGGCACCGCCAGCGCGCGGTTGTAGGGCGTGATCATCTCGGTCATACGGCTGTAATTGGCGCCGGACGTGCGCACGATCTCGGCAATCGACAGCGAGATGAAGAAGCTCGAGCCGATATTGCGCAAAAGGTGAAAGACGGCCGAGGCCTCGGCGTAATGCCTGGCGTCCAGCGTGCCGAACGCCACCGCCGTGATCGGCACCCAGACGATGCCGACAGCAAAGCCCTGGACGACGCTATTGATAACAAGCACTTCCATGGTGACGTTGAGATCGAAGGTCAGCATCCACAGCCCGGCCACGGTTTGCAGGCCGAAGCCGAAGGCCATGCTGATGCGCGGATCGATCCGGCTCATGAAGCCGGCGGTCATGAACCCGACCAGCATTCCGACGCCCCGGCATCCGATCACCTGCCCGACCAGCGCATCGGGAAAGCCGGCTTGCTGCTGCAGCAACGGCGGCAGCAGCACCATCGGCGTGAAATTCAACATGCCGTAGATCGTCACCAGCGCCAGCCCGATCGCATAGTTGCGGTCGGCGAGCAGCTGCAGGTTCAGGAACGGCTCGCGCGCGCTCAGGCTGTGCACCATGAAAATGTAGAATGCGAGGCCCGCGATCAGGCATTCGACGACGATCTCCATCGATTCGAACCAGTCCAGCCGCACGCCGCGCGCCAGCACCAGTTGCACGGCGGCGAGCGCCGTGGCGAGCGCGATAAAGCCGGTCCAGTCGAAGCGCACTTTTGTGAGGCTGTTGTCCGGCGGCAGCGTCCAGCGCATGCCGATGGTGGCGCAGACACCGATCGGCACCAGCATGTAGAACGACCAGCGCCAGCTATACATCTCGGCGAGATATCCGCCGATGACCGGACCGAACGCCGGCGCGACCGCGACCGCCATCCCGAAGACCGACATCACCATCGTGTGCTGGCGCCGCGGGAACGTATTGAACAGGATCGACTGCGACAACGGCACGATCGGCGCTCCCGCCCCGCCCTGGAGGATGCGCCATAGCACCAGCATCTCGAGCGACTGCGCCATGCCGCAAAGCAGCGTCGCCAGTGTGAACAGGCCGATCGAGTAGACCACCACGCGCCGGGTGCCGAAGCGCGACACCAGCCATCCGGTCATCGGCGTCACCACGGCCGTCGCGAGAATGTTGAACGTCATCACCCAGGCGATCTCGTCCTGGGTAGCCGACAGCGCGCCCTGCATCTGCGGCAGGATGGTCGACGTCGTCAGCAGCGCCGTGCCGTAAAGCGAGGACCCCAGCACGACGGTCGCCATGGTCAAATAGCGTTGCGCCGGGGGCATGAACCCGGCCACTTCGTCGGCGTCGATTTCGGTGATGCTCAAGCCCAACTCTCTTTTAAATTCGGCCCCTTCAGCTTCCCTTCCCACAGCTTCCCTTGCGGCATCGCGCGACCCGATTATAACCTTGCTTACTATTATATAACCTAGCTTACCAATTGCCCCGCGGCTACAATGGCCAGCCATGCCGAATACCGAGGAATACATTGGTGTCGTGATCTCGGACGTCGCCCGCCTGCTGCGGACGGAGTTCGATCGCCGCGTGCGCCGGCTTGGAATCACC
>C688J18823_10001135_pt1 | contig 16269 bp, 14 predicted proteins | sample HopSoiMetagenom1_FD_18823 | JGI IMG/M metagenome (IMG submission 18823) | reverse complement strand
GGAACGGAACGAGCCGGCAACGGTATCGTGATCGGTGACGACGGCCTGGTGCTTACTATTGGCTATCTGATTACCGAAGCGCGAAACATTTGGCTTACGACGAACGCGGGCACTGCGGTGGCGGGCCACGCGCTTGCGTATGATCAGGTCACCGGATTCGGCTTGGTGCAGCCGCTCGGACATCTGAAAGCACCATCGCTTCGCCCTGGCAGCGCCAAGGCTTGTGCCATCGGCGACAGCGTCATCGTCGTCAGCCACGGCGGCCCTGCGCACGCGTTAAAAGCAAAAATCATTGCCCGGCGCGAGTTTTCCGGCTATTGGGAATACTTGCTCGATGAAGCATTATTCACCGCCCCGGCTCACCCGCAATGGGGCGGCGCGGCGGTGGTCAGCATGGATGGAAGACTGCTCGGGATCGGTTCGTTATTGGTCGAGGAGGCGTACGAGGGCAAGCAGGCACAAGGCAACATGATCGTGCCAATCGATCTGCTGGAACCCATTCTCGGGGACATGACCAAATTGGGACGCCCGGCGCGGCCGCCGCGCCCGTGGCTGGGAATGTATGCGGCGGAAACCGACGGCCATATCGTCGTGGGCGGATTGGCCACTGACGGCCCTGCGGATCGTGCCGGCATCCGCCAGGGGGATCTGGTACTGGAAGTGGCTGGCGAGCGCGTTGCATCGCTTGCCGCTCTGTTTCGAAAAGTCTGGAGCCTCGGCGCTGCCGGCACCGAAATTCCGATGACGGTGGCTCGCGAGGGCTCCCAGCTTAACGTGCGATTGCAGTCAATCGATCGCAACGACATGCTAAAAAAACCGATGCTGCACTAACTGAAGCCAAACTGCGCTGGTAGCCACAGCGAAAACGCCGGTACGAATACCAGCGCCAGCAGCGCCAAAAAAAGCACCAAAAGATATTTCAGCATCGGCCGCACGACTTCATGGATGTGCGTCTCGGTGATTGAGCATGTGGCGAACAACCCCAAGCCAACCGGCGGCGAAAACAGCCCGAAGCCCATCGCCACCACCATGACCGTGCCGAAGTGCAGCGGTGAAACGCCAAGTTGAAGCGCAATCGGGGTCAGCAGCGGACCAAAGATGATCAAGGCGGGGGCCCCTTCCAGAATTGCCCCGAACCCAATCATCAACAGTGTCGACGCCAGCACGAAGCCGGTCGCGCCAAAGCGATGACCAAGCTCCATCATGAATCCCGACAGTTGTTGCGGGATCTGCTGAATCGTCAGCGCGAAGGACACGCTAGTGGCGGCGGCGACAATAAACAGGATGCTGCCAGCCATAGAAGCGGAACGCATGAATAGCTGCAGTACGCTGCGCAAACTCAGTTCCCGGAACGCAGCTGCGCCAACGATCAGTGCGTAGGCGACGGCGAAAGCGGAAACTTCGGTCGACGTCGCGACGCCAGACGTAACACCTTTGCCGATCATCGCAATCATCACCACGCCAACCAGCGCGCCGCCGATCAGAGGCACCATGTTTCTGCGCTGTTCGAAGGCCGTGTCAGGATCGATGCGCGAGCCGAATGCGAAAGCCACCAGAGCCAGGGACAATGCCATGAACGCCGCGGGCACCAGACCGGCGATGAATAGTCCGCCGATGGAAATGTTGGCCACAAACCCCATGATGATCATGTTGATGCAGGGCGGTATGGTTTCCGCCATGACCGCAGAAGCAGCCAGCAGTCCAGCCGCGTCGTTCGGATTCTGCCCGGTACGGCGAACCGCGGGCATGATGATTCCACCGACGGCCGCGACATCGGCGAGCTTCGACCCGGAAACACCGGAAAAAAAAGCGGTCGCGGTAATAATGATGAGGCTCAATCCGCCACGCACCCGCCCCATCATGCGCAAAAGCAGTTCGATCAGCCTCGATGACATGCCGTTTGCTTCCATCAGCAGGCCGGCCAGCACGAAGAACGGGATTGCAAGCAAGACGAAATGATCCATGCCCGACAACACTTGCTGTGAGTACACCAGCATTGGCAGAGACGGGTCCGACAGAAAGTACAGTAGCGCCGAGAACGCAAGTGCAAATGCGATCGGCAGGCCAGCCACGATGCTGAATAAGAACCCGGTTGCCAATAACATCAATGGCGTGATCGCTTGTGCGGGCATGGCGGCATTCCAGCCCCACACCACTGCAGCCAGCACCGCTGCAGTGGCCAGTGTGCCCCACACGGCGCTTCGGGGACCTTCAAGCGCGGCAGCGAAACCAAACAGCAGCATGAGCGCGCTGCCGATCACCATCGGTCCGACATAGATCCATTGCGGCAAGCCGATTGGCGTGGTCTGACCAATCGAATCGATGACGAGCAAGCATGACGATGCGAATAATGCGACCGCCACCACGACGATGATCCAGTGGCAAAGCTGGATCAGCAGCGGGCGCCAAGATACGGGGAACATTGCCCGAAAACTATCGATGCCAACGTGCTGTACCCGGGCGAGCGTTGTCGCGGCACCGAGAAAGACTTGCATGCCCATCAGCGCGCGCGCGATTTCCTCCGCCCAATCCACCGGATCGTGCAAAAAATAGCGCCACACGACCGAGCACAACACGACCACGACGTCGCTGGCAAGCACAGCGGCTGCGATGATTTCCGTTGCGCACAGCAAGTGATTGAGGAACCGGTGCACGGCACGGGCATGTGCGAACTGCGAAGCATAAGCGCCCGGCCGTTTCATGCTTCCCTATGGCTCCGCCGTTATCGTGCGGCCGCGATTGCCTTGAACAAGGGCTTCGTGAAAGGATACTGCTCGGCAAAAGCGGGCCACAGTTGCGTCTCCATTTCGCCGCGCAACGCGGCACGTTCGTCTTTTGCCATGGCATAGAAGCTCAAGCCGAACTTGCTAAGTTGGTTGAACGCCGATCTTCCTTTTTCGCCAGCCAATGCGCGTTGGTACAGGCTAGCTTCCTGCGCGGCCCGCACAAAGGCCGGCCGGACGTCTGCCGGAATCTTGTCGAAGCCACGCTTGCCGATGACCGCAATCATGGGCGGGAACAGATGCTCGGTTAGAAAGCAGTGCCGCGTGACCTCATAGAGTTTGGTGGCCAGCACGGTGGAGGCATCATGCTCGAAGCCATCCACTACGCCCGTCTGCACTGCGGTATAGAGTTCGTTGAACGGAATGGGGGTCGGCACCGCACCCATGAGCTTGAAGGTCTCGATAAAAGCGCTGGTCGGCAACACGCGCAGCTTTATCCCTTTTAGCGCCGCGCGCGATGTGATCGGTGCCTTGGAATAGACGCTGCGTGCCGCAAAATGCGAACCCCACCCCAGCACAATGCAACCGGTGCGCTTCTGCAGTAGCTCTTCGAGGTTGCCTCCGACGCCGCCATCGAGCGCCCTGGCCATATGCGCGTAACTGTCAAAGACGTAACCCAGGTCTAGCATGCCGAATTCCGGTGCTACCGTGGCCCAGATGGACGAGCCGGTCAGCATGATGTCGATCGAGCCCACCTTGACTTGTTGCACGACATCGGCTTCCTTGCCGAGTTGGCTGTTTGGGAAAAAATCCGCACTAATGCGCGAACCTGCGCCAGCCCTCAAGTTGGCAGCAAAGCGCTGGTACCAGATGTAATGCGCGGAGTTCTCGTCCGCGGTCAACGAAGAAGAGATGCGCAACGCGATTGAGCCCTGCGCCCTGACGGAAACCGGAATGCCGGCCGAAAAAAGCGCGGCGGACGTAGTGCCCGCGGCCAGGAAACGGCGACGCGAATCCGATGTGCTCATGTTCCTCCCCATGCTGATTAATGCTGTTGGTCAAGCACCCAGAGAAGCTCTTGCCGGAGCACGCCTGCTCCGGACGAGTAGCATCAGGGCGATTGCCATGTTCACCAGGTTCCATGCAATGCCATTCAGGAACGCCATTCTGTATGACCCGGTCACATCGAAAATTACGCCGGACATCCAGCCGCCGAGTGCCATGCCGAGCATGGTGGCGGTCAGCACGATGCCGATGCGCGCGCCAGCTTCTTTTGGCGAGAAATACTCGCGGATGATCATGGCGTAGGACGGTACGATGCCCCCCTGGAATAGGCCGAACAGGGCCGAGATCACATATAACGACACCAGCCCGTCGAACGGCAGAAACAGGAACAGTGCGAAGCATTGCATGCTCGATCCAATCAACAGCGTCCGTAGCCCGCCAATGCGGTCGGACACCATGCCAAACACGAGGCGACTCACAATCCCGCAGCCGAGCAGCAGCGATAGCATTTGTGCTCCCCGGGCCGCACCGTAACCGAGGTCTCCGCAGTACGCCACCAGATGAACCTGCGGCATGGACATCGCGACGCAACAGCATATGCCCGCGACGATGAGCAGAATCTGTAATGCCTGGGGGGATAGCCCTGCCGGGCGGCTCAGGCTTGCACCGTCGCGAGACAAATCGCCGACAGGATCATGGTCGGGCACCGGCTTTCGCAGGGCCAGCACGAGCGGAAACATAGTCGCAGCGCAGAAGACCGCGATACCGACGAATGTCGGCCGCCAGCCGTTGCTTTCGATAAAGTGCTGGACGATAGGAGGCCATAGTGTGCCGGCCAGGTAATTGCCGCTGGCAATGATAGATACCGCGACACCGCGCCGACGCGCGAACCAATGCGACGTATCCGCCAGCAACGGCGAAAACGTCGCAGAACTTCCGAAACCGATGAGCAGACCATGCGCAAGGGCGTACTGCCAAAGTGTTGAAGCCGAGGCGGCAGCGAAGTAGCCGAAGATCAGGCACAGGATGCCTATGACAACCGGCGTCACGATGCCAGTACGATCGGTCATGCGGCCCAGAACGATTCCGCCAGCGCCGAATCCAAGCATGGTCAGCGTGTACGCCAGGGAAGCATCTCCCCGCGCGACGCCGAATTCCGTCTGTACTGCGGGCAGCGCCACGATGACAGACCACATTCCGACGCCGCCGATGGTGGACAGCAGCAACGCGAGCACAAGCCGCGTCCACGCGTATGAAGAGTCAACTCCATCGCGCGCGACCCGACCCGTGATATTTTTTTCGTTCGCCACGGCGCTGGATTGTGCCTCAACCATATAGCACTTGACTGGAGTGGCCCCGCAGGGGGCCGAACACTACGTTACAAATTCGCTTCAACCGGTGATGGATTATTTGCGTTATCGGGGAAGTGTGATGCATTCGAACCACGAAAGGTAAGGGTAAATTAATGAAAAAAAAGTTAATTGCCATTGCGACCGGGATCATGGCAACGCAAATAAACGCTTTCGCTTTTGAAGCNGTTGCCAGGGTGGTTGCGGTATCGCCGATTATGCAGCAGGTCAATCAACCATCCCAGCAATGCTGGACGGAAACACAACCAGTGACGCAAGCAGCGCCACAGCAACACAATTATCTAGGCGCCATTGTAGGCGGTGTTGCCGGCGGTTTGCTGGGCTCGCAGGTGGGCCACGGCAACGGGCGGGTGGCAGGCGCGGCAGTCGGTGCTGGAGTTGGCGCGGTCGCTGGGGACGCGATGGCAAACAGCTCCAATGACAAAATAACCACTATGGCGCCGGTAAAGCGTTGCCGTCAGGTGGACACCGTTCAGTCGGTAACGACAGGTTACATGGTGACCTATGAGTACGACGGACAACGTTTTTCTACGCGGCTGCCCTATAACCCGGGCAACCAGCTGCGGGTAAACGTGGCAGTCACGCCGCGCCAGTAACGTGCGCTCGGATTTAGAGGGGACGGCGCGACCTGCGCTTGGACTCGCGTTGTTGAAAGCCATGGGGTCGTAGCCGCTGACATTAGGTCCTTCGGGCGGCAGGCGCCACTTCTGATAGCATCCTCGCTCACAAGCGGAGGAACAACAATGAAGCTCGAAGGATCAGTGTGCATCGTCACCGGCTCTGCCACGGGTACCGGGGCGGCCTGCGCGATCCAGCTGGCTAAAAAAGGCTGCCGTGTTGTCGTCAACTACACCAAAAGCGAAAAAGACGCGGCGCAAACGTTTGACGCCTGCAAAGCAGCGGGCACGGACGCGATTATGGTCAAGGCGGACGTCGCGAATGATGTCGAGTGCCGCGCGCTCGCCAGAGCGGCTCTCGATAAATGGGGGCGCATCGACGCGCTGATTAACAACGCCGGAATTACAAAGTTCGCGGCCGCAGCGGATCTCGATGGCCTGGACGCGGCCGACTTTCAACGCCTTTATGCGGTGAATGTGATCGGGCCCTATCAAATGATTCGCGCTTGCGTGCCCGCCATGAAACAGCAGCACAATGGCGCAGTGGTAAACATTTCTTCTATCTCGGGCGTCATGGGCATCGGTTCGTCTACGGCGTACGTGGCTTCCAAGGGCGCGCTGAATGCGATGACGTTGGCGCTGGCGCGTTCACTGGCACCTGACATACGCGTTAATGCCGTTTGTCCAGGATTGATCGAAACACGCTGGCATTTGTCGCGCTTCAGCAAGGAAGACTATGCCAAATTCAAAAGCAGTTATGAAAAGACCGTACCCCTCGCAAAGGCCGCCAGCCCGGACGATGTCGCGGAAGTTGCTGTTTGGCTGATTGAAGGCGCCGCTCTGGTGACGGGCGAATCCATACTCGTGGATGCCGGGCTCCATTTGGGTAAGTTCTGAGCCAAGGCAGCCAGCGCGCGACAGCAGCTATCACCAAGGTGATAGCTGCTGACCCGATCGGGGAATTGCGCTACTACGGGCGCCTCGTCAATATGCGCCCTGGAAGATGCCTGCTTCCGGGGCCATCGGAGATACCGCAAACTGGCCGCGTTTAGCAACTGCCGGCAGGCAACGGCAAAATGACAAGGAGATTTGCATGCGTATATTGATTCCCGCGCTGGCAGCAGCCAGCATCCTGATGATCTCGCTGCCAAGCTACTCGGCAGACGACGTGAAATCGGGCGGTACTTCCACCAAGCCAGCTCGCGCGCTGGATGATGGCGCCGTCAAGTCCGGTGGCGACACGAACAAGCCGGGCCGTGCTGTTGAAGACAATTCGGTGAAGTCAGCCGGCACGACGAGCAAGCCGGGCCGTGCAGTCGAAGAAGGAACCGTGAAGTCCGGTGGCGATACCACCAAGCCGGCCCGTGCGGTCGAAGGCGACAAGAAAGCCGCCAAGAAGAAGAAGAAAAAGAAAGTAGAATCGCAGTAACAAGCTCTGCATCCTTTAAGGATCAGTGCNAAAAAGGCAGGGGAACCTGCCTTTTTTTTCGTGCGCCGACGCCCGAAACGCATCCGTCTGATTGGCCTCTTTCCCTATCCGCTGTTGCAGCGTTTTTTATTTTCTGAGCAAACCCAGGCGCTGCGCCTGCTTGACCGCCTGAGTGCGGTTGTCCGCCTGCAAGCGCCGAAATAGATCTTTGAGATGCTGTTTGATGGTGCCTTCGGTAACGCCCAGCAGATCGGCGATCTTCTTGTTTGGCATGCCTTCCGCCAGCAGCGGCAGGATCTGCTGCTGCCGGGACGTCAACGCGGATGTCGCGCCGGCTGCCGCCGTCCCAGAAGCCGAAATGAACAAGGCGTCCGGCAAATAAATCTCGCCTTCTAAAATGCGACGCAGCGCATCCATGAGTTGCTCGCTTTTTGCGCCCTTTGGAATGTACCCCCGTGCGCCGCCGTCTATCAATTCTCGAATGATGCGTGCGTCATTGACTCCGGAAACGATGGCGACCGGCAGTTTCGGGTAACGCCGGCGGATGGTGTAGAAGCCTTCCAGCCCGCTCATGCCTGGCATCTCCAGGTCGAGCAGCAGCAGATGGACCGGCCACTCCAGTGAAAGCTTGTCCAGGGTCGATTGAAGATTACTTGCCTCCAGTGCAACGACTTGTGCATCCAATAGCTTGAGAAAAAATCCAAGACCTTCACGGAACAGGGAATGGTCGTCGGCATGCAAAATTTTCATAAGTAAGTCGCCGCATCGAATGACAACTGCAGGACGCTTGCATTTGCAATCTGCGCTTTCATGGGACTTTTGGTTGGGATGCAGCAGGCAGTTCAAAGAAAAATTCGTTGCCGTGTTGCGGGCCGGGTCTGACGCCGACTTTTCCTTCCAATCTGGACAAGATGCGTTGAACGGTCGCCAGTCCCAATCCATGGCCCGGAGCGCGCTCCTGGTGCAGACGCGTGAAAGGAACAAACACGAGCCTGCGTTCTTGTTCCGACAGCATCTGGCCATTGTCCCGGACCCAGAACCGCACGTGTGATCCTTCGGGCGCACCACCTAATTCAACCTGTGCCGGCGAACCTCCGTATTTGAGCGCATTGCTTATCAGGTTCAGCCACACTTCGCCAACCCACGGCTCATAGCCCAATGCTGCCGGCCACTTTTCCGGCAATGTCAGTAAAGCTCCCGTGCGCGCTTGCAAATCGGCGATTTGGCTCAAGACCCGAGTGACCAAGCTTTGCATGTCCAGCGGACGCATCTCGACGCTCTGCTGCGCAATGGTGGAGAGCAACAGCAAGGCATCGACGGCTTCGCCTGTCATCGCCAGCGCACTGGAGGACTTTTGCAACAGATCGCGCTGCTCGGGTGCCAATCCGTCTGCCTTGAATTTTTGCAGAATCTCCAGAAAACGGATGGCCGCCGCAAGTGGCGTCTTCAGACTATGGGCAATCGTGTGAGCATAAGCCTCCAGTTCAGCGTTCTTCTGTGCCAGATCATTGCTCTTGGCACGCAACTCTTTTTCCAGAGTGTATAACTGCACGTGGTGCTGGATTCTGGCCAGCAACTCTTCACGCTGGATCGGCTTGGTAATGTAATCCACGGCTCCCAGCCTGAAGCCTTGCACCTTGTGCGCAGTGTCGTCCAGTGCGGTCATGAAAATAACGGGCACACTGGCAGTGCGCGCATCAAGCTTGAGACGCCGGCACACTTCAAAGCCGTCCATCTCCGGCATCGTTACATCGAGCAGGACGAGATCGGGCATTGCGCGCTGAATTTTTTCCAGCGCCTGCGCACCGCTGCGGGTCAGCATCAGCTCGAATCCCTGTTCCGCGAGAAAGTCGGAGATCAGCCTCAGATTCTGTGGCTTGTCATCGACGATCAATAGCGTGGCCTCGCGGCGATCAGCCGGCAATGTCATCGTAGCTTGAGTCAAGGCAGTCCTGCAGCATCGCGACCAGGCGCTCTTCCTCAAAGCCACGTGCCAGCCCGTACAGTTCTTGCGCGAACACTGCGAAACGCGCGTCCTGGTTTTTAAGTTCGGATGCCATTTGCTCCACGCGCACGAGCTTGCCCATGCGGGCGAAATCGAGAAGTTGCTCCAACGCGGCGCGGGGCGGCAAAACGGTATCAGTCTTGTGCTCTTTCCCAACGTCAGCAGCCGGCAATTCGGTATCCATGTAGCGCCAAGTCAAATCGAGTGAAGACTGAATTGCATCGAGCAGCTCACTGGTACGAAAAGGCTTGCGCAGGCACTCTACGAACGTAGCGGGATCTGCTTTCGCGCGCTCGAGTTCCACACTGCTCGCTGAGGCAGCGACAATGGAAATATGCTGCAGTCCAGGCATATTGCGAATTGCACGCGCGGCTTCCATGCCGTCCATTCCCGGCATGCGCAAATCCATCACGATCAGATCAGGCCGATGCACACGAGCACGTGTTAGCGCGTCCGTTCCGCCTGCAGCAAGCATGACTTCGAAGCCGATCGGCTCAAGCAGCTGCTTCAACAGGCGGCGATTTTCTTCCTGGTCGTCCACGACCAAAATGGAGCGGCGCACGCCACTATAGCCGACGACGCGTTCATCAAGCTGCTCCACATCGTGCTGCGTCGGAAGAACGGGGAGTTTGACCGTGAAACGGAACTGACTGCCGCGTCCAAGCTGGCTGTCGACTCCGACATCCCCGCCCATCAGCCGTGCAAGTTCGCGCGTAATGGCGAGTCCAAGCCCCGCGCCGGACTCCTGCTTGTGGCCTTCTTCTGCCTGTTCGAATGGCGCAAAGATGCGCGATGTATCTTTCGCAGAAATGCCCGCACCGGTGTCCCGTACGGATACGCGTAGTTCCACGCTGCCAACTTCGTACGGTATGCATTGCACGCTTAAAGTCACCCCTCCGGAGTTGGTGAATTTGATGGCGTTGCCCAACAGATTAAGCAGGATTTGGCGCAACCGCTTGCCGTCCGCTTCTACCGTGTCGGGAAGTCCGGCGGCTATTTCCAGAAAAAAATCGAGTCCTTTTCGCTGCGCCTCGACCCGAACCATTGCCGCGATCTCCTCGAACAGCGCGGCCAGCTGAACTGGAGCCGGATTCAGTTCAAGGTGCCCGGAACGGATGCGCGACAGATCCAGCAAGTCGTTGATCAGAGAAAGCAGGTGCCGGCCGCTGCTNGCGATCGTGGCCAGGGCTTCCCGCCGCGANGGTTCCGNCATCGTGCCCGAACCAGCGAGATCGGCGTAGCCGAGGATCGCGTGCAGCGGCGTGCGCAGTTCATGGCTCATGTTNGCAAGAAACTGATCCTTGGANCGATTNGCGGCCTCTGCCTCNGCGCGCGCGGCAAGCAAGGCNTTGCGCTGCTTGCTGAGCTGACGGATGTGGAATACGCCNGCCAGAAGAATGGCCGAAAAAACGGCCAACGAACTCCAGATCGCCCGGTAGTCGACTTTGTCTTCATAGCGAACGGACAGCCACTTCTGTGAGATTTCGCGCTGTTCCTCATGGCTGATGGTCAACAGCACCTTGTCAAGGATCCCGACCAACTCCGGCCAGTCCTTGCGTACGCCAACGGAGAAGCCCTGGGGTTGCAATGCCTTTTCGACGGCAGTTGCAATTTTGAGATTGCTGATCTGCCGGTATCTGATCGTGTAGACGATCGGGAAGATGTCATCGACCAATCCGTCGGTTTTCCCGGTCGAGACGGCCATCAAGCCCTCGAGGAGATCCGGATAGGCAGTGACATTGAAATTTGGATAGACCCGCGCGGCCAATTGCTTCGAGGAGTGCCCCTCTACGACTGCGACCCGGTTTTCCTGGAAATCCTTCAGTCCGGATACAAAGCTGTAATTATCCCGAGTCACAATCACGTTGACGTAATGCAAGTAGGGCTTGGTAAAATTCAGGAATTGTTCGCGCTCCACTGAACCCGCAACCGCGAGCACCACGTCGAGTTCTTTTTTCCTCAGCTTGCTTTCTACCATGCCAAAGTCGGGCAGCTGGTTAACCAGGAAACGGGTGCCGAGCTTGTAGCGGATGATATCGAGGTAATCTGCTACCACGCCGACAAAATGACCCCGGCTATCCTGAAATTCATAGGGCGCATAATTGGTTTCGGCACCGACGCGAATCACGGGGTGGGCTGCCAGCCATTTTTTTTCTTCCGGCGTGAGTTCGACAAAAGCCGGCGCGCTGGTGGGCTCGGCCAATGCAACTGCGCCCGCGACCAAACCGCCTGCCGACAGACAGGATGCCGCTATGCTGGCCAGCAAGTAACACTTCAGCACGCGCAATGCCGTCACGGGAAGCCTCATGGCATCCAAAACGCCTTCGCCGGCCACCGGAACAACGTCCGGGACGCAATCCTTTACACCATGATGGCTGACCGGCATTAATAATGATCCTCTCTTCGAATTGTCGGTCAAATTGCGTTGCGCCGGAAGCCCGGCGATTTCATCACATTCCTGTCACATGAAAATCCAGGTTCTCTCGGACTTGCATCTAGAACATTCCGCACGGCATCCGCCGTTGGAAATGCCGGCCACTTCGGCTGATGTCGTCGTTCTGGCCGGGGACATCGACAATGGCACGCGAGCCTTCGGATGGGCCGAGCATACCTTTCCCGACAGGACTGTGCTGTATGTGCCGGGTAACCACGAATTCTACGAAAGTGAGCTGTCCGAAACCGCCTCGGCGTTGCAGGAACGCGCACGCCGCAGCCAGAACGTGCGCGTGCTGGACAACGAAGAACTGATTGTCCACGGCGTGCGCTTTCTCGGCACCACGCTTTGGACCGATTTTGCTCTGCTGGGTGCGCAACTCAAGGAGCGCATATTCCAGGAGGCACGCAAGTACGTGCTGGACTTTCGCAAGATCCGAATGGGAAACGATTTCCTGACGCCGCAACAAACGATCGCCTTGCATCAGCACGCACTGCTATTTCTGCAGGAGCGGCTGCAACAGCCTTTTTCCGGGAAGACGGTGGTCATTACGCATCACGCACCGCATCCAAACAGTGTTCATCCACGTTGGTCCGGTAATTTATGCAATCCCGCGTTCGTCTCTGACTTGACCCGGCTCATGGGAAAATCGGCGCTGTGGATTCACGGCCACACACACGACAGCTTCGACTACCAAGTCAATGGCACGCGTGTGCTTGCCAATCCGATGGGCTACCGAAGCTCCAACTGGCGGGATCCGCAGAGCATCGGCAAACCGATGCGGGTCAGCACGGAAAACGCCCGGTTCGAGCCAGCGTTTCTGGTAGAAATCTGAGTAGAATACGTTCACCGCTGCGTCAGCATCGCATCGTCACCATGCATCGAATTTCTCTCGCGCTCATCTTTACCGCAGCGGCCATCGCTGCGAGCCCGGTTGCCCAAGCGCTTACGGCTGCGGAAGTATTCGCGCATGCAAACCATGCGATCTATCTTGTGATCGTGACCAGCGACGAACCCGGGGTATTCGATGTCGTTGCACAGGGCTCCGCGGTTCTTATCGCATCCGGGCGCTTTGTGACGAATTGCCACGTTCTCGAGCGCGGAAAGCATTTCGTCGTCTCCCGGCGCGAAGACAAAATTCTGGAGCGAGTTGTTCTCGTGCACTTTGACCGCAGCAAGGATCTTTGCGAACTGGACCTAGCCCAACCCAAGCCCGGGTTCGACAAACCGGTGGAGTTGGCCCCACAAGATTCCTTGCAGATCGGACAAACAGTGTTCGCGATCGGCTCGCCGCGCGGAATGGAATTGACGATCAGTAATGGAATTGTTTGCGGTTTCCGGGATGTGCATGGCGGAATAAAAATGATACAGACCACGGCAGCTGTTTCGCGCGGATCAAGTGGCGGAGGATTGTTCGACGACGCTGGCCGCCTGGTCGGTATCACAACGTTGATGGCCAATGATGCACAAAACATGAACTTTGCAATTGCAGCGAAGTACATACCGAGTGCCGGCATCTCCGCAGCAGATCTGCTGAAACAACGCACCGGTATTACGGCGAACAGTCAGAACACGCAGGAAATCGCTTTCGAGCGCCAGGAGCGCCTGCGGGGCGAGGAACGGGACAAAATTGTGGCGCGTCAAAAGGAAATGTCAGAGCCATCATCTCGTGTTCAGGACCACTCAGCGCTTCCTGGCACGGATGTGGCTCCTGTAGTTGCGGCGGCCCGCAAACCGCTGGCTACACGTCTTGCGCCTTACCAAAGCATGGGCGATCCCTTGTCACCTGCGAAAACTTACGAGCAAATGGCCAAGAAGGGGCAGCTAGCGGGTCTCGACGATGATGCGGCCATCCGCAAGGTTTATGAAACGTTGATCCGTCAGCATGTGAGCGATCAACTCAGGTGGCGCGAAGGAGGAAATTACGTAGCGCAGTTCCAGCTTCAGTTGCGGCGTTCCGGAGAAGTCATGTTCGTCATTCCGGCGAAGCCTTCGGGTGTCGATCGTTTCGATCAGGAGGCCCAGCGCGCCATCGGCGCGGCCTCTCCTTTTCCTGTGCCGCAGGACAATGATGTTTTCGCTCAATTGAGTGAAATGACCATCGTCGTAAGAGCACCTGACAGCCAAATTGCACCAACGCCGGCAAGCGCGGTAACCCCAAGAAAGAAGGCCAAGTAAGGGGCGCGTGTTTACACATGAGCACGGTTAGTGGGAGTGCATCGAGACAGTCGGGCTGCAGCGATCACCGCATGACTTTTTTCAAGGTATGGCGGCGCGCGCGTATATGTGGCCGAATCTCTTTTGGCCAGCGACCCTTGTCCACCGCATTGGCCCAGGCGTCGCTCAGCAAAATATCGGCGCTTTCCAATTCGTAAATGGCACTGTATTTCGGCTCCCGTTCAGCGACCAACGCTTTCTTCTGTCCGTCTATTCTCATGCATGCGTCTGGCTCCGTCGTCACGCGGGTGACCGCCAGCACACCAGGCACTTGCAGCAGAAAGGGCACATGTTCGGTGTCATAAAGTTCATTGAACAAAGTTTCCTTGGCCGGATCGACGTCTAGACTGGCAGTAAAAACGTATCTCGTCTTCGGATGCATGACATTCCTCCGTATAGTGTCGGATTGGTCGCCAATGTTATCAGCCACCGGCAGTTCCCGGGAAAGGTGACTGTCGTTGCGGTGGCAGTGCGAGTGGCGCTTCTCCGGCGCTATCGCCTCATGCAAAGGAGTTTTCGATGAACAGATGGGCCTTTCCACTTGCTGCGGCACTGGCCGCGCTGTCGAGTACCAGTGTCCAGGCGGGTGAAGTGTACCGACTCGATCCAGACCATACCTTCGCTCATTTCGCGGTGGTGCATACCGGTGTTTCATCCGTACGAGGACGCATGGGCATCATCAAAGGAAAAGCCAACCTGGACAGTGCAAACCAGAGCGCGGAAATCACTGTCGATCTCGATCCCCGCTCGATCGATACGGGCGTGAAAAAGCTGGACGCCGTTCTAAGCGATGAGATGTTTTTTAATGTCGCCAAATACAAGAGCGCCCGCTTCACCGGACACGCCGTAAAATTTGAGGATGGTGTTCCTATGGAATTCGAAGGCGATTTGACGCTGCACGGGATGACCCGGCCGTTGCACCTGACTGCGGAACGTTTCGTGTGCAAGCAGGTGAAAATTCTGGTGCTGGACCGTTTCGTCTGTGGCGGCGATCTACAGACGACGCTGAAACGCTCCGACTTCGGACTGGACAAATACTCCTCTATGGTGAGCGACGAAGTCCGTCTAACGATTTCCGTCGAAGCGATCCGGGAGGAGAAGTAGGCTTGCCCGCAACAATTCCAGGAAATCTGGACCCGGATCGGGTTACCTTATATTTGCGATTTCCCGCAGTTCCTGGTCGTAGTACGCCGACAGCGTCTTGAGGCTCTGCTTCAGTGACGCCTTGGCTTGTTCATATTTCCGGTGCTCCGCCGCAATAGCACGATCCCGAACATCCGATGATGAACTGCCACGATCGCCGCTGGTTGGTACCGCGAGGCGGTCGACATTCAGCGATGGGGCTTTTTCCAGCTTGCGCTCGAGTTCGGTGAGCCGGCCGCGGGCTCGATTGAATTCTCGCGTCAACGCGGAATAACGCCGGTCCGTCGCACGAATGCGGGCCTTGCGATATTCCTGTAGCTGATGCGTATTCGACTCCATATCGGTTATCACGCCAGCGACCCGATCGTTGATCTGCTTCAGCTCCGGATAAGCGCGCGCCGGCACCGCGAGAACTTTGGATTGCGCCAGCAAATCCACTGCCGCATCGGCGAGCCCCATATATGACAATTGGGCAAAGCCGAAGGCAAAAAACGTTACTTTGTTGCTCAACAATCCCATGCGATCCGTCTACTCCTGTCCGTCGAAATACATCAGCATCGACAAATCATAAGCTTATGAACCTTCGCTAATTCAATAAGCAAGTTCCTGGCCCAGGCGAGCTTGCTAATCACGCAAAGCCATACAATTTTTGCGGATTTTCGACCAGGACCTTATGCACGATTGCTGTGTCCGAAGTCCATGCGGTAAGAAGATCGAATAGGACTGCATCATCCGGCTTGCTTGCCAGCTCCTTTACCGTTGGATGCGGCCAATCGCTGCCCCAAATCATGCGTTCGGGCGCCGCTTTGATGAAAGCTCGCGCCACTCCGCTGGTGTCCGCGTAATCCGGCGGCCCGACTTTGCTATCGTGGTAGGCGCCCGATACCTTGACCCATGCGCGGCCTTTATCGACCAAGGTCAGGATGGTCCTATAAGAGGGATGATTTATGCCGGCCGGTTGTGGCACCCGACCGAGATGATCGAACACGATCGGCACCGGCAAACGTCCAAGCATATCTTCCGCTTGTAAAATTTGATCGCCCAGCATATGGATCTGCACGTGCCATCCCAGGTCATGCACGCGCATCGCGAGAGGCTCCAGCATCTGCAGTGACGTCGCTCCCTTCTGCACAAGATTGAAACGAATACCGCACACGCCCTGGCCGGCAAGTTGCTGCAGCTCTGCATCGCTAACGGTATCGTCGACCACTGCGACGACCCGCGCACTCGCCCCGAGTTTGGCAGCAGCTTCCAGCGAGGGTCGGTTGTCCGTCCCGTATGTGGATGGCGTGACGATCACGGTGCGCGATGTGCCGACACGCTGCT
>C688J18823_10001134_pt1 | contig 16271 bp, 15 predicted proteins | sample HopSoiMetagenom1_FD_18823 | JGI IMG/M metagenome (IMG submission 18823) | reverse complement strand
AGCCGCCCGGCGTCGTCGTAGTCGGATTCATCGGCGTGCACGGTCGCGGTCAGCTGGCCCTCGATGTTGGAAGCGACGGTGCGCATCTCGTCGGCGTCAGCGCAGCGCACGACCAGGCTGGACGCTCCGAAGACCTCGGCCTGCAGGTTCTCCGATGACAGGAAACTGGCCGCGCCGGTGGCAAACAGGGCGGCACGGCAAGTGGTTTGGCCGTCACCGGTCTTGCCGCGGACGATCAGGTCGGCCTCGCCGCTGAGCGTGTCGACGCCGGTGGCGTAGTTGGCCGCGATGCCGGGGGTCAGCATTGGCGTGGCAGACGCCTCTGCGACAGCGTCGCGGGCTGCGGTAAGGAAGCCGTCTAGGCCGGGGCCGTCGATGGCGATGACCAGACCGGGATTTGTGCAGAACTGGCCAGAACCCATCGTCAACGATGCGACGAACGCACGGCCGAGGTCCGCGCCGCGGGTGGCCAGGGCGCCGTCGAGCAGGAACACCGGGTTGATGGAGCTCATCTCGGCGTAGACCGGGATGGGCTCGGGGCGGCCCGCGGCGGCGGCGACGAGAGCCGTTCCCGCACCGCGGGATCCGGTGAAGCCGACGGCCTTGATGCGGGGGTCCGTCACCAGCGCGATGCCAAGCTCGGGTCCCGATCCGAAAAGCAGAGAGAAGGTGCCGGCAGGCAGGCCTGCGTCGGCGACGGCCTCGGTGATCGCGCGGCCGACGAGTTCCGAGGTGCCGGGATGGGCGTCGTGGGCCTTGACGACGACGGGGCATCCGGCAGCCAGGGCCGATGCGGTGTCGCCGCCTGCGACGGAGAAGGCCAGCGGGAAGTTGCTTGCGCCGAAGACGGCGACGGGGCCGAGCGCGATGGAACGCTGGCGAATGTCGGGGCGTGGCAGCGGCTTTCGGTCTGGAAGGGCAGGATCGATACGGGCGCCGGTCCAGCTGCCTTCGCGCAGGACGCCAGCGAACAGGCGCAGCTGCCCCGTCGTACGTCCGACCTCGCCGGTGATGCGGGCCTCCGGTAGTCCCGATTCCGCGACGGCGCGAGCGATCACGTCCTCGCCGATGGCCTCGATGTTTGCCGCGATGGCCTCGAGGAACTGGGCGCGCTGATCTGACGTCGTCGATCGGTAGACGGCGAACGCCTCGGCGGCCGCGGAGCATGCGGCGTCGACGTGGGACTGGTCGCCGTATGGGTAGGCAGGTTCGAGTTCCTGCCCGGTGCTGGGATTGAAGCCGTGGATCGGTGTACCGGAGCCGCGAACGGGCGAGCCGGCGATGAGCATCTGTCCCGTCAGACGAGAGGTGTCGGGCATCGTTGCTGTCATGGTCTCCTGGGCCTTCCCGAGGCCGGGTTGGTCGGCCGGGCTGGTCGTGGTCTCTCAGCAACGGTAGGAGCCATATCGATGCTTGTCCAAGTCCGATTCAGGCCCGAATGATGCAGTATTTAGATAAATCGATAGCTTGGATTCAGCGACGACAATAGGCGGCGAATCGCCGACTCGGCGTTTGCCACCCAGACCGCCTCGGCGATAGGCGGTTTCGATCGACTGCTTCCGGGTTCTGGGTCACTCCTTTGGCTTTCGGCGGCGGGAAAAGCTGTCGGTGCCGACCACAAACTTCTAGCCTGGTAATGAGCGCGTCAACACGCGTCACCTACGCAAGAAGGAATCGGGCAGCCATGGCACCGTTGAGAACCGGCGACGGCTTCGCCAACGTCGTCGTCACCGCTTTCGCATCGACGACTTCCCTTGCGGCCGATGCGGAAAAGACGTGGCAACACTTGCTGGAAGGCCGAAGCGGCATTCGCGAATTGGATAAGCCGTTCGTTTCAGAGTTCAATTCACCGGTGCGCATCGGCGGCGCGCTGCAGGAGACTTTCGACGAATATCTGAACCGGGTCGAGCTGCGTCGGCTGGCGTACATGCAGAAGATGTCTGTGGTGCTGGGGCGGCGACTCTGGGAAAACGCCGGGGCACCCGACATCGACACCAGGCGGCTGATGGTCTCGATCGGGCACGCGCTGGGCAGCACCGAGGAAATTCCTCTGCAGTACGACGCCTGGCGGGAAAAAGGCCTGCGCGCGGTGTCCCCCCTTGCGGTGCAAATGTACATGCCCAATGCCCCCGCCGCGGCGGTCGGCTTGGACCGTCACGCCAAGGCGGGGATCATCTCGCCGGTCATGGCCGACGCCTCGGGCGCCGCGGGCATCGCAGAAGCGTGGCGACAGATCGTGCTCGGCGAGGCGGATGTCGCGATCTGCGGCGGCGTCGAGACGCACGTCGAGGCGGTGCCCGTCGCAGCGTTCTGGCAGTTGGGGCTGTTGTCGACGGACAACGACGACCCTGCCGGCGCATGCCGCCCGTTCGACAAGGATCGCGACGGCATGGTGCTCGGCGAAGGCGGCGCGCTGATGCTCATCGAGACCGAGGAGCACGCCAAGGCGCGAGGCGCTCCCATCTTGGCGCGGGTGATGGGAGCGGCCATGACGTCTGACGGGTATGACGCCGTCGAGCCGAACCCCAACGGTGAGGCCGCAGGCGACGCCATCGTCCACGCAATCGAACTGGCCGGCCTGACACCGACCGACATCGATCACATCAACGCGCACGCCGCCGGAACCACCCTTGGCGACCTCGCCGAGGCTCGCGCCATCGGCTACGCGCTCGGCGACCACATGCCTGCCGTATACGCGCCCAAAGCGGCGCTGGGCAATCCGCTGGGCGCGGCCGGAGCGGTGGAGGCCGTGTTGACCGTGCAGGCCCTGCGCGACGGCGTCGTGCCCCCCACCCTCAATCTCAAGGACCTCGACCCCGAAATCCACCTGGACGTCGTGGCCGGCGGTCCCCGTCGCGCCGACTACCGCTACGCGCTCGCGAATTCCTTCGGGATTGGTGGAAACAACGTTGCGATGGTCTTCGGCGCGTACTGACCGGCGACTACCCCTTCGTCAGGGTGAATTGTCCTAGCTCGCTGATGCCGCGCCGGAAGAAGTCAGAGCATCCGGTGAGGTATCGCATGTAGCGCTGGTAGACCTCCTCGGAGGTCGCGGCGACGGCTTCGTCGTGAGCGGCTTCCAGATTCTTCGCCCAAGTATCAAGAGTGCGCACGTAATGCTCGTTCAAGTACTGGGTCTGTTCCAGCGAGAAACCCGCCGCACCGGAGTATTCTGCGATGTCCTCATCGCACGGCACGGCGCCGCCGGGGAAAATTTCCTTGGCGATGAAACGCATGAACTTCAAGTCGCTCATGGTGATCGGAATGCCCATGTCGGGCCAGCGCTTGAGGGGATGGCCCATGATCGTCTGCAGCACCATCCGGCCACCGGTCGGCAGGATGCGGTAGCACGTCTCGAAGAACGCCGCGTAGCGGTCCTTGGGAAACGCCTCGAACGCCTCGATGCTGATGATGCGGTCGACGGGCTCGTCAAACTGCTCCCAGCCGCGCAGGAACACATGGCGCGAGCGATCGGAATCGAGCTCCTCCAAAAGCTTCGAGCAGTAGACGCTCTGATTCTTGCTCAGCGTCAGGCCGATCACGTTGACGTCGTATTTCTCCACCGCGCGCTTCATCAGCGAGCCCCAGCCGCACCCGACGTCGAGAAGCGTCATGCCCGGCTGTAGGTCCAGCTTGTCGAGCGCCAGGTCGAGCTTGGCCATCTGCGCTTCTTCGAGGGACATGTCGTCGCGCTCGAAGAACGCGCAACTGTATGTGCGCGAAGGGTCCTGGAACGTCCCGAAGAAATCGTCGGAGAGGTCGTAATGCGCCTGAATCTCCTCGAAGTGCGGGCGCATTCTCGTCGAACCCGCTTTGCTACGAGCCATCTGTAATCGACCTCCTCCGGACAGATCGCATTTGCGATCGTGCCTGCCTGACCCCCTTTTGTTTTACATCACGCAGCGGCGTTGGGCCGAATCAACCCTTTTCGCAAGTGAACTGGCAAACATCGGTGTAGCCGTTGCGGAACAGATCGGCGCAGCCGGTCAGGTACTTCATGAACCGCTCGTAGACCTCTTCGGAAGTGATCGCAATGGCTTCGTCGCGCTTGGACTCCAGATTTGATGCCCAGGTGTCCAAGGTGCGCGCGTAGTGCGGTCGAAGCTTCTGTTTGCGGGTCACGGTGAAACCGGCCTTGACCGCGTGCTCCTCGACCTGCGCGGCCAGCGGCAGCCGACCGCCGGGATAGATCTCGTCGAGGATGAACTTGATGAAACGCACCGTCGACATCTTCAGCGGCAACTTTCGTTCTTTCACTTCTTCGTCGCTCGGAATGATGATGGTGTGCAGCAACATCACGCCGTCGTCGGGTAGTGAGTTGAAGGTCCGCTTGAAGTAGTCGTCGTACTTGCCGAAGCCGAAGTGCTCGAACGCGCCGATCGACACGATCCGGTCGACCTGCCCTTCCCACTCTTCCCATGGTTGCAGCCGCACTTCCTTGCTGCGGGGGCTGTCGGACTGGGCGAACAGCTGCTCGATGTGGGCCTTCTGGTTGTTGGAAAGCGTCAAGCCGATGACGTTGACGTCGTACTTCTCGACCGCCCGCATCATCGTGGAGCCCCACCCGCACCCGATGTCGAGCAGTGTCATCCCGGGTTGAAGACCCAGCTTGCCCAGTGCGAGATCGACCTTGGCCATCTGCGCCTCTTCAAGCGACATGTCGTCGCGCTCGAAGTAAGCACAGCTATAGGTCTGAGTCGGGTCCTGCCACAGCTTGAAGAAATCGTTCGAGATGTCGTAGTGGAACTGGACTTCCTTCTTGTCCGACCCGACGGCCTTGGCCGCGGACTTGGACAACCATTTGGACTCAGCTGTCGGAGCTGGTTTGACCTGCATTTCATTAGAGGTATCTGTCACTGTGCATCCCCGTTGACACTCGAATACGGCTTGTCGGTCCGTGTCAGCTTCTTCAACACCTGTGCAGAGAATACGCCTGCCGGTTCCATGCCGAAATCATCTCCAGGTCAGTCCTGTACGGCCTTGGCCAGCGCGACGTACTTCGTCAGGCCCGTAGAATTAGCCAGCTCTCGGGTGGCTGCGCGGACCACTCGCACGATGACCCATGCGCGGGCGCGTTCCTCGTCGAAGCCGGCCGCGTCGACGAGCGTGTAGAAGCGACGCCGCACGCCCTCGCGGATGTTGCCGGTGAGCTCGTCCCATCGGCTCCACAACATCGGCGCAACCTCGTAGTGCGGATCGCCGTTCAGGGGCCGGGGAGCGATCGCGAGCCACGGCTCACGGTCGGCCGCGAGCACGTTCCCGTAGTGAAGATTGCCGTGAACGACGCTGCCTCCCGGTTCATCCGCCAGTTCGCGGCCGAGCACGATCGCCTGCTCGACGAGCCGGTGCGGGATCGGCGCGTTGCGCGGAAGCTTTTCGAACTCGGTGCTCCATTGCTCGACATACGAAGTGAGCGTGGGCAATTGGGGCATGGCAGGGACGTGGAGGCGCCGGTAGAGTGCGGCGACGACCTCACATGCGTCGACGTCCGGCAGCGTGTCGAGGCTCTCCGGACCCAGCCGCTCCAGCAGTAGGGCGCGGCGCGGCGGGTCTGCACTCAGCAGCCGGACCGCGCCGTCGCCGCCCCACCGCCGCAGCGCGAGATGCTCATTCTCGGATTCGGGGTCGGGACGGTTGATCTTCAGGACGGCCGGTCCGCCGTCGGATGTGCGCACCGGTAACACCGTCGAGCCGGAGCCCTGGATCGCTTCCCCGTCGCGGCGGAGATTCCACTGGTCCAATTGGCTCACCTAGGACTCGCCAAGGTCGATTCTCATTTTGCCCGCGTACAGAGCGACAGAAGCGTTGTCGCTCACTACGCGGGCAATTTTCTACAGGTCCCCGAGGTCGTCGGGCACATCGACGGCGTGCTTCTGAAGCGCATCAAGCGGCACCACGTCCAACGTGCGCTCGTGAGTGGCCGCCAGCACGACCGGAGCGGCGCAGCCATCCTGGTACGCCCGAAACCAGTTGGCGGCCGTGACGCACCAGCGGTCACCCGGCATGAGGCCCGGGAACCGGAACTCGGGCCGCGGCGTCGACAGGTCGTTTCCGATGGACCGCTGATGCTCGAGGAACTCCGCGGTCACCACGGCGCAGATGGTGTGCCTGCCGATGTCTTCGGGGCCCGTCGAGCAGCAGCCGTCGCGGTAGAACCCGGTGAGCGGCTCGGCGCCGCACGATTCCAGCGGTCCACCAAGCACATTTCTGTCCGGCATTCGGCCGCTAGCTCGCCGTGAACTTGACGGCCGCCAGGTGCTCCCGTTGCGCCGCCTCGGTGAACTCCTCGAGCGTCGGTATCCGCTGATCGCGGAAACCCAGCCCCATCATGCGCTGGGCGCGCTTGACGCCGTAGGACTCGGCGCAACGATGGGAGAGGTTGGCAACGACCGCGGGGTCGGTGATGAGTTCGCCGCGCATCGGCGTCCTCTTTCCGTCGTGCAGGACCTCGGCGTCGGCGCCGTCGCGGAAGTTGTTCTTCCACGGAGCACTGGTCAGTGCGTAGAGCTGATTGTCAATCATGTGTGCGCTCACCGGAATCGAGTACGGACGCCCGGTCTTGCGGCCCTTGAAGCTGACGACCATCATCTGCTTGCGCGCGGAACCCGCAAGCGGGGTGCCGAGGAACGTCCGCAGGATCGGATTGACGGCACGAAGAAGCGCCTTGGGTGGATGGGAGACCGTGACCGCGGGTGACTGTTCTGCCATCCACTCACGGTAGGACTAGACGGGTATCACCGGGCCGAAAAGGCCACGCTCATGGCCGCCGGTTGGTCCTGCCGCCATCGTCGTGGACAAGGCTGGCGATGTCACGGTTCCACCCGGCGTAGCGGGTGCGCCTCAGTAACCGCCGAGCAGAGGCGACCAGCAGTGCCGCCACTGCCGTCACCGACAGCAAGAAGCCCACCGCGGCGACGATCGCGTCGACACCTGCATGCCACGACGGGGTGGGCGGGCCGACATGACGTCCCTGCCGATCCACCCAAATGTCCACACTCGACCCGTTTTCCACTGGCGAATTCCACGTGAAGGACCCGGCGTTCTCGACATCGCCGACCTGCCATCGGGCCGCAACGACGCTCACCGCGCCTCGAGGGCTCGCCGTGCTGTCCTTTGTTGCGGTCGCTGCCACCCGATGGCGGTCTTGCTGTTCTGCCGCGTAGGCCCGGGCATGGCCGTCGTGAACTGCAGTCCCGATCGCACCGGCGACGGGCATGGCGGCCAGCAATACCGCGACGGCCAGCGCCATGACGGCGACTTCGATGCGATCACTCGTCCGCACCAGCGGACTGCGCCCACGGGCTTGGGCCAGGCGCCAGCGCCACCAGGCAACCGTGAACCATTGCATGACATTCTCCTCGATCAACTCGCACCGAGGTGTGGATAGACCAGAGAGGGATAGTCAAACCCGACCTGACGGGTGCAATATGCCGCACGCCGCCGCTGCGAGGCATGGACTTGACCAGCTTAGCGTCGACTAACTCATTGACCGCCCCAGTTCACGGCCGTCGCGATATGAGATGCGCCACGACATCTGGCAAACGTGATGTAGCTTCATACGGCAAAGCGGGGACAGCCGCTGCTGAGGAGTTAGCGGTGGATGCGACACCATTCGGGCACTATCAGCTGCAAAAGCTGATCGGCCGGGGCGGTATGGGCGAGGTCTACCGGGCCTACGACACCAAAACCGACCGCATCGTCGCGCTCAAGGTGCTTCCACACCATCTCGCCGAGGACGCCACGTTCCAGCAGCGGTTCCGGCGCGAATCGCAGGCCGCGGCCGGCCTCAACGACCCCCATGTGGTGCCGATCCACGGTTACGGCGAGATCAATGGCCGACTTTACCTGGACATGCGGCTGATCGAGGGCCGCAACCTCGGCACCATGCTGGAGGACACCGACAAGCCGCTCCGGGTCGCGTTCGCTGTCAAGGTGGTCGAGCAGGTGGCGACGGCATTGGATGCCGCTCACGAGGCCGCCCTGATCCACCGGGACGTCAAGCCGTCGAACATCCTGATCACCGACCGGGAGTTCGTGTACCTGATCGACTTCGGTCTCGCCCGCACCGCCGGCGAGAAGGGCTTGACCACCGCGGGCAACACGCTGGGCACCCTGGCGTACATGGCGCCGGAGCGGTTCGAGGGCGCGGATATCGATCGGCGCGCGGACATCTATGCGCTGACGTGTGTGCTCTACGAGTGCATCACCGGTTCGCGGCCGTATCCCGCGGAGAGCTACGAGCAGCAGATCAAGGGACACATGGTGTCGCCGCCGCCGCGCCCGTCGGCCATCGACCCGAAGCTGGCGGCTTTCGACGACGTCATCGCCAAGGGCATGGCGAAGAATCCGGCGAAGCGGTATCAGACAGCCGGCGAGTTGGCGACCGCCGCACGGCGCGCACTGGAGACGCCGGTGCGCACGACGGGTCGCTCNGGAAAGCATTCGGCGCAGCGCTCCCGACGCTCCCGACCAGTTTCTCGGCGGGCGTTGGCGATTGCGGGCGCGGTGGTGTTGGTGGCCGGTCTCGGCACGTTCGGCGCGTGGCANTGGCTGGGCCGGTCAGGTGGNGGGGATGCGCGCCCGGCCAGTGTCGCCGAGAGTTCGTCGACGGCGACGCCGGTGGCCGTCCCTGGAGCGGTGCCCGAGATCGCAGCGACGGTGCCCGAGNACATCAGGAAGNCCGGCAGATTGACGATCGGCGTCAATGTGCCTTATGCCCCAAACGAATTCAAGAATTCTTCCGGTGAGATCGTCGGCTTCGACGTGGATCTGATGAATGCGGTGGCGAAGACGCTGGGGCTGACGCCGGATTACCGGGAGACGGCGTTCGAGAGCATCATGCCGTCGGTGTCGGGTGGCAGCTTCAACGTCGGGATGTCGTCGTTGACCGACACGAAGGNGCGCGAGGCCAACGTCGACTTCGTGACGTACTTCCAGGCGGGGACGTTGTGGGCGCAACAGTCTGGGTCGTCGGTCGATCCTGATGCCGCCTGCGGGTTGAAGATCGGCGTGACGTACGCGTCGATTCAAGAGACGGAAGAGGTTCCGGCCAAGAGCGATCAGTGTGTGGCGGCAGGCGTCTCGCCGATCGACAAGGCGGTCTACACGCGGCAGGACGATCTGACCGCGGCGTTGATCGCGGGCGAGGTCGAGGCGATGGCGGCCGATTCGCCGGTGACGGGATTCGCGGTCAAGCTCAGCGGCGGGGCGCTGGCGCCGGCGGGGGAGATCTTCGATACCGCGCCATACGGTTGGCCGGTGGCGAAGGGTTCGGGGCTGGCGGAGTCGCTGCGGAAGGCACTCGAGCATGTGATGCAGACCGGTGAATACAAGACCATCGCCACGATGTGGGGCGTCGAGAAGGGCATGATCGACAAGCCGGTGATCAACGCCGCGATACGCTGACCGACGTCACAGGTGTAAATTGGCTGTTAGGCCGTTTCGTATTTGCCCTTCCAACCGTAGAACCTCTACGCGAAGACGATCAGCCTGCGAATCGACCACTGTTCGCCCGACCATCCAACCCTGCGGGCTGAACCCACACTGGTTTAAGGACTTGCTATGGAATCTTCCGACTTGTTCTCACATCCCTACGAGCCCGAAGCCGTTGCCGACCGGGAGCGTTCCACCGAACCTGTTGAAGCCCCCGCTTTCTCCGACCGACCCCGAAACAACTCGACTGCTGATACGCCGCCGACCTCGTGAACGGCATGACAGGGTCGCGGCGCTTGGCCCGGCCCGTCAGGATCGCGCTTGCACAGCGGCTAGGGGCCGACATCGATGGAGCGTGGTGGCCGTACACGGGCGATATGGCACATGAGCTTCCGCAGCTCATCGGGGCCTTGCACGCACCACTGGGCGAGATCGTCGATATGTGCATCAACTGGTCCGCCACACAGGGGCCACGCGAGCTCTATGAGGCCGTTTCAGGTGCTCGGACGATCCGCGAAGGACACCCGGGCCGGCAACGTCTGATGGTGGTTGAGGGCCGTCGCGGTCGCGCAAATCTGCTTGTCGTCCCCCACATGACGTCGCAAGCGCTTGGCGTCATGGTGATGCGGTGTGCGGCGGCGAGGCCGGTTTCCGGCTCAGAACGCGGCACCCAGTTGTTCGAGATCGCCGACTGTGTAATGCGGGCGGCACAAACCGAGAGCGCTTCGTGGACACGACGTATGCGTGACACAGCAGCCACCGCGGAGGTGTCTCAGCAGGTGTAGATACACCAATGGGCTGGTACGGAATTAACCGCACCAGCCCACCGTCATGTATGGGGTCGTTTAGACGGCGCTGACTCTTACCGCCTGGGGGCCCTTGGCACCCTGCTCGACCTCGAATTGGACACGCTGGTTCTCCTCGAGGGAGCGGAAGCCGCTTCCCTGGATCTCGGAAAAGTGGACGAAGACATCCTTTGCGCCGTCATCCGGGGTGATGAAGCCGAAGCCCTTGTCACCGTTGAACCATTTCACAGTTCCCTGTGCCATTACCTTACTTCTCTCATTCAGTGCGGATGTACCAAAAACATCCGCGGAATAGGGTATCACGAGTCTGCACCAATACCCAAAAGCCTTGGCGCAGTTGATATACAGGCCGCAGCCGACTCAGCTCGCGCGGCGCTGTGTGCCGCCGGGGGAGCGACCACGTCGGCGACGGGGCGCCCCCGATCGGCCGGCCTGAGGGGGGCGGGGCGGGGTTGTGGCCTTTGGTGCGGGAGCCCGGTAGGCCGCGCGCTCACCGGCAACCGCTTCCACGGCGGCCGAGTCGGCGGTCACCTGTTGCGGGGCGACGTTGATTCCGGCGCGGCGCATCAAGGCCTGGGTGTCTCGGCGCTGCTCGGGCAGGACGACGGTCACGACATCGCCCGAGTTGCCGGCTCGCGCGGTGCGTCCGGACCGGTGAAGGTAGGCCTTGTGCTCGGCCGGCGGATCGATGTGTACGACCAACTCGATTCCGTCGACATGCACGCCGCGCGCGGCGATGTCGGTTGCCACCAAAACCCGGGCCTCGCCCGCACTGAACGCGGCGAGATTTCGGTCGCGCGCGGGCTGAGAAAGGTTGCCGTGCAAGTCAACTGCCGGTACACCCGATTCGGTGAGCTGTTTGGCGAGTTTGCGGGCTTGATGTTTGGTGCGCATGAACAGGATTCGCCGTCCGCTGCCGGAGGCGAGCCGGTGCACCAGCTCCTTCTTGGCTTGTACACCGGAGACGTGGAACACGTGGTGGGTCATCGCTGTCACCGGCGAGTTGGCGCTGTCGACCGAATGCAACACCTCATTGCGGAGGAATCGCTTGACGAGTTTGTCGACGCCGTTGTCGAGGGTTGCGGAGAACATCAGCCGCTGGCCACCGGTCGGTGTCGCCGCGAGAATCCGGGTGACGCCGGGAAGGAAACCGAGATCGGCCATGTGGTCGGCTTCGTCGATGACAGTGATCTCGACCGAGTCGAGGCTGATCACGCGTTGCTTCATCAAGTCTTCGAGGCGACCCGGGCAGGCCACCACGATGTCGATGCCGGACTTCAGCGCCGCCACCTGCTTGCCTTGCGGTACGCCGCCGAAGATCGTGGTAACCCGCAGGTCGTACGCGGCCGCCAACGGTTCCAGGCTCGCTGTGATCTGGGTGGCCAGTTCGCGGGTGGGCGCCAGGACCAAGCCCGACGGCCGGGACGGGCGCCGCCGACGCCCAGCCAGCCTGCTGGCCAGCGGAATCGCGAAGGCAAGCGTCTTTCCGCTGCCCGTCTTGCCGCGCCCGAGCACGTCTCGGCCAGCGAGAGTGTCTGGGAGCGTTTGGATTTGAATGGGGAACGGTTCCGTTATGGCCCGCGCAGTGAGCACGTTGATCAACGGTTCGGCCACGCCGAGTTCGGCGAAGGTCTTGTTTGTAGTAATTTCTGGTGTCTTTCAGCATGGTTGCGCCGAGTCGCTGCGAAGGAACGCGCGTCGATCAGCACAAGGTGGCGAGATTGCCGGTGGGCAATATCGATCGCCGCGATTCGAGCTGTGCTGGCGCACGGATCATCTGAATCGGTGCATCAGCCGATAGTGACTGGCCGGCGCCGGAGGGATGAAGGAGCGTTTCACGACGTGCTGGCTGCTAAGTCGGGCAGCCAACGTTGTCACCAGCATAGCGCATGGTCGGGCCACAGGCCGAATCAGACCATCACGACCGTCTGGTCACCTGGTGGGCCGAACGTGCTCACAGCCCCTATGTTGGCTCGGCCCAGCATGTTTCGACCAACTGCATCCTGCGCGCACACGGCGGCGTAGGGTCGAGAGATCGGGACCAACCATGGCCCCCTTATGGAGGGTCAGCAATGGCAGACAAGTCGCCTCGGCAGGGTATGACGAAGAAATCCGGTAAGTCACTCAAGGAAAAGCGTGCGGAGAAGCGCGCCAAGGGTGAGCACACATCGTCAACGGAGGCTCAGCTGCATTTCAAGAAGCACTGAGCTCGGCTAGGCGCGCCGGATCCGCGCTTTCCGCACGGCCTCATCCACCATCTGCTCGGCGACCACGTGAAGCTTCACGTTCTGGTTCTGGCTCAGACGCGTCAGCCGATCGAAGGCGTCCTCTGCGGTGACGCCCGAGCGGCTGCGGATGATGCCGATCGCCTGGTCGATCATCGCCCGGCTGGCCAACGCACGCTGTAGTCGCTCCGTGTGCTCCCGGGTGTCGGCCAGCAGTTGCGCGTTGTACAGGGACACCGCCGCGGAAGCGGCGAATTGTGAACCGAGCTCGACGGCGTGATCGGTGAACGCATCGCGCTCATGTGCATAGGAGTCGATGGCGCCGATCACCTGCTCGCCGACAATGAGCGGAAGCGAGAGCACTGAGTGCACTCCCATCCGCGCCACCCGGCCACCGAGGTGCGGCCAGCGGCGGTCACTTCCGAGCGATCCACTGACCGCAGGCTGCCGCGATGCCATGCACGTGAGGCACGGTCCTTCCTCGAGGTCGTTGTATTGCACCGTGTGGATTTGTTCGACGAACGCCGTCGTGACCGCCCACGTCTGAACGTGTGGACGGCCGGACATGATGCGGACCGACGTCACTCCGGTGCCCTCAGCCCCTGGAATGGCCCGGCGCGCGAATTCGGCTAGGTTGCCGAGGATTTCGCTCATTGTGCGCATGCCGGCCACCATGCAGGCCACGCCCTGCAGACCCGCGCGCAGATCGAGCTCATCGGCATGCAGCTGAGCCCATGACTGTTCCGGCTGCGCAGGCGGCGTGCGGATGGGCTGGGCGTCGTACTCGGGCATATCGGGGGATAAATTTACGCCGCTCGACCGGGTGGGCGGACTAGTTCACGAGTGCCAGCGCATGCGCGCGTCGCAGCTTGCCCGACGGCGTCTTCGGGATCATCCCCGGCTGCAGCACCGCCACGTTGCGAGGGCGGACAGCGACCTCGGCGAACACCTCGTGCGCTACCTGCCGCTCAATGCGCCGCACCTGCGTGGGTTCGTGCCATGTCTTGGACTCGACCGCGACGGCGAACGTCTCGCGGGATTGGCCGGCGTCCAATCGCACCGCCACCGCACAGCCCGGCCGAACGCCGTCGACGCGGGCGGCGGCGCGTTCGATGTCGCTCGGGTAGATCTTGCGGCCGGCCATGATGATGACGTCCTTGACCCGGCCGCACACCACGATGTTGCCCGTCTCGGTGAGGTAGCCGAGGTCGCCGGTGTCGTACCAGCCTTGTTCGTCTTGGGCAGAAAGGAAGCCGGCAACCGTGGTGTAGCCGGGGGTCACCGGCTCGCCGCGGACCTCGATGACACCGACGCCGCGGGCGCCCAGGACGCTGCCATCGTCGTCGACGATGCGCACTTGAATGCCGTCCAGCGGCCGGCCGAGACAGACCAGCCGGCGGGTCTGACCGCGGGTCGCCGGCACCGCCCGGTGCAGTACCGCCAGCAGATCGGCGTCCACCTCGTCGACGACCATGCCGGCGCCGCATTCGGTGAACGACACCGCCACCGTCGTCTCGGCCATCCCGTAGGCGGGCACGATGGCCTCCGGCTTCAGCCCGAACGGCGCGCCGGCCTCGCAGAGGTCCTCGACGTCGGCGGGCTCGACCTGCTCGGCACCCGACAGCGCCCAGCGCAGCGAAGAGAGGTCGAATTGGCCGGGCGTGGCCTGTCTGCGCAATCGCCTGGCGAACATGTTGTAGGCGAAGTTGGGGGCGGCCGTCATTGTGCCCTTGTATTTGTCAATCAGCTTGGCCCACAACAAGGTATCGCGCAGGAAGTCCATCGGGGTGACCTTGACGAGCTCGACGCCGTAGTACATCGGCACGGTGAGATAGCCGGTCATGCCCATGTCGTGGAAGCAGGGCAGCCAGCTCACGATCACGTCGGAATCTGTGTCGACGTTGGCACCGGCAAACATCGCTTCGGCGTTTGCGACGAAGTTTGCGTGCGTGATGCGGACGGCCTTGGGAGGCCCGGTTGATCCCGACGTCAACTGCAGGAAGGCGACGTCGTCGTCCTGGGTGTCCACGGGGTTGGCCTGCGGACTGTCGAGGAGCTGATCAACGGTCAGCACATTCATGCCCAGTTGCAACAGCACAGGCGTCGCGGGCATGAAGGGGTCGGACACGACCACGGCCTTCGCGTCGATCATGTCGATGACGGCGGCGGTCTCCAGGGCCCAGCGCTGGAGATCGGTACGCGGGGTGGGCTGATGCAGCATGGTCAGGCTGGCGCCGCGCATCCAGATGCCTTGTGCGGTCGGTGCGATTTCGACGGGGGCGCCTGCCAGGACCGCGACCGCGTCGTGGTGCCCAACGCCGGCGGCGGCCAGCCCGCCCGCAACTCGTCTGGCGCGTTCGTGCACCTCGATCCAGGTATGCCGGACGGGTGCGTGCGGTTCCCCGGTGACCATGCCCTTGAGGCTCCACTGCGCGTTGGCGAACATCGTCTCGGTAAATCTGCTCACGAGAGCTCCTCTGACTGCGGCGCGATAGCGCGATGGCCGGGTCTCGGCGCACGCAACGTCAGGGCGTGCAGGGGCGGAGCCGGAACCGATTGGGGGGATTCGCTAGAGCCGCTGGGAGTCGACTGGCACGCGCCCCGACAAGAACGGGCGATGTCCACGGAGCGAAACCCCCTCGCATAAACCCCAGGTGATCTCAGGTGCCCTGACTGTACAGACTCGACCACGATCGGATGCGGCAGCGCGCCGATCGTTGCGACTGGAATTGAGTGCACCGGTCCCCTGAGAACCACCTCGATATGTCGGCTCACGTCGGGCGTTGGCGCCGCTTCGGCGGGGAGTGGAGATCGCCGCCGTGACGTGTCCGGAAGGCTGGAGAATCAACCGCGAACGACGGTACCGTGCGGGCCGCCTATCCCGCACGCGTTGGCTGTCAAGTCATTGGACGAAACTTTTTGCGCCCGACGAGGTGGGATCTGCCGGCTATCAGCGGCGCCTCCGGCTGAAGCAGGGCACGCTGCGCTGTCTCCGGCCGGCTGCGATGTCGGCGAACTCCGCCGCATCTCCTCGAAAAGAGGTGCAGGCTCGCTCATCGATCACACGTCCGGGTTAGTCGTCTTCTCTGAGACGTCCAAGGTATGTGCGTTCTGGACGGCCTGCGTTAATCCACTCGGCATAATCACCTTCCGCATATCCGTAACCGCGGGTGATCTCATCGGTGTTGCGCCGGTTCACAGCGATCTTCACAAGTCCGGCTGGTTCGATGTACGCCTCTCTCATGGGGAGTCCACGGCGGCTTTAACCGGCGGCTCCGTGGGCTTACTCAGTCGCGGCAATGCCACCCACATGCCTTCGAACGCGCGGCGAAACGTCTCACCGATGTAGTACACGAACCGCATGGTGGTGTGCACATGGTCGCTGTCGAACGCCACGCGGTGGTTGGGATACAGTTCGAGAAGCTTGTTCTCGACAATTGCCAAACTGCCTTTGGTGTACATCTGATCGCGGATTTCGGGAACGTCGTAGATCGGAAACTCGATGCCCATAACCGCGTCCTGCATCTTCAACCAGCTCTGAAACTTCTCGTCAGTCTGTGCTTCGCGAAACGCCTTTGTCAGCTGCATTGGTACAAAGTCGAGTGACCCAGTGCCCATATCCGCGTCCCTCCTCTAGATTCTGTTCACAGTGAACTGTCCGGGGTACAGTTTTTCGAGCCGCTCCAGCGCCGCCAACTCGTCGGCTGCGCGTTCAAGAGCTGGCCGCTGCTCGCGACGACATTGAGCGTGCGGCTCTCATGGGGCGAAATCGGCCGGGTCCTCGGAGTTTCGAGACAGGTGCTGCATC
>C688J18823_10001133_pt1 | contig 16280 bp, 11 predicted proteins | sample HopSoiMetagenom1_FD_18823 | JGI IMG/M metagenome (IMG submission 18823) | reverse complement strand
ATTGCAGATGAAGGTATTGGAATTGATCCAAAAGAAAGAGCACATATTTTTCAGAAATTTTATCGCATTGGAAATGAAGAAACACGGACAACAAAAGGTACCGGTTTAGGTCTATACATTACCGATTACCTTATTAAACAGCATGGTGGAAGCATTTCTGTAAAAAACAATCATCCTAAAGGGAGTATTTTTGAAGTTGTATTCAACAAAACTTAGTTAAGTATACATTTATGAAAAAAGTTGCCTTATTAATTTTAGATGGATGGGGAATCGGTGACCGATCAAAATCTGATGCCATTGCAAATGCAAACACCCCTTTTGTGGATAGCTTGTATAAAAACTACCCTCATTCTACTTTAAAAACTTCTGGTGAAGATGTTGGTTTACCAGATGGACAAATGGGGAATAGTGAAGTGGGGCATTTAAATATTGGTGCCGGACGTGTTGTATATCAAGACCTGGCATTGATCAACAAAGCGATTAAAGAAAAAACCATTGACGAAAATGAAACCTTAAACGCAACTTTTGATTATGCTAAAAAGAACAATAAAAATATTCATTTGTTAGGTTTGGTTTCTGACGGAGGTGTGCATTCATCACAGGAGCATTTGCACTACCTCTGTGACATGGCCAAACGAAAAGGATTAACCAATGTATTCATTCATGCTTTTACCGATGGGCGTGATACAGATCCAAAAAGTGGTCTCCAGTATTTATCGAATCTGGAGAATCACTTAAAAAAATCTGTTGGAAAAATAGCCAGCGTTGTTGGTCGCTATTATTCAATGGACAGAGACAATCGCTGGGAGCGTGTAAAAATAGCATACGATCTGTTGATCAAAGGTGAAGGAAAAAAAACGAAGGATGTATTGAAAGCCATTGAAGAATCCTATTCATCAACTGTTACGGATGAATTCATTAAACCTATTGTGCATGTAGATGCGAATGGTAAACCACTCGCGCTTATTCAGGAAAATGATGTGGTGCTGTGTTTTAATTTTCGTACGGATCGTTGCAGAGAAATTACGCAAGTGCTTTCTCAAGTGGATAAACCGGAATTTGGAATGCACAAACTGCCTTTGTATTATGTTACAATGACCAATTACGATCATACATTTAAAAATGTACACGTCGTATATGGAAAAGACGATTTGATCATGACCCTGGGTGAAGTTATTGGCAGTAGTGGTAAAAAACAAATCCGCATTGCAGAAACGGAAAAATATCCGCACGTGACGTTCTTTTTTTCCGGAGGACGAGAAAAAGAGTTTCCTGGTGAAAAACGATTACTTGTTCCATCACCTAAAGTTGCAACGTATGATTTACAACCCGAGATGAGTGCTATACTTCTTACTGATGCTATTGTTCCTGAATTAGAAAAAGGGGAACCCGATTTCATTTGTTTAAATTTTGCAAATGCTGATATGGTTGGGCATACGGGTAGTTATCCGGCTGTCATTAAAGCCGTGGAAACAGTTGACGCTTGCACAAAACGAGTTGTGGAAGCAGGGTTAAAAAATAATTATTCTTTTATTATTATTGCCGATCATGGTAATTCTGATTACATGATCAACCCGGACGGTTCACCAAATACAGCACATACCACCAATCCTGTTCCTTGCATTTTGATTGATGCACACTACAAAAAGATAAAAAACGGAAAACTGGCGGATATCGCTCCAACGATTTTAAAACTAATGGATATCGCCATTCCGAAGGAAATGAGTGGAGAAGTGCTGGTATGATTATCTTACCAGGGTGAAATGTCCGATATAATGATGCGGTTTCAATTTGACATCATCTGTAAAAGATATTTTATAAACGTATACATCTGATTGACAAAGCCGAGAGTTTAAACGCCCATTCCAGCCCTCTTCCAGGTTCGATGTCTCGTACAACTGTTGTCCCCAACGATCAAATATCTGAAAACGATAATCGTGTGCACCCACAATGGTTGGTTTGTAAATATCATTTAAGCCCTCTGATTCACCAGGTGTAAACGCATTTGGCAACCAAAACACAAAATCAGGTCGCACAATTACGTGTGCATAAGCAGTATCGAAACATCCATTATTTTCTGCTATTTGCATGATTTGATAAGTGCCTGGTTGTGTATACGTGTGTCCCATTATACAATCACTTTCCGCACTGCCATCTCCCCAGAACATTTGGCAAGCAGATGTATATTTGCTGTAGTCCGTCAAATTGATCGTAGAATAAAATACCGATGTATCTTTCGGATCCACATCAAAACCTGCCTTCGGTAATTGTTGTACAGTTATTAATGCAGGCAATTCAAATGTATCCTTACATCCATTTACAGAGGAGACAATTATACTGGTTGCGTAGCTTCCTATTTTTTTGTAGGTGTGAAAGGGTGAAAGCATATCCGAGGTGTGTTCATCTCCAAAACCCCATAAATAGAACAATGGCGCTACTCCGGTCGACTTATTTATAAAATGAACAGGCGTTAACTCACAAGCAACAGGGCTTTCAATAACATAATCCGCTAAGGGTTTTTGAAGCACCACGAGTTGATCCGTATATTTTTTAACACATCCCCCATTTGTCACCGTAAGTGTAATTGAATAGGTTCCCGGATTTTTATACCTGATTTTTCCTGCATCTTTTTTATTCACAAGTGATGGTAAGGCAGAAGGACCAAAATCCCATTGAAATTGTGCGGTGCTTGGATAATCTCCCAGCGGTATAAACCCTTCCTGATATTCGCCCATGCACTTTGCGGCAGGTGAAACAAAAAAGGAGTTTAATAAATTTTGAACTTTTACAGTTGAATAAGCCGTATCTGCGCAAGCAGTATATCGGTTAATAATCAGCATTATTTTGTAAGTGCCTTCTGCAGAATACGTCCAGATAGGTTTTTCCAAATTAGATGTATCGAGTATTGTAGTGGGGTCACCAAACTCCCAGTGATAGGTAGTAGCGCCTATGCTATTTTGAGAAAAATTCATGGTAAGACCCGCACAAAAAAGTGTTTGATTTAGAATATACGCTTGCGCCGATATAGGACATTGCACCACGTTAAATTGATAATCTCGTTTATTGACATTCAATAATACACCTTTTCTGTATTCACTTGCACACACACCTACCACGAAACGACCTATCATATTTGGGGTTCCGGTAATTATTCCCGTATGAGCATCTATTTTAAAGGCAGTGGAAGCTGCAATGGGGTTAGAGCCTGAATAGGGTGGGTTGTATTGTACAAAGTTAAAGGGTGGGTTGCTTGGAACCGAAGGCATTGGAAATTGATCATCCGCTCCCTCAAAAGGACTGCAGAATTCATACGCAATTGAATCATTGTCCGGATCAGTCGCCGAATTATTAAAAACGAAGGGGGCATCAACGCATAATAACAAAGGGGGCAATTCTTTATAACGAGTTGAACTATTTACACTTACGCCCATTGGATCAATAAAAGTCTGATAAGTGGACCCTACTGCTCTTGCATTTACAATATTGATAATATCGGAGTTTCTGCAGCAACGTTGATAAGCAACCGTGTATCCCCCCGGAATAGGAGGTAATGTAAGTGTATCGCCATAAATTATTTCATTTACACAAAATTCACCTGGAATGATAAAACATTTGGCATACATAGTTGGAGGCACACTACTTACTTGGAGAAGCGGGAATTGAAAACCATTTACAAGTACTCCTTGAGAATTATACACCCCAATGCCAGCGAAGGCATCATAAGTTGTACATGTTGGGCAGCAATCCAAGTAAAGCTTTAGTGTTACATAGTATTTATTGCCTCCTAAATGATCATAATAAATCTCTCCACCCACGATATGGGTGGCAAAGCCTTGCAGCGAAGAAAGGAAAAAACACATGATTACCAGGGACCTTCTAAATATCATGCTGCTGAAATTAAAGGTGATAAGCTAATTTAATGATTTTATTACTAAAAACCCAGTTTTTACTGCATTTTTAGCTTATTCAACCAATCCTTAGTTGAGTCATACGTTTTAACATCAAAAATGATACTTTAATAGGGCTTATTTTGTGATTTATTTTAAAGAAAGGGGCCTGAGGATCAAATAATAATTCGCAAATTTGCAATCATTAAAATAAAAACCCTTTGAACATGAGCAGCACTATTAATGACAAAATCAGTATCAACGATTACATCAGTACAAATAAGGATCGTTTTTTAAATGAACTGTTTGAACTGTTAAGAATTCCTTCTGTTAGTGCAGATCCGAAGTATAAAAATGATGTAATCAGAACTGCTGATGTAATCAAGGAGAAGTTGATAGCAGCAGGAGCTGATAAGGTAGAAATATGTCCTACCGCCGGATACCCTATTGTATATGGCGAAAAAATTATTGATCCGAAATTACCGACTGTTTTAATGTATGGACACTATGATGTTCAACCTGCAGATCCATTGGAATTGTGGACCTCTGGCCCATTTGAGCCTGTTGTTAAAGATGGTAAAATATATGCGCGCGGTGCTTGCGATGACAAAGGACAAATGTACATGCACATCAAAGCCTTTGAATACATGATGAAAACAAATACACTTCCTTGTAATGTTAAATTCATGATAGAAGGTGAAGAAGAAGTAGGTTCAACCAATCTTGGAATATTTGTAAAACAAAATAAAGCGAAGTTAAAATCGGATGTTATCCTGATTTCTGATACAGGTATTATTGCAAATGATATCCCTTCTATTACTGTTGGCTTGAGAGGATTAAGTTATGTAGAAGTAGAAGTTACCGGACCAAACCGTGATTTACATTCAGGTTTATACGGTGGTGCTGTTGCTAATCCTATTAATATTTTATGCGAGATGATCGCACAAATGAAAGACGATAAAAACCACATTAATATCCCAGGTTTTTATGATGATGTAGAGGTTGTCACTACCAATGAGCGTGCTGAAATGGCAAAGGCGCCTTTTAGTTTGGATGAATATAAAAAAGCACTTGATCTTTCTGATATTCATGGAGAGGATGGTTATACAACCAATGAACGCAATTCCATTCGTCCTACCTTAGATGTAAATGGTATTTGGGGAGGTTATACGGGTGAAGGTGCAAAAACGGTTATTGCTTCAAAAGCCTATGCAAAAATTTCTATGCGCTTGGTTCCTCATCAAGACAGCAATAAAATAACTGAACTGTTCACCAAGTACTTTAAGAGCATTGCACCAAAATCGGTTAAAGTAAAAGTAACACCTCATCATGGCGGAGAACCAGTGGTTACACCTAGCACATCTGTTGCTTACAAAGCAGCAAGTATGGCAATGGAAAAAACATTTGGTAAAAAACCTGTCCCTGTTCGCAGTGGTGGCAGCATACCAATTGTCGCCATGTTCAAATCTGAACTAGGTTTGGATTCTGTTTTAATGGGTTTTGGATTGGATTCGGATGCGATTCACTCTCCGAATGAACATTATGGTGTATTTAACTACCTAAAGGGCATTGAGACGATTCCCTATTTCTTTCAGAATTATGCAGAATTAAGCAAATAAAGATTTTACAGCAACGTTTAAGGAAAAACATCATCCATGAATTTAACATTCATAAATAAAAAATTGCTTTATTTTTTTGTTGCCTCTTGTGCATTGTTTACCTCTTGTGCAAGTGATTTTCAAGAAGTACAATTTAGCGGTATTGAAAATGTAAAGATGCTTAACTTAACACAACAAGGTGCTGAAGCCGAAATTACAGCGCGAATTAAAAACCCAAACAGCACTTCTTTTACGGTTTATAAATCGGATTTAAATGTCTCCATAAATGGATTGGATGCGGGCGTTGCTCATCTTACGGATAATGTAAAAATCAAAGGTAATTCCGAAGAAGCATATACATTTAAAATAAAGTCCGATTTCTCTAAACTCAGTTTAACGGATTTACCTTCGCTAATAAGCATTGCAACAAGTAAAAATGTTAAAGTAGGTTTAAAAGGGAATTTAGAGGTCGGTAAATTTTTTTATAAAAAGAGTGTTCCGGTTGAGTTTAATGAAAGTGTTCCACTGAGTAAATAAATATATTCAACTCTTATAAAAGAAAAGCCGATCAATTTGATCGGCTTTTCTTTTTATGATGTCTTACTTATTTTAATTCTAATGTTTCTAATACTTCGTATCCCAGGTATTTTTGTAAAATTTCATGATATACTTTTGTGGATGTAAAACCAAATCCACTTTCAAAAAATTCATTCAAGGAAGAAAAATGAGAAGCACTGAATGGCAATACAAATCCCAACTCTTCAGTTGGTTGGTTAAATGCCTTTTGAATCTTCAAATATGTTTTTTTATTTTTTTTGATATATGCCCAAAAAGCTACAATATCAACATAGCCGTAGGACTTTCCATCCTTTGCGATCTTATCTAAAATACTGTTCTGCGTTTCCGTACCCTTGATTTGCATAGAAGGCAAATAGGATGATTTGATCGAATTCATGTATTTCACATGGCTTGATTCATTAACGGCCAGTGCATCCATTTGTCCAAATACCTTATTTACTTCTTCCGCAGTTGGATTTTTTATAGATGGTACTGCTCCATTTGTAATCAGCACTGCTATATTGCTTAAATATGCAGGAGAAAAAGCGACTTCCTTTGCACGCTCATCAGTAATGGTAACAGATCCCAAACCTATGCTTTTAGAGCTTCCTTTCTTTACAGCATTGTAAAACTCGCTAAACTCCTTATATCCTTTATAGTTAACAATGGTATTTATATTTTTCTCGAGTTTTAACCATTCCACATATTTTTTAATGATGTCTACTTCTATGCCTCTTAAAACGCCATTTTCCGTGTAAGCATAAGGAAAGTTTTCATAATAATTCACATTCAGGGTATCAACTTGAGCAGTTTGGGCGCCTATGTTGCCTACAAATGCCATCAGGCAAAATAAGAAGGTAAGTTTTTTATTCATGCTATTTTAAGGTTTAGTGTAAGGCAAAGTAAAGCAATACTTGTTAATTTCCTACAACCATCGTCCGATATTTTTGAACGATACTATTAACTTAAATATGCCTTAATTCGATTTTCAATCGGTTAATTAATTGCAAAGTCGTTAAGGAATTGTTTTGAAGTAAAAACATATTATTACCTAAAGACAACAACTCAATTGGTTTCTGTCCTGGTGCAAGCGCTTCCTGTTTTATTTTTTGCGTTTCATCAATAAGGAGTATGGTTTTATATACCTTATCCTTTTCTTGCAAAAGCCGCCAGGTTCTTCTATCGTTGGAAGGCGTTAAGGTTAAAGGCATATCTGTATTGCAGGTAGTACAGCCATAGCTTATGTATTTATCCTGCCAATGACTGGCAACAAGAATGAGATCAACATCAAATTTTTTATCCAGTTGATATATACGATTGCAACTCTCAGTCAATGTGGATACTTTATAGGTTGTCAACAGCGGATACCCCGAAGGTATCAATGCTTCATCAACTGCATCATCTATCGTTACTGTTCGATGGATAAAAGAACAACAAGCTATTCCTAAAATCAGGATTACCGGCAATTTCCATTTTTTTATTTTCATAAATGAAACCCATAGGATAATCATAAATGGTATTGCCAGATACATTCTGGAAACGGGTAAGAAAACTGACCCATCTCCGTCATAAACCTTGTTTATTCCAAGTGTCATTATGGTAAACAAAATTGTCACAAGTGATATAATTGCCCAAATTCCTTGCTTTTGAATTCTAAAAATAATAGGGATGACAATCAATAGCAGAATTAAAATTATACTGTGGTACCAATACAAAGGAGTAATCGCTCCAAAGTGACTATTCAAATCAGAAAATCCTACCCTCATATTGGCAAATGAAAACCGCAATCCCCATAACTCATGAACAAGATAATTTGGATGATGCTTATAAAAATAAGACATGTAAAAGGGATAAATCGCGCCTAGTAAGCCCCCAAAAACGGATTGAATATAAAACGATTTGTTTTTATAATTTTCATGTAGCAAAAAAAGTCCACATGGAATCGTCAGTAAAATGCCATTGGGATTTAATGCAAAACCTGTTACGCTTAAAAAAGCAAAGAAAAAAAAACTCCATTTTTTTTCCTGATGATACAAAAAAATGCTTGCTAAGACTGCGAAAAAAATTCCTGTTACAAACCCTCGTGGCATAGCCGTAATAAAATCATACTGTGGTGGCAGTATTAAGGGCATTGCCAGAATAAACAATGCTTGTACTTTTAATTGTTTGCGATAACAAACGATCGCAATAATTAAATAGGGTAGCAGCGCAAGTACACTTGTTACAATAGGAAGGATATATGCTGGTGATGCACATCTGAAAAAAGGTGCTGCCAATAATGCCTCCAGCATACTATTATAATTTTGACCATAATATGCCGGCTCATAAAACTCCAGTTTATAGAAATCATAACTCCCTATCCACATCATTACCTGATCGGCATCACTATATTCAAATGCAAATTTTTGAAGGACGATTATTCTATTTATAATATTCAGTAGGAGTAATAGAATAAAAGCAGAAAATAAAAAGGTAGTTGCTTTTTTACTGAAATTGGTGTTTGCCTGCACGATACAAATATTTATTGAGCGCAATTTATATAAATTTTAAACTCCCTCTTGCTTGAACTTCATAAAAATCTCCCCTTCTTAAACTGGTCAATAATTCAATTAATTAATTATCTTTGACTAGGATGACCTGCGAATGGCTTTATACTAAATGGTACATTCCTTGCGTTATGCAATAAAAACCACGACACATGAGAGCTTACCTTTTTCTTCTATTGCTTTGTCCCGTAGTTTTACTTGCTCAAGAGCAACCTGTTAATGGGTCTACCGATTGCCCTACTTTCGGTAAAAAAAATGTAAACAGCAAAGCTGGAATTTTTCAATACATGCGCACGCATAAGCCTCAAAAAAAAGATGTTAATGAACGACCAGTGGTCTATCAAACGAGTGCTTTACCTGATCTGAAAAAAGCACAAGAAGACCGGGAAGCTGCTGCTGCTTCAAGACAAAATAACCAACCGGCTGTTGCAAAAAAACAACGTCCTGTCAAGGCACCAAAAGCTAAGAAAGAGCCCGTTGTTACTGAAAATACTGAAGCACCTGAAGAAGAAGTAGCCATTGCTGCTCCTGTAAAAAGAGAAGCAAAACCTGCTGAAACAAAAGAAATCAAAGAAGAAACAATAGCCTCAGAGAATGATCCTGCCGTTTCCGATGCAAAGGAAAAACGTGATAAAAAAATGAGGAAAGCCGCACGTAAAGGCAAAGTTCAGCGGATTTTTAAACGCACCAATAAGCCGACTTCTAGAAAAAACGTTCAAAAATGCCCTTCATTTTAGCTTTTTAAGTGTTTTCATTCTTATCATTCCCTGATTAATTTTTAGGCTTCCATGTGGAGTGTATCTAGTTTTTCTATATCTTTGTGCCAGTTCTTTAAAACCCAATAACGGGATTACTTATCAAGAAAGGTGGAGGGACTTGCCCTATGAAACCTTAGCAACCCCTCTAATTAAATTTAGAGAGAAGGTGCTAAATCTTGTACTTATGGTAACATAAGAGCAGATAAGTCAGATTAATATTATTTTTGAATAATTACCTTCAATAAATATATCTCCTCTGACGATCGTCTGAGGAGATTTTTTTTTACCCTTGATAAACCTACCCTTATTGCTTTTAAGGCATTTTTATTAAAAAATAAAACAAGCATAAGTATATATGACAAGTATCAGAGAGGAACTGGAAAAACGAATACTCATTATTGATGGTGCAATGGGTACCATGATTCAACAATACAAATTAGAAGAAAAAGATTACAGAGGAAAGCGTTTTGAGGATTGGCACAAAGATTTGAAAGGTAATAATGATTTACTTTCCATTACACAACCCCACATTATCAGAACCATTCATAAGGAATATCTAAAAGCGGGTGCTGATATTATTGAAACCAATACATTTAGTGCCACAACCATTGCAATGGCTGATTATGAAATGGAATCGCTGGCTTATGAGTTGAACTATGAATCTGCAAAAGTTGCGAAAGAAGCCATCCAGGAATTTTACAAAGAATTTCCTGAATTTGCTCACATACCTAAGTTTGTGGCCGGTGCTATCGGACCAACCAATCGTACATTATCACTTTCACCTAATGTAAATGATCCGGGCTTTCGTGCTGTTACCTTTGATGAAATGGTTACGGCATATACTGAGCAAGTACAAGGCTTAATTGATGGTGGTGCAGATGTTTTGCTTATTGAAACTATTTTTGATACGCTCAATGCAAAAGCTGCACTCTTTGCAATTCAAACGTATTGCGAAAAAATAAACCGTACCTATCCAATCATGGTTTCGGGAACAATTACCGATGCTAGTGGACGTACATTATCCGGGCAGACAACCGAAGCCTTTTTAAATTCCGTTTCGCATGTTGATTTATTAAGTGTCGGACTTAATTGTGCCTTGGGTGCAAAAGATATGCGCCCTTATTTGGAAGAGCTTTCTACTAAATCTAAATTTTATGTAAGCGCTTATCCAAATGCCGGATTACCCAACCAATTTGGTGAATACGATGAAGATGCGCATACCATGGGGCATCAGATTGAAGACTTTTTAGTTGCCGGTTTTATAAATATTGTTGGAGGTTGTTGTGGAACCACACCTGATCACATTCGACGCATTGCTGAATTATCAAAAAATGTAAAACCACGCAAACGAGCTCCTTCTGATGGGTTAATGCATTTGAGCGGACTGGAACCGTATACACTTACGCCTGAAAGTAATTTCTTAAATGTTGGAGAACGTACGAATGTTACCGGATCTAAAAAATTTCTTCGTTTGATTAAAGAAGAACAATACGAGGAAGCATTAAGCATTGCACGTGATCAGGTAGATGGCGGTGCATTGGTTATTGATGTAAACATGGATGAAGGGATGTTGGATAGTGAAGCCTGCATGACCAAGTTTTTAAACCTTATCGCATCCGAACCGGATATTTGCAGAGTACCTATTATGATTGACTCCAGCAAATGGAGCGTGATTGAAGCCGGTTTAAAATGTGTGCAGGGAAAAGCAATTGTTAATTCCATCTCCTTGAAAGAAGGAGAAGAGAAATTTATTGAACAAGCACATAAAGTAAAACAATATGGTGCTGCTGTTATTGTGATGGCTTTTGATGAAGTTGGACAAGCGGATACATTTGAACGTAGAAAAGAAATTTGTAAACGTGCCTATGATATTATGGTGAACGTGGTAAAATTTCCACCGGAAGATATTATTTTCGACCCCAATATTTTTCCTGTTGCTACAGGAATGGAAGAACATCGCTTAAACGCACTTGATTTTTTTAACTCTACCAAATGGATCAAGGATAATTTACCATATGCAAAAGTTAGTGGTGGTGTTAGTAACGTATCTTTTTCATTCCGTGGAAATGATCACGTACGTGAAGCGATACATGGCGCTTTCTTATATCATGCTGTAAAAGCAGGAATGGACATGGGAATTGTAAACCCTGCACAATTGCAAATGTATGATGATATCGACAAAACATTGTTGGAACACGTGGAAGATGTACTCTTAAACAGAAGAGATGATGCGACCGAGCGTTTGGTAGATTATGCTGAATCATTAAAAGGAATTACAAAAGAAAAAACAGCAAAGGACGAAGAATGGAGGAAAGGTACTGTTGAAGAGCGTTTAAGTTATGCGCTTGTAAAGGGTCTTGTAGAATATATTGATGTCGATACGGAAGAAGCGCGTGTAAAATTAGGACGACCTTTGCATGTTATTGAAGGCCCCTTAATGGCTGGAATGAATGTGGTTGGTGATTTATTCGGCAGTGGTAAAATGTTTTTACCGCAGGTTGTGAAGAGCGCACGCGTTATGAAAAAAGCGGTTGCCTACCTCGAACCCTATTTACAAGAAGAAAAAGAAGCCAACAAATTAGCAGGTATCGTAGGCGATGGCAGATCAAATGCCGGAAAAATTTTAATGGCTACTGTGAAAGGTGATGTGCATGATATTGGAAAAAATATTGTGGGTGTTGTATTGGCTTGTAACAATTATGAAATCATTGATCTTGGTGTGATGGTTTCTTGTGATCGTATTCTTGAACAAGCACGTCATCACAATGTAGACGTAATTGGATTAAGCGGATTGATTACACCATCATTGGATGAAATGGTTCATGTTGCAAAAGAAATGGAGCGATTGGGCTTTAAAACACCTTTATTAATTGGAGGTGCTACTACATCAAAAGTTCATACGGCTGTTAAAATTGCTCAAAATTATTCAGGTGCTGTTGTGCATGTAAATGATGCAAGTAAATCGGTGCCTGTTGCAAGTAGCTTGATTTCAGAAGAACTGCGTGATGATTTTATGAAAGGTATTCATAAAGATTATGATCGCGTAAGGGAGCAAAATAAGAATGCACAATCGCAAAATAAGTTTATTCCGATTGCAGAAGCAAGAATAAATAAATTTCCGATCGATTGGAAAACAACAAAAATCACGAAGCCTTCTTTCATCGGAAATAAAGTATTTACGGATTATCCACTTCAGGAGTTAGTCGATTTTATTGATTGGACACCATTTTTCATTAGTTGGGAAATGAAAGGTTCTTATCCAAAAATTCTGAAAGATCCGGTAAGAGGCGAAGAAGCACGTAAATTGTTTAGCGAAGCGCAAAGCATGTTGAAAAAAATCATTGATGAAAAATGGTTGAGAGCGAGTGCTGTTATTGGTATTTATCCTGCCAATGCGACAATTACGGATGATATTGAAGTGTATGAAGATGAAAGTAGAACAAAAGTAAAAACTGTTTTTCATACCATTCGTCAGCAAAGCAAAAAACCATCCGGGCAATACAACGTAGCCTTATCTGATTTTCTTGCACCAAAAACAGCTGCTCCGGATTATATCGGAGGGTTTGCGTTAACCACTGGAATTGGCATTGACGAGCATGTTGCACGTTTTGAAAAAGATCATGATGACTATTCTGCCATTATGTTAAAAGCATTGGCCGATCGTTTAGCGGAAGCATTTGCAGAGTTAATGCACAAACGTATCCGTAAAGAATTTTGGGGATATGCCAGTGATGAAACGTATAGCAATGAGGAACTCATTAAAGAAGAATATGCTGGTATTCGTCCGGCTCCGGGGTATCCGGCACAACCGGATCATACGGAGAAGCCACCTTTGTTTGCATTACTTGATGCAGAAAAGAATACAAGTATATACTTAACCGAAAGTATGGCCATGGTGCCTACTGCCGCTGTAAGTGGTTTATATTTTTCTCATCCTCAATCACATTATTTTGGGATTGGTAAAATAGCAAAAGATCAGGTAGCAGAATATGCGGTTCGCAAAAATATGCCCTTGGAAACGATTGAGCGTTGGCTTGGTCCTAACCTAGCCTATTAGTAGGAAACAAGCTCGATAAAGCTAAAATGTCAAAGGTCTCAAAGACCTTTGACATTTATTTTTTAATTTTACTGTAACTTATCTATTCATCAACCGTCTATTCCCGCAAATGAAATCAATAACATCATTTAAAAAGCACATTACATTCTTATTCATTTTTTCAGCTTGTTTTATAACTGGTTATTCCCAAAAAGGAAAACCCAAAGAAAAACCAATAACAAAAAAGGCATCAGAAACGCCTGGTCAAAACGATCCAAATGAACGCTATAAAAAGCTTTTTACTAAATATGAATTGCATGGCAATTTTTGTGATGGTTTAGCACGCGTTCGTTTAAACAAAAAATGGGGATATATTGATACGACAGGCGCTGTTATTATTCCTGTTAAATATATGGAAGCGGAGAATTTTTATGATGGGTATGGACGTGTAAGGATAGGCCATAAATGGGGATTATTCGATAAGACAGGAAGGGAAATCATTAAACCGACCTTTAATTTAATTGGCCCCTTTGAAAAAGGTAAAGCAAAGGTCCTATTAGATGGGAAAGAGTATTATATGAATAAAGAAGGTGTTAGAGTCGATGGACCATAATGAAAGTTATTTTACCATCGGTCTTTTTCGCTGTTTTAACGGTAGGGATGCTATCCTTTTTTTGATTTAACTTTATACCATAATTCAGCATACATGATCCGTTTAAAAGAAATCAGCAAGTCGTACACGATGGGAAAGAATAAAATGCATGTCTTAAAAGGCATAGATATGCATATAAGAGAAGGGGAACTGGTATCTATTATGGGATCTTCCGGATCGGGTAAATCCACACTACTCAACATACTTGGGCTTCTTGATAATTACGATTTAGGTGAATATCATCTCAACAATATTTTAATCCGCAATCTTTCTCAGGCGAAAGCTGCTCAGCTTCGCAATCAATTTTTAGGTTTTGTTTTTCAATCATTCAATTTATTGGCATTTAAAAATGCGGCAGAAAATGTTGCATTACCCTTATACTATCAAAAAATAAGTCGTAAAGAGCGAAACAAGCTTGCCTTGGAATACCTTGATCGTGTTGGACTAAAAGACTGGGCCAATCACTTACCAAGTGAAATGAGCGGAGGTCAGAAACAACGCGTTGCTATTGCACGTGCACTTATTTCAAAACCAAAAGTAATTTTTGCGGATGAACCAACCGGAGCGCTTGATTCAAAAACTTCATTAGAGGTCATGGATATTTTTAAAGAGGTTCACAAACAAGGGATGACCCTCGTTATTGTAACACACGAAGATGATATCAGCAAAATGACCGATCGTGTGATTCGCCTGAGAGATGGTTTAATTATAAACGAAAAAGAACCTGTGCATGTTTGATAGAGATAAGTGGCAGGAAATATTTGGCACCATCCGCAAGAATAAGTTAAGAACTTTTCTTACGGCTTTCAGTGTGGCCTGGGGAATATTCGTTTTGATCATTCTGCTCGGTTGTGGAAAAGCTTTGCGTAACAGCGCTGAAGATTCGTTTATGCGTGATGCGATCAGAAGCTTTGATATTGGAGCAGGACAAACAACGCTTGCTTACAATGGTTTTAAACCAGGAAGACAAATTCAATTGACCAACGAAGATTATGAGATGATCCATACTAAAGTTGCGGATATGGAGTATACGAGTGCTATTTATGATGGAAATGTGAGACAACGAGTACTTGGATACAAAAATTTGCATGGCGGATTTGTCGTGCGATCCTGCATACCTGATCATCAAAAACTTGAAAACTGTGCCATCACCAAAGGGCGCTTTATTAATAAAATAGATCAGGACGAATCAAGAAAAGTATGTGTGATTGGAATACCTATACAAAAAGCTTTATTTCCAAAAGAAGACCCTATTGATAAATTTATTGATATTGATGGCATCCCTTTTAAAGTAGTGGGAATATTTAAAGACCCTGCAGATTGGGATAATGACCGCTTGTACATTCCACTATCAACCGCACAAAAAGCATTCAATGGAAAGAATTACATCAATCACATATGGACAAGCATAAAAGCGAACACCAAATTTTCCAGCGATGAAATTGCTCAGCAAGCACGCGTGTTATTAGCTAATAAATATCATTTTAGTCCAGACGATATGAATGCGATACACATTGAAAATTGGTCAAAAGAGTATGAGAATGTTATGGGAGTGCTTTTGGGAATTGAAATGTTCACCTGGATTATTGGCATTTTTACACTTATTGCGGGTGTTGTAGGTGTAAGTAATATTATGATGATTATTGTAAAAGAGCGTACCAAAGAAATCGGAATTCGAAAAGCAATTGGTGCCACCCCTGGTTCTATTGTAATGCTCATTGTTCAGGAAGCAATTTTTATTACAGGTATTGCAGGATATATTGGATTAATGCTGGGTATCGGAGTTCTTGAATTATTAAATACATTAGGTGTAAAAGGAGATTTCTTTCATCGCCCTGAAGTTAATTTAAGTGTTGCTGTTGCAGCAACGCTACTGATTGTTATTGCGGGTGCGCTTGCAGGTTTGTTTCCGGCTCTAAAAGCCGCTAAAGTAGAGCCAATAGAAGCATTAAGAACTGAATAAAACTACTAGCATGTTTGACAGAGACAATTGGCAGGAAATTTTTGCCACCATCAGAAAAAACAGATTACGTACGTTCCTCACCTGCCTGGGTGTTGGCTGGGGAATTTTTATGTTGGTCATCATGCTGGGTGCCGGTAATGGCTTGAGAAATGGGATTATGCAGGATTTTAGTGGGACCGCTACGAATAGCTTTTTTATGTGGGCGCAAAAAACCAATAAAGCTTATAAAGGGATGAAGCCAGGAAGGGAATACAATTTTAATAATGGTGATGCCATTGCACT
>C688J18823_10001132_pt1 | contig 16281 bp, 10 predicted proteins | sample HopSoiMetagenom1_FD_18823 | JGI IMG/M metagenome (IMG submission 18823) | reverse complement strand
CGACTCGCGCAGGCCGTAGAGGAGATTGGTCGCGGGCGTATAGGGAAAGAAGCCGTGCTCATTGGCCTGCAGCATGGGGGCCCAGTCCCAATACGAGCGCTTGAGGCCCGCCGCGCGCGACGCCTGCAGCGCCTTTTGCGAGATGGCGTTGAAGGAGAGCCCGGGCGGGAGCATGAGGCCCTTCTGCGAGCCCGCCACCGTCACGTCCACCTTCCATTCGTCGTGCCGGTAGTCCATCGAGCCCAGCGACGAGATGGTGTCGACGAAGAAGAGCGCGGGATGGCCCGTGCGGTCGATGGCCGCGCGCACTTCCGCAATCCGCGAAGCCACGCCGGTGGACGTCTCGTTGTGCACCGCGCAGACCGCGCGGATGCGCCGCTCGGTGTCCGCCTTCAGCTTCGATTCGACCAGCGCCGGAGCGACCCCGTGCCTCCAGTCGCCCGGGACGAAGTCGACCGAGAGCCCCAGCCGCTCCGCCAGTTCGCGCCAGAGCGCGGCGAAGTGGCCCGTCTCGAACATGAGCAGGCGGTCGCCGGGAGAAAGCGTGTTCACCAGCGCCGCCTCCCAGGCTCCGGTGCCGGACGCGGGATAGACGATCACCGGCTGGGTGGTGCGGAAGACGTGCCGCAGCCCCGCCAGCACCTCCTTGCCCAGCGCCGCGAACTCGGGCCCGCGGTGATCGATGGTGGGCCGGTCGATGGCCCGCAGCACGCGGTCGGGCACGTTGGTGGGCCCGGGGATCTGCAGGAAATGACGGCCGCTGTGGAACGCCATGCCTACCTCCCGGTCCAGCGCGGTTTGCGCTTGGCGAGAAATGCCTCGACGCCTTCCTTGAAGTCGGCGCTCATGTAGTTGCGGACCACGAACGCATCGCCGCCGCCGGGGGGAGCCTGGTGGCGGACGAAGCGGTTCAAGGCTTCCTTGGCGGCGCGCAGCGTCAGCGGCGCATGCTCGAGCAGCGTGCGCGCCATCTGCTCGGCGCGCTGGTAGAGCCCGTCCTCGGAGGTGATCTCGTTGAGCAGGCCCACCGCCTTCATCTCCTGCGCGTCCATCAGCCGCGCCAGGAAGAGGATGTCCTTGGTCCTGGCCACGCCGATGAGCGCGGCGAGCCGGGCGTGGTTGCGCATCGAGAGCGTGTTGCCCAGCGTGCGCGCGATGGGAAAGCCGAACTTCGCCGAGGGCGCTCCGACTCTCAGATCACAGGCCGCGGCAATGCCGGCGCCGCCTCCGGTGCATGCCCCCTGGATGGCGGCGATGACCGGCACCTGCACGTCCTCCAGCGCGTCGAAGACCGCGTCCATCTTCGCCTCGTAGGCGAGCGCGTCGGCCGGCTGCTGGAAGGCCCGGAACTGCGCGATGTCGGTGCCGGAGACGAAGGCCTTGTCGCCGGCGCCGCGCAGGATCAGCACCTTCACGCGGGCATCCAGCGAGCGGCAGATCTCGCCCAGGCGCTCGTACATGCCGAAGGTCATCGCGTTGCGCGCCTCGGGCCGATTGAAGGTCAGCCAGGCGATGCCGGAGTCCTGCACCTCGAAAAGGATCTCGCTCATGCCGTCTCCCGGATGACGCCCGCCGAGGCGAGCGCCCGGATCTCCTCTTCCGCGTAACCGATCTCGGCCAGCACCTCCGCCGAGTGCTCCCCGAGCAGCGGACCGGCGCGCACCATCCGCGGCGGCGTCTCCGACAGCCGCATCGGCGAGCCGATCTGCTTCACCGGCCCCAGCTTCGTGTGCGGCGCGTCGGGAAAGAAGCCCCGCGCGGTCAGGTGCGGGTCGTGGAAGACCTGGTCGTAGGTCTGCAGCAGGCCGCAGGGGACGCCCGCCTTGTCCAGCGCCGCCACCCAGTGTTTCGCCGGCTCCCGCTGCGTGACGCGCTCGAGCAGCGGGATGAGCTCGCCCCGGTTCTGGTGCCGCACGTGGTTCCTGGCAAACCGAGGATCGGCCTTCAGCTCGGAGAGTCCCAGGACGTCGCAGCAAGCCTCCCAGTTGCGGGTGGTGGTGGCGCCGAGGGTGAAGAAGCCGTCGGAGGCCCGCAGCGCCTGGTACGGCGACGACGTCTGGTGCGCCGATCCCTGCGGCCGAGGGATCTCGCCGGTGGCGAAGTATCGCGCCGCCTCCCAGACAGCCAGCGAGACCCCGGCCTCGAACAGGGAGACGTCGATGAACTGTCCGCGGCCGGTGCGGTCGCGCGCCCGCAGCGCCGCCAGCGTGGCCACCGCGGCGTAGAGCGCGCAGGTGAGATCGGTCAGCGGCACGCCCACCTTGACCGGCGCCTTGCCGCCCTCCTCGCCGGTGATGGACATGAGCCCGCTCATTCCCTGCGCCATGATGTCCAGCCCCGGTCGCTGCGCATAGGGGCCGTCCTGCCCCCATCCCGAGGCCGCCACGTACACCAGCCGCGGATTGAGCTTGGAGAGCCGCGGGTAGTCCAACTCCAGATCGGCCATCGTGCCCGGGCGCAGGTTCTCCACCAGCACGTCGGCACGCTGCGCCAGCCGGCGCAGCACCTCCTTGCCGCGCGGCGCTTTCAGATCGAGGGCCAGCGAGCGCTTGTTGCGGTTCAGCCGGACGAACCCCGACGACTCGCCCTCGATGAACGGCGCCATGGTGCGCACCTGGTCGCCGCCGTCCGGGTTCTCGATCTTGATCACGTCCGCGCCCAGGTCGGCGAGCTGCAGCGTGCAGAACGGCGCGGCCATGAAGTTGCCGACTTCCAGGACGCGGAGGCCGGCCAGGGCGGGCTCGGGCATGCGAGCCTTATATCCGGACGCGAGCCGCCTTGGCGCGGCCGGGCGCCTGCCTGCTGCGGCCCGAGACGTTCGGCCACATCTTGACGTTGCAGTGAACCACGCCCGCCTGCTCATCGACGGACACCGCATCCTTCCCGCCCTGCTGGAGGACATCGCCGCCGCGCGGCGGTCCATCCACGTGGCGATGTTCCTCTTCTTCCGCGACCCCATCGGCCAGGAGATCGCCGAAGCGCTCGCGAGCAAGGTGGCCCAAGGCGTCGAGGTCAGGGTCCTGCTCAACCTGGAAAAAACCCAGATGGGCGATCCCTTCTCAACTGGCGAGAAGCGGATGATGAAGCACGACCCCAACGTCCACCACGACCCTACCGACGTCGGGCCGCTCTGCGCGTACATGAAGAAGCAGGGCATCCAGGTGGTGGACACCAACATCGACTACGACCGCGTGATCCAGGCCAGGGACCCCCGGCTGCGCTCCTTGGGCGCGCAGATCCGCGAGACCATCGCCGTGGACGACCTGCACGTGGACCACCGCAAGATCGTGGTCATCGACGGACGGGTGGCGTACTGCGGCGGCGCCAACGTCGGGGCGCAGTACCTCTATCACCGGCCCTTCGACCCCGAGATCGACGCGCGCGTCGAGGGAGACGAGCACAAGAAGCGCGGGATGCCGGAGCCATGGTGGAAGTGGCACGACAGCCTGACCCGCTTCGAAGGACCGGTCGCGCGGGAGCTGGAGGGCCATTTTCGCGACCGCTGGATCCTGGACGGCGGTGAGGAGTACGAACCGGCCGAGCCGCTCCCGCCAGAGCCGCGCGGCCGCCCCATCGGCAAGACCGAGGTGCTGCTCAACGAGCCCAACGACCAGCCCAACCACGTTCGCGAACGCTATCTGGAGCTGATCGGCGAGGCGCGGGAATCGATCTTCATCGAGAATCCGTACCTCTACCATCCCGCCATCGTCGACGCGCTGGTGGCCGCAAAACGCGCGCGACCCTCGCTCCGCGTCGATCTGGTGATGCCCGCGCGGCGCCACAACGACAATTCCTTCGCGCACGATGCGCAGCAGCACAGCTACGCGCGCTTCATCCAGGTGGGAATCGCCGTCTACGAGTACCAGAACCATTTCAACCATCTGAAGATCGCCGCCTTCGACGGCCGCATCTCCATCCACGGCTCCACCAACCTCAACTGCCGCAGCCTGGAGAACGACAAGGACTTCGAGCTGGTGGTCTGCGTGGAGGACGAGGGCCTGGCGGGGCAGGTGCTGACCGAGGTCCGCGACGTGGACGTGCGGTATTCGAAGCGCTTCACCCGGCGCGACCTGCGCGGGCTGCGCGGCCGCTTCCGCGTGCGCACGCGCGACCCGAGGACGCTCTTGCTGCTCGCAAGACGCATGCTCTGACGTAGACTTGGGCGATGCATCTAGCCCTGGCCCTGCTGATCGCCGCCCCGCCCCCCGTCGCCGGCGTCCTCCACGTCCTGCAGTCCACCGTCTCGCTCCACAGCGTGGCGGTGTCACGCGACGGAATGCGCGTCGCCTGGATGGAGAAGGTCCAGACGCCCGACGGGCCGGCCGCGGACGAATCGCTGCTGTACGTCCAGGAACTGGCCGGGGGCCGGCCGCGGCGCATCACCGCGGGGCGCGGCGGCAAGGCGCACGACGAGGACGAGCCCGCCTTCAGCCCCGACGGTCAGTCGCTCGCCTTCCTCTCCGACGCGGCGCGAGCGCACCAGCCGCAGCTTTATGTTGCCAACCTGCGCTCCGGTGCGGTGCGGCAGGTCACGCGCGTCACCGGACATCTGGAGCAGCCCCGCTTCAGTCCGGACGGCAAGAGCATCGCGGTGCTCTACATCGAGGGCGGGGCGGACGAGCGCGGCCCGCTGATGCCCGCCTCGCGACAGACGGGGTTGGTGCACCCCGAGACCAAGGAGCAGCGCCTTGCGCTGGTGCCCGCCGACGGCAAAGGGACGCTGCGCCCCGTCTCGCCGGCCGACCTCTTCGTCTACGAGTACGACTGGCGCCCCGACGGCGGCGCCTTCGCGGCCACCGCCGCGCACGGATCCGGCGAGGACAACTGGTGGTTCGCCCAGCTCTACACCTTCGATGCGAAGAGCGGCGCAGCGCGGGTCGTGCACAAGCCTGCCTTCCAGATCTGCGAGCCGACCTTCAGCCCGGACGGCAAGCGGATCGCCTTCATCGAGGGTCTGATGAGCGACGCGGGCGTCAACGGCGGCGACGTCTTCGTCATGCCCGCCGAGGGCGGCGAGCCGCGCGACGTGACGCCGGGCTTCCGCGGGTCGCCGTCCACGCTGCACTGGATCAAGCCCGCGGAGATCGTCTTCGGGCTCCAGATCGAGGGCGACAGCGCCTTCGGCTCGGTGCCCGCCGACGCCAGCGCGGAGCCGCGTATCCTCTGGCGCGGCAGCGAGAGCATCCATTCGCACTGGGCGGTGGGCGCCGCGTTCTCGGCGGACGGCGCCGTCTCCGCCGGAATCCGCGAATCGTTCTCGCAGCCGCCGGAAGTGGTGGCCGGCGGGCTGGGCCAGTGGCGGCAGGTCACGCAGCGCAACGCGCGGCTGAAAAGCCCCGCGGGCGAGGCCAGGAGCATCCGCTGGAAGAGCGACGACTTCGACGTGCAGGGCTGGTTGCTTGCCCCACGCGAGGCGGCGGCGGCGAAGGCGCCGATGGTGGTGATCGTGCACGGCGGCCCGGCCAGCGCGGTGAGGCCCGGGTGGATCGACCAGGCCCTCCTGCTGGCCAGCCAGGGCTACTACGTGTTCCTGCCCAACCCGCGCGGCTCCTTCGGCCAGGGCGAGGCATTCACGCGCGCCAACGTGAAGGATTTTGGCTATGGCGACCTGGGCGACATCCTGCGCGGCGTGGACGCGGTGGTCGCGGGCGCTGCGGTCGATCCGGCGCGGATCGGCATCTACGGCCACAGCTACGGCGGCTACATGACCATGTGGGCGGTCACCCAGACCGATCGTTTCCGCGCCGCGGTCGCCAGCGCCGGCATCGTCAACTGGCAGAGCTACTATGGGCAGAACCGCATCGACCAGTGGATGATCCCGTACTTCGGCAAGACTGTGTACGACGACCCCGACGTCTACGCCCGCTCCAGCCCCATCACCTTCATCAAGCGAAGCAAGACCCCCACGCTGGTGCTGCACGGCGAGCGCGACGCCGAGGTGCCGCTGCCGCAGGGGTACGAATTCTGGCACGCGCTGCGGACGCTCGGCGTCGAGACCCAGCTGGTGGTCTACGGCGATGAGGGTCACCACATCCGCCAGCCGGTGCACGTGCGCGATCGGACCGAACGGATCGTCGGCTGGTTCGATTCGCACCTCAAGCCGCAGGCGGCGAACTGAGGCTTCGGCGCCCTCGTTTGAGCCCGAGATGGTCAGCCGCCGCGCAGGACCGGAACGATCAGGGCGGGGTCGTCGGTCATGATCCCGTCGGCCCCCATCGCGATCAGCCGGAGCGCCAGCGCCGCGTCGTTGACGGTCCAGTAGTCCACCCGCAGCCCGAGCGCGTGGCAGCGGCGCACCACCCAGGGCCTGGCCAGCGAGAGGGGAAGCTGGGCGGCGGTCCCCGGCGGGGCGAGTGGTCCGCGCTGCGCGGCGGCCGGCAGCGACACCAGCCGGGTCACCTCGCTCCTCGCCAGGCTGGTGGGTCCGCGGTAACCCAGGGCACGCACGCGCCGCAGCGTCGCGCCGCTGAACGAGGCCAGGGTGACCTGCTCCTCGCGCCCCATCCGCCGCAGCAGCGTCACCGCCAGATCCGCGGCAGGCGCCTTGAGGTCCACGTTGATGGGGATGCCCGGAAACTCCTCGACGAGCTCCTCGAGGCTGGGAACGCCCCAGGCGCGCACCTCTTGTAGCGTGCACTCCGAGATCCTGCGCGGCACGCCGAAGACCCGCCGGCCGTCCGGATCGTGCGAGGTGACCAGCACGCCGTCGGCGGTGGCATGCACGTCGGTCTCCAGCGCGTCGGTTCCGATCTCGATGGCCCTGCGGAAGGCCGGCAAGGTGTTTTCTGGCAGCTCGCGCGAGGCGCCGCGGTGCGCGTAGATGCGGATGGGCCGGCCCACGCGGGCAATCTCGCGAAATGCGGCCCGGCGCGCCAGCGTAGAGAGAATCCGGCCCCCAGGATCGGCATCCCAGCATCGCTGGGCCGCGTGACTTTCGCGGTGCCATGCACTAACAAACGGGGCGCATCCAACCAGGCCAGGCGCCGGGGAGTACTCGTGGACATCGTCGCAGGCGCACAACAGCAGGCTGCTCCCTTCAACCGGCGCCGGGCGTGGATCGTGGCCGTTGGCGCGCTGGTCGCGGCGGTGCTGGCTCTCGCCGGCGTCAAGGCCGCGCAGATCGGCGCGATGATCAAGGCAGGGAAATCCTTCACCATTCCTCCCGAGTCGGTGACCTCGGCCAAGGTGGTGACGATGGAGTGGCAGGCAGCGCGCAGCGCGGTGGGCAGCCTGCTCGCCGTGCACGGCGTGACCGTGGCATCGGAAGTGCCCGGGACCGTCCGCGAGATCGGGTTCGATTCCGGCGCCTCGGTCCGCAAGGGCGACCCGCTGGTCAAGCTGGATACGTCCACCGAGGAAGCCCAACTCGCCGCGGCGCGCGCCGACGCCGGCCTCGCCAAGGCCAACCTCGATCGAGCCCGCACCCTGCGCGAGTCGAAGTCCAACTCGCCCGCCGATCTCGATGCCGCCCTCGCGAGATCGCAGCAGGCCACCGCCAACATGGCGACGCTGCAGGCCACCATCGCCAAGAAGACCATCCGCGCTCCCTTCGACGGCCGCCTCGGCATCCGCCAGGTGGAGTTGGGCCAGGTCCTCGCTTCCGGGACCGCCATCGCCACGCTGCAGTCGGTCAGCCCCATCTACGCGGAGTTCTGGCTGCCGCAGCAGGCGTTGGCAGATCTCAGCGCGGGAATGCAGTCGCGCCTGCGCACCGACGTCTTCCCGCAATCGAGCTGGACCGGCGTCGTGACCACCGTGAACTCGGAGGTGGACGTGGCCACGCGCAACGTGCGCATCCGCGCCACCTTCCCCAACGCCGACGCCAGGCTGCGGCCCGGCATGTTCGCCAACGTCGAGGTGCTGGCGCCGGACAAGCGGCAGGTGCTGGTGATCCCCAGCACCGCGGTGCTCTATGCTCCGTATGGCGACTCGGTCTTCGCCATCGAGGAGAAGAAGGACAACGGCGCCACCTCGCTGATCGCGCACCAGAAGTTCGTCCGCCTGGGCGAGCGCCGCGGCGACCTGATCGCGGTGGACTCCGGCCTGCAGCCCGGCGAGAGCATCGTCTCCAGCGGCGCGTTCAAGCTGCGCAACGGCATGGCCGTGGCGGTGCACAACGACCTGGCGCCCAACGCCGAAGTCTCGCCCAAGCCGACGGAGAACTGATGAAGTTCACCGACCTCTTCGTCAAGCGGCCGGTCTTGGCGCTGGTGGTGAACCTCCTCATCGTCATCGCCGGCGTGCAGGCCATCCGCTCGCTCAACGTGCGCCAGTACCCGCGCAGCGAGAACGCCGCCATCACCGTCACCACCGCCTACGTGGGGGCCAACGCCTCGCTGGTGCGCGGGTTCATCACCACGCCGCTGGAGCGCGTGATCGCGTCGGCGGACGGCATCGACTACATCGAGTCGGAGAGCCACCAGAACGTCTCCATCATCCGCGCCCGGCTGCGGCTCAACTACGACTCCAAGACGGCGCTCTCCGAGATCGGCTCCAAGGTCGACCAGGTGCGCGGCGACCTGCCGCCCGAGGCGCAGGTCCCGGTGCTCAACATCGAGTCGGCGGACAGCCAGTTCGCCTCCGCGTACCTGAGCTTCTCCTCCGAGTTCCTCAAGCAGAACGAGATCACCGACTACCTGGTGCGCATCGTCCAGCCCCGCCTCACCGCGGTGGAGGGCGTACAGCGCGCGGATCTCCTCGGCGCGCGCACCTTCGCCATGCGCATCTGGCTCAAGCCCGACCGGATGGCCGCGCTCAACATCAGCCCGGCGCAGGTGCGGCAGGCGCTGGCGGCGAACAACTACCTCGCGGCGGTGGGGCAAACCAAAGGACAGCTCGTTCAAGTGAACCTGGTGGCCAACACCGACCTGCGCTCGGCGCAGGAGTTCCAGCAGATGGTCATCCGCCAGGGCGAAGGCGGCACGGTGCGGCTGCGCGACGTGGCCGACGTGGCGCTGGGCGCCGAGGACTACGACACCGCGGTCAACTTCAGCGGACAGACCGCGGTGTTCATCGGCGTGTGGTCGCTGCCCAACGCCAACTCGCTCGACGTGATCAAGCGCGTGCGCGTTGAGATGGAGTCGATGCAGAAGGAGCTCCCCGAGCAGATCCGGGGGACCATCGCCTACGACGGCACGGCCTACATCCAGAGCGCCATCAATGAGGTGGTGCAGACGCTGCTGGAGACGCTGCTCATCGTCGTGATCGTCATCTTCCTCTTCCTCGGCTCGCTGCGCTCGGCGCTGGTGCCGGTGGTCGCCATCCCCGTCTCGCTGATCGGCGGCATCTTCCTGGTGCAGGCCTTCGGCTTCACCATCAACCTCTTGACCCTCCTCGCCATCGTCCTCTCGGTCGGGCTGGTGGTGGACGACGCCATCGTGGTGGTGGAGAACGTCGAGCGCCACCTGCGCGAGGGGATGACACCGGTCGAGGCTGCGCTCAAGGGCGCGCGCGAGCTGGTCGGGCCCATCATCTCGATGACCATCACGCTGGCCGCGGTCTACACACCCATCGCCTTCCAGGGCGGCCTCACCGGCTCGCTCTTCCGCGAGTTCGCGCTCACGCTCGCCGGCGCGGTGACCATCTCCGGCGTGGTGGCGCTGACGCTCTCGCCGATGATGTCGGCCACGCTGATGCGCGGCGGCGACGAGGAAAAGGGCCTCGCAGGCACCATCAATCGATCGTTCGATCGCATCCGCAATCGCTACAGCCGGATGCTGGAAGCCACCTTCTCCGCGCGCGGCGCCATCTACGCCACCTGGGTGGTGATCAGCGTCCTGGCCGTGCTCATGTTCGTGCAGTCGCCCAAGGAGTTGGCGCCTTCAGAGGACCAGGGCGTGATCTTCGGTGTGGTCAACACCCCGTCCAACTCCACGCTCGACCAGGTCACGCAGAGCACGCGGGCCATCAACAAGGCGCTGTTCACCATCCCCGAGACCAACTTCAGCTTCCAGATCACCTTCCCCAACGGAGGCTTCTGGGGCGATGGCCTCAAGCCCTGGGACGAGCGCAAGCGCTCCGCGGGGCAGGTGCTGCCCGAAGTGCAGGGCAAGGTGATGGCCACCCCCGGCGTCCAGACCTTCGCGGTGCTGCCGCCGGCGCTTCCGGGAGGCGGAACCTTCCCGGTAGAGGTGGTGATGGCTTCCACCGCCGAAGTGGAGGAGATCCTCGGCTTTGCGCAGAAGCTGCAAGAGAAGGCCGCCCAGAGCGGCATGTTCGCCTTCCCGCCCTTGATCGACACCAAGATCGACCAGCCCCAGTCGGAGATCGTCATCGACCGCGACAAGGCGGCGGAGATGGGCCTGAACCTGTCCACGGTGGGCCAGGACCTGGCCGCCGCCATCGGCGGCAACTTCGTCAACCGCTTCAGCGTCTCCGGGCGCAGCTACAAGGTCATCCCGCAGCTGCTGCGCGCCGAGCGCATGAATCCGGAGCAGCTCAGCCAGATCCACGTCACCGGCCCCAACGGCCAGCTGGTGGCTCTCAGCACCATCGCCACCATGCGCGATTCGGTCACCCCCCGCGCGCTCAACCGGTTCCAGCAGCTCAACGCGGTGAAGATCAGCGGCGTGGCCATGCGCCCGCTGGACGAGGCGCTGCGGTATCTCGAGTCCGAAGCCTCGCAGATCATGCCCAAGGGCTACGTGATCGACTACACCGGCGAGTCGCGCCAGCTGCGCACCGAAGGCGACCGGTTCCTGCCCGCCTTCGCGCTCGCGGTCATCCTCATCTTCCTGGTGCTGGCGGCGCAGTTCAACAGCTTCCGCGACCCGTTCGTGATCCTGGCTGGCTCGGTGCCGCTGGCCATGTTCGGCGCCCTCTTGATGACCTTCCTCAAGATGCCCAACCCCAACATGCACTTCTTCACCGACGGCTGGACGACCACCCTCAACGTCTACTCGCAGGTGGGGCTGGTCACGCTGGTGGGGCTGATCTCCAAGAACGGCATCCTCATCGTCGAGTTCGCCAACAAGCTGCAGGAAGAGGGGCTGAGCAAGATCGACGCGGTCCGCAACGCCGCGGCCACCCGGCTCCGGCCGGTGCTGATGACCAGCGTGGCCACCGTCTGCGGGCATTTTCCGCTCACGCTGGTGAGCGGCCCGGGAGCCGCGGCGCGCAACAGCATCGGGCTGGTGCTGGTGGCGGGCATGGCCATCGGGACGCTGTTCACGCTTTTCTTCGTGCCGTCGATTTATCTCTTGATCGCCAAGGACCACCGGGCGCAGCACGCGCGGGAAGAGGCGATGGGCACGGCCCTGCAACCCGCGCCCTGAACGAAGTCTGCGTCCGCGCTGTCTCATGAACTGAAGGGTTCGCGAATCCGTCCAACCCGGGCGCCTGGCTGCTACCTCGCCACTGATCCGTCTGCATACACATCGGGCCGCCGCCTCGATGTCAGCGCCGCGACGAGGAGGGCCGCGCCGAGGGCAAGCGATCCCCAGAAGGGGAGGAGTACGTTGATCCGCCGCGCTTCTAGCCGGACGCGATGTCTGCCGGCCGGCGCCCAGACCGCGCGCCGGAAGAGATCCGCGCGGACCATCTCGGCCGCCACCTCGTCGACCGTCGCGCGCCACGTCCCGTCCAACTCGTCAGCGATCACCCAATAGCCGGGCGCCGCCTGCTCGATGGTCAGCTCGATCGTGTCGCCGCCGTCCACGAACGCGGCGAGGCGCGCCTCCGGCGACGGCTGGTGAGGCGAGCTTCCCGACTCGAGGAGGGCGAGCTCGACGGTAAGAGCGCGCGGATCGCCCCGGATTCTCGCCAGCGGGTCGGGATCCACGGCGATCGCCGCGGGGCGGAAGACGCGCGGGATCGCCGCCGTCAGCTCGCGCACCTCGATTCGCGTCTCGGCGTCGCGCGCCCGGACGACCAGGTGTGGGCTTGCCGGGAACGCCGCGTCGGGCGCCAGGACGACAAACCTGGTCGCCGTCGCCTCGAGCGCGCGCAGAGGGTTCGGATCGACGGCGCGCCGCAGGGCGAGCATCGACTTGGGATTCAGCGACGTGTACGCCGAGCTGGAGAGATGACCGCAGAGATCGAGGAGGTTTCTTTTCCCGAGCTGATAGCTGCGCCAGCCTGTCCATGCCCACGCCGGAAGCTCTTCGCGGACCGCCTGCGGCATCGGAAACTGCAGCGACCTCGGCTGGTCGACATGGATCCGGTACGAATCGANGGGCGCATTCTTCGCCGCCTCCGCGAGAAGCGCGCATGCCCGGGGTCGCTCCTCGAACGGCCCCCTCGAGACCACCCCAAGGACCTCGCCGCCAGATGCCGCGAGGTCCACAGTCAAGAGCGCGCAGAGCGCCGGTACCGCGAGACGCGGGCGCAGAAAGGCGAGAAGCATCCCGGCCGCGCAGACGATCACGATCTGTACGGCTGAATGGAGAATAGCCTGCCGCGAGGTGGGGTGCGCGAAGGGCTCTCCCGGCGCGAGCCATCCTGCCGCCGCCAGCGACGCGACCCCGGCAGCGGCCGCGACTGCGGCGAGCGCGACCCGCGTCCTTCGCGATGCCGCGGCGAGCGCGTCCGTGCCCAGCGCGGCGATCACGGCTCCCGCGAGCGCCGGGACGACGAGCAGCCTCTCCGGGTATCGGTAGAGGTTCCACGTCGGAACCACGCGGCCGACCATGAGGTAGAGATGGAATCCGTGCGATCCCAGGCTCAGCCACAGCAAGGTCGACAGTCCCAGGAGCGCGGGCAGCGCCGCGCGCCGGCGAAACCGGAGACCAGCAAGCAGCAGCGCGGGCCACAAGGCGCCCAGATACGCGCTTTGCAGAAACGGCCGCGGGAAGTCGGGGCGCGACGTGAACTCGCCCCAATACGACGTCGTGAACATGGAGCCGAACATCTTCGGCACCCAGAATTCCGGAATGCGCGCCGGATGGAACGACCAAAGCTCCCGGTAGCGGTCGGTGAGCAATTCTTCCCTTGCCTGCAGCGAGAGCGAACTGAAGGTGGCGAGCGCCTGCGGGGCGGCGAGGAGTGCGCCCGCCGCCAACGACATCGCAAGATGCCCGAACGCCGGTCCGCGGCGCCGCGCGCGTACCCAGATGATGGCGACTGAGCAACCGCAGAGGACGAGGAACGCCTGCGGGTCGCCGGCGATGAGCGGCTGCGGAACGAGAAGCGCGAACGCGGCGGCGGAGGCGAGCGACGGCTCGCGGGCAACGCGGTCCGCAGCCCACAGGACCAGCGGGGACCATGACGCAGCGCACGCCCATTGCAGGTTGTTGAGGTTCGAGAGCGTTACGCCGCAGAGGGAGAACACCGTCGCGCCGACCGCCGCCGCCGCGGCGCCGGCCAGCCTGCGGCAGAGGAGAAACGCGCCGACGAGCGTGAGCACCCAGTGCAGCGCCAGGTACCAGGCGATGCCGGGCCAGGCGGGCGCGCGCAGGAGCCGGAACAACAGATTCGGCAGATAGAGCGGTTGTTGGACGATGTCACCGACGAGCGTGAGGCCGGCGAACCAGGAATGGTTCCATGTGCGGACGAGCGGGCCCGGGCTCTGCCAGAAGAGGGCCTTCATCGGCCAGTAGTCGTGCAACATGTCGCGGTAGACGAGGATCGCCCGCCCCGACAGCGCAGGCCAAGCGAGCGTGCCGAACCCGATGGCCGCGAACGCGAGCAAGCCGAAGAGCCGCTGGCTCGGCTGTGTTCTGTGCACTCCGCCTCGCTTTCCAGCCTGGCCAACGTACCAGAGCGGACCGCGTCAGCTTCCAGCCGGCTCCGCGTAGCAGCCGGCGGCGCGAGCGAGTTGGCGGACCAGGGCGAAAACCGCCTCGCAGGTGGGGGCCCGGACTCCCACCAGTCTGGCCATCTCCACCACGGCGCCGAGCAGCGCGTCCACCTCCATGGGCCTTCCGCGCTCCAGGTCGATCAGCGTCGAGGGCTTGTGCGCCCCAACCTCCGCCGCGCCGGCGATGCGCGCGTCGACATCCAGCGGGAGCCGCACGCCCAGCTTTTCGGCCACCTCCTGCCCTTCCAGCATCATGATCCGCGCCAGCGCCTTGGTCTCCGGATTGGCGATCACCACGTCCAGCGGGGAGCGGGTCAGCGCGCAGATCATGTTGAAGGAGAGGTTCCCCCACAGCTTGACCCATAGGTTCTCGCGGATGCGCGGGCGCACCGGCGCGCGCAGCCCGGCCTTGATCATCAGCTGCGAGATGGCCTGGGCACGTGCGCTCTTCGATCCGTCGGGCTCCCCCAGGTCGAAGCGGTTGGAGTAGGTGTGCTCGATCACTCCCGGCTCCACCACCTCGGTGGCGGGGTAGACGATGCAGCCCACCACGCGGCTGGGCGGGAGCAGTTCCCAGAGCTTGCCGCCGGGATCCACGCTCTGTACGCGCGTTCCTTCGTAGGGGCCGCCCGACTTGTAGAAGTACCACCAGGGGACGCCGTTGAGGGCGGGCACCAGCGTAGTGTTCTCGCCCAGCAGATGGCGGATCGCCGGCGCCGCCGCGGGCACCGCGTGCGCCTTGACCGCGATGATCACGCAATCCTGCGCTCCCAGCTCGCGAGCGTCGTCGGTACAGCGGGGGTGCACCACCAGCGTCTGCCCCTCGCTGCGCAGGGTGAGGCCGTTCTTCTTCATCGCGGCGAGGTGCGGGCCGCGCGCCACGCAGCTCACCTCGGCCCCCGCAGCCGAGAGCTTGGCCGCCATGTACCCGCCGATGGCGCCGGCGCCGAAGACGCAGACCTTCACTTGACCAACCCCAACTTCTGGGCGAGCCCGATGCGCTGCAGCTTGCCGGTGGGCCCGCGCGGCAATTCGGAGACGAAGACCACGTGGTGCGGCACCTTGTAGTGCACGAGGTGCTTTCCGGCGAAGTCGCGGATCTCCCGCTCCGTGGCCGTCCTGCCCTCCTTCAGCACCACCGCGGCCGCCACCTCCTCGCCCAGCGTGTCGTGCGGCATTCCGAACGTCAGCGCCACCTGCACCGCGGGATGCTCCATCAGCACCACGTCCACCTCCAGCGGCGAGACCTTCTCGCCGCCGCGGTTGATCATCTCCTTGAGCCGGCCGTTGATGCGGAGATAGCCGTCGGCGTCGAGCGTGCCCTGGTCGCCGGTGCGGAACCAGCCCTTGGTGAACGCTTTGGCATTGGCCTCGGGGTTCTCCACGTAGCCGCGGGTGACGTTGGGGCCCCGGATGACGATCTCGCCGCTCTCCCCGCGCGGCAGGAGCGCACCGCTGGCGTCCATGATGGCGATCTCCGGACCGGCGGCCAGCCCCACCGAACCGGCCTTCCGCTCCCGCGGCGGCAGCGGGTTCGAGGCCATCTGGTGGGCCGCCTCGGTCATGCCGTACGCCTCGATCACCGGAGCCTGGAAGGTCTGCTCCAGCTGCTCCATCAGCCGCGGCCGCAGCTGGGCCGACGACGAGCGGATGAAGCGCAGCCGCCGCCTGGCCAGGATCTCGGGGTTGCGCTCGGCGCGGCCGAGGATGGCGCGGTGCATGGTGGGGACACCGGTCGTCCAGGTGGGGTGCACCTCTTCCAACCAGTGGAAGAAGCGCAACGCGTTGAAGCCCGGCGTGCAGCACACCTGCCCTCCCGCCGCCAGCGAGGCGAGCACGCCGGCCATCAGGCCGTGCACGTGGAAGAGGGGCATGATGTTGAGGCACACGTCGGCGGGCGTCAGAGCGAGCGTTGCGCCGATGTTCCGGGCGGAAGCGCTGATGTTGGCCTGCGTGAGCGGCACCAGCTTGGGCCGCGAGGTGGTGCCGCTGGTGTGGAGTAGGAGTGCGACGTCCTCGGCCTGCGCTGCGCCCGGCGATCGCGGCGCGCCGCGCAACCCCGCCGGCGCCTCCAGCCGGTAGCCCCCGCCGCCCACGGACCGGTCGGGGCGCAACTCCACCACCGGAATGTTCAGCCTCGCCGCCACCGACCGCGCGGGCGACGCCACGCCCGACTCCACGACCAATGCCTTGGGCCGGAGATCGCCGAGATAGAACTCGAACTCTTCGGCATGATACCCGGGGTTCAGGGGCGCCACGGCCGTCCCCGCGGCGATGGAGACGAAGGCCGCCGCCAGCTCCGGGCTGTTTGCCAGCACGAAGGCCACGCGGTCGCCGCGGCCGATGCCCATGGCGTTGAGGTCCTCGACGGTGCGCGCGGCGAGGTCGCGCAGCGCGCGGTAGGTGAGCGGGGCCATCTCCGGCGCGCCGATGGCATTCGCCTCGGGAGCGCCCCGCTGGAGCAGCAGGGAAACGCTGTCTGCTTCGGCCATCCCTGCTCTCTAGCACGACCGCGGACGGCCGACGCGCGGATGTGCGCGCCGCCT
>C688J18823_10001131_pt1 | contig 16283 bp, 14 predicted proteins | sample HopSoiMetagenom1_FD_18823 | JGI IMG/M metagenome (IMG submission 18823) | reverse complement strand
CGCGCGCGATGCGCTTGGCGAGATAGAGGCCGAGGCCGAGGCCTTCGGTGCGATCGGTCGAGAAACGGTCGAAGAGCCGCGCCATTTTCTCGGCCGGGATGCCCGGTCCGTCGTCGATCACCTCGACCACCGCCTCGCGCTGCGACTCGCGCTGGCGAAGGCGCACGAAGAGGTTGATGGTGCCGGTGACGGGCGACTTCTGGATCGCGTTGGCGACCACGTTCTCCAGGCACTGCCGAAGGCGCGCCGCGTCGCCCGATACCCAGACCGAGTCGCCCTGCTGGATGGTGAGCTTGATGGCGTGCTGCGTCGATTCGAAGGTGGCGACGATCTCGCGCACCAGGCCGGCCAGCTCGATGCGCCGCGGGCGGATCTGGAACACGCCTTGGTCGATGCGCGACACGTCGAGGATGTCGGTGATGAGCTCGCTCAGCCGGTCGATCGAGCGGCCGAGGAGATCGATGTCGCGCAGCTCATCCTCGCGGCGCTCTTGCTCCGCACGAATGCGAAGCACGTTGATGCGCATGTTGATCGGCGCAATGTAGTTGCGCAGATCGTGCGCGAGCACCGTGATCAGCTCTTCGGCGCCGGCGCGCCGGCCCTGCTCGGTGGCGTTGCGCGCGATCTCGGTGGCGAGCTCGGCCCGATGCGCCACCAGCCCGATCCACGGCGCCACGATGTCCATGAACTGCGCGTCGTCGGGCGTGTAGAAATCGTGCTGCAGCGAGGCGAGCATCATCATGCCGCGCCGTTGGCCGCCGATCAGGAGCGGCACGCCGAGCTTGGATTTGATTTTGAGTGCGTCGCGGATTCCCGGCAGCTCGTCCATGTCCTCGTCGACGCGCCCGTTGACGTACGTCTGGCCGGTCTTGAAGACGTGCACCACGCGGCCGCCGTTCGAGATCTGCAGCACGTCGAGGCCGAGCTCGCGCTGCTTCATCGACAGCGGCTGCGTGCTCGAGCCCACCGCGACGAGCGAATCGCGGCCGCGGTCGTAGAGAAAGGCGTCGACCTTGTCCGAGCCGGAAACCTCAGCGATGACGTCGCTCGCCTGCGCAAGCGTTGCCTTGAGGTCGCCGCCGGGCAGACGCAGCAGCTGCTCGAGGACCTCGAGGCGCTTTTCCGAAAGGGCCGAGCCGTTGCGCTGCTCCATGACCCCGCGGGGGCAAGCGCCGTGCCGCGAAAGTCGTTTTCCATCAGGGTTCTAACCGCGGCGCAAGATCGTGCTTGCACCGTCGTGGAAAAACGTGTTTACTGAAAGTGTTAGAGAACGTTGCTAAGAAGGGTAATTAAAACCTCTGGAAACGCTCGGCAAGCCGGTCCGCAACTCAGTGTTCCCAGCACCGGCGGCGGCACGTTCAGTCTCTCAGACCAGCGCGCGACGGCTGGTCCTCTGCTTCAACCCTGCTTCAAACCAATCAAAGATTCGAGGTCCGCGGTGCCACGTCAAGGAGGTATTGAACTTTGCTAAAGCCCTATGATGTCGAGCCGTCCGCCGTCGCAGCACTAGACTCAGAGTCGTCCCCTTCCTTCTCCTCCGCCGTGAAGCGATCGTCCCGAAAACCGAAAGTGAAGAAGCTGTTCGTCTTGGACACGAACGTCCTGATGCACGATCCGACGAGTCTCTTTCGCTTCGACGACAACGACTTGTATCTGCCGATCGCGACGCTGGAGGAGCTCGACGCGCACAAGCGCGGCCTGTCGGACGTCTCTCGCAATGCGCGCCAGGCGAGCCGCTTCCTCGACGAGATGGTGTCCACCGTGGACGCCGACATCAAGGCGGGCATCGTCCTCAAGACCAAGGACGGCCAGAGCGCGAAGGGGCGGCTCTTCCTGCAGACCGAGGCGATGAATGGGCAATTGCCCACCACCCTCGCCTCGGGCAAGACCGACAACCAGATCCTCGCCGTGGTGCGCTCGCTGCAGGAGAAGCATAGCGAGCGCCAAGTCGTGCTGGTGTCGAAGGACATCAACATGCGCATCAAGGCGCGGGCGCTCGGGCTCGCCGCCGAGGACTACAACAACGACAAGGTGCTGGAAGACGCAGATCTTCTCTACACCGGCGTGCGGCAGCTACCGAAGGATTTTTGGGACACGCACGGCCGCGACGTCGAGTCGTGGAAGAAGGAAGGCCACACCTACTACCGGGTGCGCGGCCCGCTGGTGTCGAAGCTGCACTTGAACGAGTTCGTCTACGACGAGACGGGCGACAAGCCGCTCTACGCGCTGGTGAAGGAGACCTCGGGGCGCACCGCGGTCATCGAGACGCTGCGCGACTACACGCACACCAAGAACGCGGTGTGGGGCATCACCGCGCGCAATCGCGAGCAGAACTTCGCCCTCAACCTGCTCATGAATCCGCAGGTCGACTTCATCACCCTCCTTGGACAGGCGGGCACGGGCAAGACGCTTCTCGCGCTCGCTGCCGGGCTCACGCAGGTGCTCGACGAGAAACGCTACTCCGAGATCATCATGACGAGGGTCACCGTGCCGATTGGCGAGGACATCGGCTTCCTGCCAGGCACGGAGGAAGAGAAGATGACGCCGTGGATGGGCGCGCTCGAGGACAACCTCGATGTGCTGAACGCGTCGGACGAGTCGGGCGGCGAATGGGGCCGGGCGGCGACGCGCGATCTGGTGCGCTCGCGCATCAAGATCAAGTCGCTCAACTTCATGCGCGGCCGCACGTTCGTGAACAAGTGGCTGATCATCGACGAGGCGCAGAACCTGACGCCGAAGCAGATGAAGACGCTCGTCACGCGCGCCGGCCCGGGCACCAAGGTGGTCTGCCTCGGCAACATCGCGCAGATCGATACGCCCTACCTCACCGAAGGTAGCTCCGGCCTCACCTATGTCGTCGATCGCATGAAGGACTGGGCGCACGCGGCACATATCACGCTGTCGCGCGGCGAGCGCTCACGCCTCGCCGACCACGCCGCCGACGTGCTGTAGTTGATTCAGGAATAAGTCAGCCGCCGGGGTGTTTCGCCCCGCGGCTGACCCTTTCTGCTAGATTGCGCGGCTTCTAACCGCCTCCGGCCAGGAATACCGATGACGCTTTTTGCACGCACCGTTGTTCTTTTCGCTCTCCTAATTCCATTCACCGTCTCGGCGCAGAAGTTCGAGCCGCAGGTCGGCCAAGCCGGCAAGGACGTGATCTGGGTGCCGACTCCCGACGAGGTGGTCGAGCGCATGCTCACGATGGCGCAGACCGGCCCGAGCGACATTCATTTCGATCTCGGCGCGGGCGACGGCAAGATCGCCATCATGGCGGCGAAGAAATTCGGCGCCAAGGCGACCGGCATCGAATACAACCCCGAGATGGTGAAGTACGCGAACGAAAAGGCGCAGGCCGCGGGCGTGGCCGGCGTCGGTCCCGGCAAGGCCACCATCCGCCAGGCCGACATCTTCGCCACCGACTTCAGCTCCGCCACCGTGATCACGCTGTATCTCCTGCCGTCGCTCAACATGAAGCTGCGCCCGACGATCCTGTCGATGAAGCCGGGCACGCGGGTGGTGTCGCACTCCTTCACCATGGAAGACTGGGAAGCCGACGAGATCTCCACCATGGACGGCCGCCGGGCCTACTTCTGGGTCGTGCCGGCGAACGTGATGGGCACCTGGGGGCTCGACGTCGGCGGCCAGAAGAACGATCTTCTCCTCGAGCAGACCTTCCAGAAGATCAACGGCTCGATCGCCTTCGGCAACATCCACGCCGGCCTGCGCGAGGCGCGGCTGCGTGGCCCGCAGATCGCCTTTGCCTACGTCGACCAGGCGGGCCTGCGCCGCGAATTCGTCGGCACGGTGAACGGCCGCTCGATGAGCGGCAACTTCCGCGACGACAAGGGCCAGACCGGCAACTGGAGCGCGACGAAGAAGTAGCTAAAAGCCGCTCGGGTCCTGGAAGTTGGCGAAGCGCGTATAGCGCCCGAGGAAGGTGAGATCGACGCGGCCGATCGGGCCGTTACGCTGCTTGCCGATGATCACTTCCGCGCGGCCCTTCGCCTCTTCCTTGTCCGGGAAGTAGACCTCGTCGCGGTAGATGAAGAGGATCACGTCGGCGTCCTGCTCGATGGCGCCCGACTCGCGCAGATCTGACATCATCGGACGGCGGTCGTTTCGCTGCTCCACCGCGCGCGAGAGCTGCGAGAGCGCGATCACCGGTACCTCGAGCTCCTTGGCGAGCGCCTTGAGCGAGCGCGAGATCTCGGAGATCTCGGTGGCGCGGTTCTCACCCTGGCTCGTCGCCGACATGAGCTGCAGGTAGTCGACCACCACCAGGCCGAGCTTGCTGTACTCCCGCTTTAGTCGCCGGGCGCGAGCGCGCACTTCCAATGCGTTGAGGGCGGGCGTCTCGTCGACGTGGATCTTCGCCTCGTGCAGGCGGCCCATCGCGTCGGTGAGCTGCGACCACTCCTCGTCGTTCAGGCGCCCGGTGCGCAGCTTGTGAGCGTCGACCTTGCCGAGCGAAGACAGCATCCGCATGGCGAGCTGGCTCGAGCTCATCTCCATCGAGAAGATGGCGACCGGCAGGCTCACGCTCGGGTGCATCGCCACGTGCTCGGCGATGTTGATGGCGAAGGCGGTCTTGCCCATCGAGGGGCGCCCGGCGACGATGATCAGGTCGCCGGGCTGCAAGCCGGCCGTGCGGATGTCGAGATCGGTGAAGCCGGTCGGCACCCCGGTGACGTCCGACGGGTTGTCCTGGTTGTGCAGGTGGTCGATGCGCTCGTACACCTTGGCGAGGATCGGCTTGATGCCGAGCAGGCCCTGGTCCTTGCGCGCGCCGTTTTCCGCGATCTGGAAGATCTTCGACTCGGCTTCGTCGAGTAACTGGTTCACTTCCTTGCCGCTCGGCGCAAGCGCGCTCTCGGCGATCTCGGTGGCGACGTGCGCGAGGCGGCGCTGGATCGCGCGCTCGCGCACGAGCTCGGCGTAGCGGCGAATGTTGAGCGAGCTCGGGGTGTTCTGCGCCAGCGCTCCCAGGTACGCGGGGCCGCCGGTCTTGTCCTTGTCCTCGCTCGCCTCGATCGATTCGGCTACCGTGACCACGTCCGCCGGCCGCGAGTTCTCGATCAGCTTCTGGATATGCCGCCAGATGCGGCGGTGGTCGTCGCGGTAGAAGTCCTCGCCGGAGACCAGGTCGGCGATGCGATCGAACGCCTGGTTGTCGATGAGGAGCGCGCCGAGCAGCGACTGCTCCGCCTCCACCGAATGCGGCGGCACCCTCAGCGCGATGAGTTGCGGATCGGTGCTCTCCTGACGAACGGCCTGCTGCTTCAACGCCATGTTCTTATCTCCCTCCCCGGCCGCGCATCATAGGGAACCGCGGCTGCGAAACGGGAACGTTCTGGCGTTGCGGGGCGCCGCGTGACGCGAATTTAGGCAGCGGGGCATGCCACGCTCCGGGCCTGTGGATTACCTGTGGGCAGCGTGTCGATTGTTTGTGGATTGGCGTGGACAGAAACAATTTAATTTTCTTGACAGGCCGGGGTTGCGAAAAAGACTACTACTGGATATCCGTCCAGGCAAACGCACGCCAGAGCGCATAAAAAAGGGCCCCGGCGGGGCCCTTTTTTCGGGCGAGGACGGCTTACTGCTCGCCCAGCACCGAGACGTTGACGGTGACCGTGACGTCGGTATGCAGCGCGACCTGGATCGGGAAGTCGCCCACTTGCTTGAGCGGTCCCTGCGGCATCCTCACGTTCGAGCGCTCGACCTCGTGGCCCTGTTTTTTCAGCGCCTCGACGATGTCGTAGTTGGTGACCGAGCCGAACAGGCGACCGTCCGGGCCGGCCTTCTGCGTGATCTGGAGCGTGAGGCCTTCCAGCTTCTCGCCGCGGCTCTTCGCCGCCGTGAGCTGCTCGGCCTGCGCCTTCTCCAGCTCCGCGCGCTTCGATTCGAACGCCTTGCGGTTCGCCTCGGTCGCTCGCTTGGCCTTGCCGTGCGGAATGAGGAAGTTGCGGGCGAAGCCGTCCTTCACCTTCACCACGTCGCCCAGCTCGCCGAGATTGGCGACCTTCTCCATCAGGATGACTTCCATCAGTGCAGGTCCGTGTAGGGCAGCAGCGCGAGGAAACGCGCGCGCTTGATGGCTTCAGAGAGCTGGCGCTGATAGCCCGCGGCCGTGCCGGTGATGCGCGCCGGGATGATCTTGCCGGTCTCGTTGACGAAGTCCTTGAGGACCTCGATGTCCTTGTAGTCGATCCATTCGACCTTGTCGGCAGTGAAGCGGCAGAACTTGCGGCGGCGGAAGAGGGCCCGCTGGCCTTTGTCCTTCTTGTCCTTGCCGAACTTCCCTTTCCCTTTGCCTCTGCGTGGCGGTGGCATTTTCTAAGCTCCTTCTACAAATTCGACGTTCGTTACGTGTAGCACCAGTTTTTTCGAGCGCTGGCTCCTTGCGCTCAGGAAGCCCGCCAGCCTGACTTCGCTGCCGAGCGGCCTTNCGGCTATCAGTCTCGCTTCGGCCTCGAATGCGATGGCGCCGATTTCGGCTTCGACCTTGCGGTCCGTGCCGGCCTCGCGCTGCTCCGATTCGTGGGCCAGCTTGAACTCCAGCGCCGCGACGCCCGCAGGCGTCAGGCGCAAGGCGCCCAGCTCAAGCAGCCGGCCGCTCAGCTCGACCCGGTTCAGCGCCAACCTCGGCCGGCGCGCCGCCGCGCTCCATCATCGACTTGGACTTCTCCTCCTTCATCATGGGCGACGGGCCGGTGACGGCCTTGTCCATCTTCACGATGAGGTGGCGAAGCACTGCGTCGGAGAACTTGAACGAGTGCTCGAGCTCGGCCAGCGTCTCGTTGTCGCACTCGATGTTCATGAGGACGTAATGCGCCTTGTGAACCTTGGCGATCGGGTAGGTGAGCTGGCGCCGGCCCCAATCCTCGAGGCGGTGCACCGTGCCGTTCTTGCCGGCGATGACGCCCTTGTAGCGCTCGACCATCTGCGGCACCTGCTCGCTCTGGTCGGGATGGACGATGAAAACGATCTCGTAATGTCGCATGCTCTAGTTGACCTCCGGTTCCTATGGGTTGGGCCTGCCGTCATGCGTAGCGGCGAGACCAGGAAGGGACGGGATTCTACCGGATAAAAGGCAGGAAAAACCGGGGTTTACTCGGGGCCGCCGATGCCGAGCTCTTTCTTGACGGTGTCGAGCACGGGGCCGACCTTCTGCACGGCCTTCTTGATCTTCTCGGGAGGCTGCTCGAGGGTGCGAGACCAGAAGTCGAGCGCCTCGGGCTTGACCTCTATGAGCGTCGGATCGGGGGGGTCGTAGGGGGTCACGCGGATAGGACCAGCGGGATGGGCGCTCGTTCGCTCCAGCAGCCAAAACGCCGCCCGGACCACTGACAAGCATGTAGGGAATGCTTGCACGCCCCCAGCGAATGTCATGGGTTGGCGACGAGTGGGTACTCCGGCAGGAGGATGCCCCTCCCGCCCGGCACGGGGTACTGTGGCGCCCGTGGTACGCACCTCTCATATCGTCTTTCTCACGACAGTCCTCGCCGGCTGCTCCAGCATGCTGCCGTCGAGCCGCGAGGTGACCGCGAGCGGCACCGGGTGGCAGAAGTACGCCGATGCCGAGGCGACCTTCGGCAGCATCATCCCGGGCAAGACCACCTCGGCGGAGCTGAAGGCGCTCAACCTCGACCCGTCCACCAACCCGAGCGTGGCGAAGCTGCAGACCTGGCAGGTGCGCGACCGGTTCATCCCGAACAAGCTCGTGACGCTGGACGACCTCGACGATGGCGTGCGCGCCTGCGTGACGGCCGGCCCGGCGTGCACAGCCTATGAAGTGAATTACGCCTCGTCGCAGACCAAGCGCACCGGCAACCCGGCACTCGACCTGATCAAGGTGCATCGCGAACGGCAAACATCGGGCTTTCGCTTCAACGGCCTGATCCTCGTGAAGGACGGCGTCGTGGTCTACACCTTGACCGCCGGCCAGCCGCGCATCGTGCAGCTCGACGAGATGCACGACGTGCTGGGCCCGGTGCAGGCGCTTTCCAGCAAGCTGCGCCTCGACGAGGCGGTAACGAATACGCTGGCGGGCAAGAGCAACAGCCAGCCCGCGTCGCCGGAAGCGCCGGCGATGGGCATCTCCGCCCTCAAGCGGTAGCTTCAGGCGCCGGGTTTTTTGCGCCGGCGCACGGACTCGAAAAGGCAGACGCCCGCCGACACCGAGACGTTGAGGCTCTCTACCTCGCCGGCCATCGGGATGCGCACCAGCAAGTCGCAGTTCTCGCGCGTCAGGCGCCGCATGCCCTCGCCTTCCGCGCCGAGCACCCACGCGATGGAATCCGGCAGGTCGGCCTGGAACAGCGTTTTCTCGGCGCGCTCGTCGGCGCCGACGATCCAGATGTTGCGCTCCTTCAGCTCGCCCAGCGTGCGCGCGAGATTCGTCACCATCAGGTAGGGCGTCGATTCGGCGGCGCCGCTCGCCACCTTCGATACCGTCGGCGTGATGCCGGCCGCGCGATCCTTCGGCGCGATCACCGCATGCGCGCCCGCGGCATTCGCTACGCGCAGGCAGGCACCCAGGTTATGCGGGTCGGTGACGCCGTCCAGCACGAGAACGAGCGCATGCTCGATCTCGCTTAGCACGTCGTCGAGATCGTCGCCGAGCGACTTCACCGTGACCCGCGCTACCACGCCCTGATGACGGCCGCCGCCGTCGAAGCCGTCGAGCCGCTTGGTCGGCACGCGCATCAGGCGCACGCCATGGCGCTCGGCGAGGGCGGCGAGGTCGCGGCTGCGGGCGTCGTTGCGCGTCTCGTCGAGGAAGATCTCGACCACCGACGCGGGGTCCGCGCGCAGGCGCGCGAGCACCACGTGGAAGCCAAACACAACCCTAGGTTCTTTTTCGCGCACCCGTTTCGTCTGCCGGCACCAGGTCGATCTTGCGCTGGTCGACATCGACGCGCACCAGCTTGACGCTCATGCGGTCGGTCAGGCGGAAGCGCTTCTTCGTGCGCTCGCCGAAGAGCATGTGGCGCGCGCCGTCGTATTGGAAGTAGTCGCGGCCGAGCTCGGAGATATGCACCAGGCCGTCGACGAAGTAGTCGTCGAGCGTGACGAACAGGCCGAACGGCACCACGCCGGTGATCGTGCCGGAGAACGTGCCGCCGACGTGGTCGCGCATGTAGACGCATTTCAGCCAGCTCTCGACGTCGCGGCTGGCATCGTCGGCGCGTCGCTCGGTCTCGGAGCAGTGGCGGCCGAGACCTTCCCAGTCGAGCTCCGTGCCGTACTTTTTGCCGGCGAGCAGCGCCTTGATGGCGCGGTGGACGAGGAGGTCCGGATAGCGCCGGATCGGTGAGGTGAAGTGCACGTACGCCTCGTACGCGAGGCCGAAGTGGCCGACGTTTTCCGGCGTGTACATCGCCTGCTTGAGCGAGCGCAGCAGCACCGTCTGCAGCAGATTGAAGTCCGGCCGGCCCTTGATGCGCTCGATCAGCTGCGCGTAGTCCTTGGGCTTGGGGATCTCGCCGCCGGGCAGCGTCAGGCCGAGCTCGGCAAGGAAGGCGCGCAGCGCGGCGACCTTTTCCTCCGACGGCACGTCGTGCACGCGATAGAGCACCGGCTGCTTGCGCGCAGCGATGAAGTTGCCGGCGCATACGTTGGCCGCCAGCATGCATTCCTCGATGATGCGGTGCGCGTCGTTGCGCCCCTCGGCCACGATGCGCTCGATCTTGCCCTTGGGGTCGAAGACCATCTTGGTCTCGACGGTCTCGAAGTCGATGGCGCCGCGCTTCTCGCGGCTGCCGTACAGCACCTTGAAAAGCTCGTAGAGGCGCGCGAGGTGCTCGGGCGGCCGGCCGCTTTCGATATCGGCCCACACCTTCGTGTAGGTGAGGCGCGCGTGCGAGCGGAATACCGCGGGATAGAACTCGTACCGACCGAGCTCGCCCGCCGCCGAGATCGCCACCTCGCACACCATGGCGAGACGGTCGACGTTCGGGTTGAGGGAGCAGATGCCGTTCGAGAGCTTCTCCGGCAGCATGGGGATCACCCGGCGGGGGAAATACACGGATGTGCCGCGCTCGCGGGCATCGGCGTCGAGCGCGTCGCCGTCGCGCACATAGTGGCTGACATCGGCGATGGCGACCCAGAGGCGAAAGCCCTTCCCTTCTCGCTTGCAGAACACCGCGTCGTCGAAGTCCTTCGCCGTCTCGCCGTCGATGGTGACGAACTCGAGCTCGCGCAGATCGCGCCGGCCGCCCGCGTCGTCGTCGCGCACCTCGTCCGGAATCGACTTCGCCTGCGCGAGCGCCTGGCGCGAGAAGCGGTGCGGCAGGTCGAACTTGCGCAGGGCGATCTCGATCTCCATGCCGGGATCGGCGTGATGCCCGAGCACCTCGGCGACGCGGCCGATCGGCTGCGCGTGCGGCGCCGGCGGCTCGACGAGCTCCACGGTGACGATCTCTCCCGGGCGCGCCTTGCCCGCGGCGTCGGGCGGCACGAGGATGTCGCGCGCGATGCGCCGGTCCTCGGGCACCAGCACCAGCACGCCGCGCTCCTCGATCAGCCGGCCGACGATGCGGCGCTTCGTGCGCTCGAGCACGTCGACGATGGCGCCGAGCGGCCGGCCGCGCTGATCCTGGCCCGAAACGCGCACCGCGGCGCGATCGCCGTGCATGAGCTTCCTCATCTCATGCGGCGGCAGGAACACCGATGCGCCGCCCTCGTCGGGAATTAGAAAACCGTGGCCGTCGGGATGGCCTTCGACGCGCCCCGAGACGAGCGAGATCCGGCGCGCAATGAGCAGCGCGCCCGCTCGGTTCTGCATCACTTCTCCGGCGCGCTCGAGCGCGGCGAGCCCGTCCTTGAATGCGCGTTGCTCTCGCCCGCGGATACCGAGGTGCTGCGCGAGCTCGCGCGTCGTCAGCGGCTCGCCCGCACGCTCGAGCTCGCGCAGAATCTCGCGCGAGTAATCGTCGGCGGGCGCAGCGTTGGACGATTGATCCGTGCGCTCGGTACGCGCGCGCCGGCGCAGGGCTGTTCTTTTGGCTTTCTTGGACAAGCGGTTGCTATTTTCAGCTAAAATCGCGCCCTCCTCAGCCGAGGTGGCGGAATTGGTAGACGCACTAGGTTCAGGTCCTAGCGGTGGCAACACTGTGGGGGTTCGAGTCCCTTCCTCGGCACCAGTCAAAGCGCCCAGAAAGCCCTACCCCGCTTGAAAAGCTAGCGCGCCGCCGGGACGCCGAAGGCTGCGCGCGCGAAGGCTTGCTGACCGAAGCGCCGGGAGCGCTCCAGGCTATAGAGGCGGCTCTCCAAAAGCTCGAGCGCGCCGCGAATCTGCTGGCGCAGGAAGTCCACACCCGCAACCGTGCCGCGCGCGCGATGCTCGTTGCGCGAAAGGAGCTCGGCCGCGTATTCGGCGACGAGGCGGATCTTCTCCCGGCAGTAATCGTCCTCGATGGCTTCCGACACTTCGCGGCATACGTCGACCACGCGCCGCATTGCCCGCAGGTCGGCGCCGTCGCCGGCGTAGCTCTCGATGATGCGCTGGAGTGCGCTGCCGCCCTCTCGGGCGCGCTGGATGTCCGGATAGCCCATGGTCGAGGCATTCTGCGATTTCCTTCCGGCATGCGCTGTCGCGCGCCGATGGAACGCGCTGTCACGACTCGACTACAAGCGCGCTCTGACGCCGGTTGGACTAATGCGCGCTGGGCGGGCGGCCGACGACGCAGTGATACAAAGTTTCCCTATGACAGGGCGCATCTCACTTCTGGTGGCGGCCGGCTTTCTCGCCGGGCTCCTGCAGGGCTGCAGCACCATGCTGCTGCCGAAATCCAAGGAAGTGACGGCGAGTCCCTGGACCACGTACCAGGCGGCGCAGGAAACGTTCGACAAGATCGTCCCCGGCCAGACCACCATCGCGGATCTCAGGCAGATGGCCCTCGATCCGGCCGAGAACCCGAACATCGCGATCCTCAATTACGCGGACGTGATGCGNAAGTTCATGCTGAACCAGTCCTTCGCGGTGAGCGACCTCGACCAGGGCGTGCGCGACTGCGTCATGGCGAAAGTCGCCTGCCGCGGCTTCGAGGTGACGCAGAGCATGGTGAACAAGGAGCGGCAGGGCAACGTGGTGCTCGACGTGCTCGGNTTCTACCGNGAGACGCAGACCAGCGGCTGGCGCTTCAATGGCCTCATCCTGCTCAAGGAGAACGTGGTGATCTACAAGCTCACCGGCGGCCAGCCGATCCTGCAGGGGACCGAGGAGAACAAGAATCCGCTCGGTCCGGTGCAGGCCCTCGGACAGCGGATGACGGGCATCACCTTCTGAGGAAATAAATGGGGACAGACCCCATTTAACGAAGCGTTCAGCGAAGCTTAAATGGGGTCTGTCCCCATTTATTTCCCTGCTTGCCAGCCCCCGCCGAGCGCCTTGATGAGGTCCACGCTGTAGGCGAGCCGCGCCTGGCGGTTGCGCACGAAAGCAAGCTCGGCGTCGTTGGCGGTGCGCTGCGCGTCGAGCACCTCGAGGTACGGCGAATAACCCGATTGGTAGCGCAGGGTGGAAAGCTCGAGCGCATTTCGCGCCGCCTCCAGACGGTCCTTCAGCTCGCTTTCACTTTCGCCGGTCTGCTGCATGTTGGCGAGCGCGTCCGCCACTTCGCGAAAACCCGTTTCGATCGCGCGCTGATATCCCGCTACCGCCTGCTCGCGCCGCGCGCTCGCCTGGTCGACACGGGCGCTGCGCCGGCCGGCGTCGAAAATCGGAGCCGATAGCGCGACGCCGACGTTCCAGATCGCGGCGCCGGGTCCGGCGACGAGGTCGGCGAACTGCGCGCTTTGCACGCCGGCTGCCGCCGTGAGCGACACGGTCGGGAAGAGCGCCGCGCGCGCGACGCCGATCTGCGCGTTCGCCGCCACGAGCGTCTCCTCCGCCTGCCGGATATCGGGCCGGCGGTCGAGAAGCGTCGAAGGCAGGCCGGCCGGCGGCAGCGGCACGAGGGGCAGCGCGAAGACATCGCCGGCGAGCTTGTCGGCCGGCAGCTTGAGCGCCGGCTGCGCGGCGAGCTGTGCGAGCTGGTGCTGGACGAGCGCGCGGCTTCGCACGGCATCGCGCCGCTGCACGAGCGCGTCGGCGAGCGCGCCTTGCGCCTGGAACACGTCGAGCTCGGGCGCGAGGCCCGCCTCGAGGCGCGTCTTCGCGATGTCGAGCGATTCGCGCCGCACGCGGATCGAGTTGTCGAGCACGGAGATCTGCGCATCGAGCGAGCGCAGCGCGAAATACGCCTGCGCGATGCCGCCCGAGAGCGTGAGGTCGACGACGTCGCGCGACAGCCGGTTGGAAAGCAGGGTCGCCTGTGCGGCTTCGCCGCCGCGCGAGACGCGTCCCCAGAAATCGATCTCGTAGCTCGTCGAGAGCAGCGCCTGGTAGTTGGGGCGCACGGTGCTGATACCCGCCGGTACCGGCGGCTGCGACAGCGTGCTCACGCCCTGGCGCGTATAGGCCGCCGTGCCCGTCAGCTCGGGAAAGACGGCAGCGCGCACCTCGCGCAGCGCGCCTTCGGCTTCCTGCACGCGCGCCACGGCAAGGCGTACGTCGGCGTTGCCTTTGCGCCCCGACGCCACCAGCTCCTCGAGCGTGGGATCCTGGTACAGCCTCCACCAGTCCGCCGGCAAAGCGGCGGCGGCATCGGTTTGCGCCGGATCCGGCTCCGGGTACTCCGCGGGAAGCGGGACCTCCGGGCGCTTGTAGTCCGGCCCGACGGTCACGCAGCCGGCGAGAAGCAGGAGAACCAGCGCGCGTTTCATTTCGCCACCAGCTCGCTGGTGGGCTCCGGCGCCGCGCGCGGGGTCTTGCGGCGCGAGACGACGACGAAGAACAGCGGCACGAAAAGCGTGGCGATGAACGTCGCGGCGAGCATGCCGCCGACTACGCCGGTCCCCATGGAGCGCCGCGCCGCGGCACCGGCGCCGGTCGAGAGCATGAGGGGGAGCACGCCGAGCACGAAAGCGAGCGAGGTCATGATGATCGGCCGGAAGCGAAGGCGCGCCGCGTTGAGCGCGGCGTCGATGGCGGATTTGCCCTCCAGGAAGCCCTGCTGCGCGAATTCCACGATAAGGATGGCGTTCTTGGCCGCGAGGCCGATCAGCACCACGAGCCCGATCTGGAAGTAGATGTCGTTCTCCAATCCGCGCACCGCGACGAAGCTCAGCGCGCCGAACACCGCGAAGGGCACGGCGGCGACGACTGCGAAGGGCAGGAGCCAACGCTCGTACAGGGCGGCGAGGATCAGGAACACCATGACGATGGCGAGCGTGAAGGCGATGGCGGACTGGCGTCCGGTGCGCTTTTCCTGGAATGCCTGGCCGGACCAGGCGATGCTGTAGCCCTCGGGCAGCGCTTTGGCTGCCACGTCTTCCACCGCCTTGATCGCCTCCCCCGACGACACGCCGGCTTTTCCGCTGCCGAGCACGCGCGCGGCGACGAAGCCGTTGAAGCGCTCGAGCTGCTCCGGGCCCACCACATTGGAGACCTGGATGAGCGACTTGAGCGGGATCATCTCGCGCGTGGTCGTCGAGCGCACGTAGATGCCGCCGAGGTCGTCGGGCTGCGCGCGGTAAGGCGCGTCCGCCTGCATCTGGACACGGAAGGTGCGGCCGAACTTGTTGAAGTCGTTCACGTAGAGCGCTGCCATCGTGCTTTGCAGCGCGTCGAACACGTCCTGCACCGGCACGCCGAGCGAGATGGCCTTCTCGCGATCCACCTCGACCTTGAGCTGCGGCACGGTGGGACGGAAGAAGGAATTGATGCCGGTGAGCTGCGGGTTCTCCCTTAACGCATTGAGGAAGCCCTGCGTCACCTGGAAAAGCTGGCCCGGGTCCGGATTGGTGCGCGCCTGCAGGTAGAGCTCGAAGCCGCCGGCGGTACCGAGGCCGCGAATCGCCGCCGGGTTGAAGGCGATCACCATGCCGTCGCGCAGCGCCGCGCCCTTCTGCATCAGCTGGCCGGCGATCGCCGCCGCGGGGGCGCTCTTGCGCTCGTCCCAGTGCTTGAGCGGGATGAACATGGTGGCGGCATTGGTCTTGTTGCCGCCCCCGAGGAGGTCGAAGCCGTTGATGGCCATCACGTTCTGCACGCCGGGCTGCTTCTGCGCGAGGGCGGAAAGCTCGCCCGATATCTTGCGCGTGCGCTCCATCGTCGCGCCGTCGGGAAGCTGCACGTTGGCGAAGATGTAGCCCTGGTCTTCCGACGGCACGAACGACGAGGGCACGCTCAGGAAAAGGCCCACGCAGGCGGCGAGCAAGACGGCAAAGAAGACGAGCGAGATCACCCGATGGCGCAGCGCAAGACCGACGCCGGCGAGGAAGCGCTGGGTGATCCAGTCGAAGCCGCGATTGAAGGGACGGAAGATCCCCGCCGCGTGGTCGCCCTTCTTCATCAGGAGCGCGCAGAGCGCGGGCGTGAGCGTGAGCGCGATGAAGCCCGAGATCACCACCGCGAAGGTGAGCGTCACCGCGAACTGGCGGTAGAGCTGGCCGGCGATGCCGCCGAGGAACGCCACCGGCACGAACACCGCGCACAGCACGAGCACGATCGCGACCACGGCGCCGGACACCTCGCGCATGGCTTCGAGCGATGCGTCGAACGCGGACATGTCGTTCTCGCGCATGAGGCGCTCGACGTTCTCCAGCACGACGATGGCATCGTCCACCACGATGCCGATGGCGAGCACCAGCGCGAAGAGCGTGAGCGTGTTCATCGAGAAGCCCACCGCCCAGAGCCCGGCGAAAGCGCCGACGAGCGACACCGGCACCGCGATCATCGGGATGATGGTCGCGCGCCAGCTCTGCAGGAAGAGGAATACCACCGCGAGCACAAGCAGCGCCGCCTCGAAGATAGTGGTGTTCACTTCCCGGATCGACGCATCGACGAAGCGCGTGGTGTCGAACGGGATCGCGTAGTCCACCCCGCTCGGGAAGCCCGGCTTGAGCTGCTTCATCTTGTCGCGCACGAGGTCCGCCACCTCGAGCGCGTTGGCGCCGGGCTGCAGGTACGTCGCCATGCCGATGGTCTGCTGGCCGTCGAGCGTGTTCGAGGTGTCGTAGTTGAGCGCGCCGAGCTCGATGCGCGCGATGTCCTTCAGGCGCAGCACACCGTTGGGACCCATGGCGCGCACCACGATCTCACCGAACTGCTCCGGCTCGACGAGGCGTCCGGTCGCGGTGACCGTATAGACGATCTCCTGCCCCGGCGGCGCGGGCTCGGTGCCGATCTTGCCGGCGGCGTATTGGGCGTTCTGCGCCCGAAGGGCGGCCGCCACATC
>C688J18823_10001130_pt1 | contig 16300 bp, 9 predicted proteins | sample HopSoiMetagenom1_FD_18823 | JGI IMG/M metagenome (IMG submission 18823) | reverse complement strand
AGACGCAAGCCGCAGATGCTCGGGCCGTAGCGAAAACAGCGCACCGCCATTGGGCAAAGACGCCGGCCACATCAATGGGCCGCAGTGCGCGTTTCCGGCAATGACTTCGCCTCGAAGCAGATTGGTGTGTCCGATGAACTGTGCGACGTAGGCGGTTGCGGGACGGTTATAGATTTCACGCGGAGTAGCGACCTGCTCGAGTTCTCCTGATCGGAGGAGAGCGATGCGGTCGGACATGACCATGGCTTCCTCCTGATCGTGGGTGACAAACACAAAAGCGATTCCGACTTCCCGCTGTAGAGTCTTCAATTCCACTTGCATCTGGCGACGAAGGTTCGCATCCAGCGCGGAGAGGGGTTCGTCGAGCAATAACAGTCTCGGACGATTCACCAGCGCGCGGGCCAGAGCGACACGCTGTTGCTGGCCTCCGCTGATCTTTGACGGCTTGGCTTTCGCGTGGGCTGACATCTTTACTTTGTCGAGAGCCTCGGCGACTCGCTGCTTGATTTCGGATTCGGGACGTTTCGCGACGCGCACTCCGTAGGCCACATTCTGCTCGACGGTGAGATGAGGGAATAGCGCATAGTTTTGGAACACGGTGTTTACGCGGCGCTTGTATGGAGGAAGCGGATCGAGTCGCTGGTCTTCCATCCATACCTCGCCGGAGGTGGCGTTCTCGAAGCCGGCAATGATGCGCAGCAGAGTGGTTTTGCCTGATCCACTTTCGCCGAGGATGGTGAGGAATTCTCCTTCGGCAACGTCGAGGGAAATATCGCGAAGCACGACATTCGGGCCGAACGACTTGGCCACTTTCTGAATTCGAAGCAGGGTGGATTTCTCCGCTGTGTGCGAATGAGCTTCCGCGAGTGTGCTGGTTGGAGAACCCATGCTTCCTAGTCGTTCGACTCGGAGTTAACCTCAGGGGCTAAAGCCCGAATTCTTTGGTTCTGATGGCACGGCTGAGGCCGTAATCTTCCCAAAACCTGCCCTTGCTCTTGGTTTATTGCGCGGCCTTTACTTCATTCCAGATTTCGTTGTACTTCGCGCGCCGCGGGACATTTTGCCAGAAATAGATTCGCTTCTGATAATTGTCAACGTCGTCGAGATGAAGCGTATTCACTTCATCCGGTGTCATAAATTGCGCGGCTTGCGGATTCGCGGGGACGTAGTGCGTCTTGTCCGTAACCAGTTTCTGTGTTTTCGCCTCAACCATGTATTCGAGGAATTTGTGCGCGAGTTCTTTGTGCTCGCTTCCCGAGGTGATCATCAGGTGATCGATCCAACCGGTGGTATTTTCCTTAGGAATGATTTCGCCCGCAGGGAAGCCGGCCTTCTTCAGGTCGGCGGTATTCAGAGGCCATCCCATGGCAATGACCACTTCATGACTCTGAAACAGGTTCGTGAGTTCTCCGCCAGTGGACCACATTTTCCGAACGTTGGGCTTGAGTTCAAGCAGCTTTGTTTTGACGGCATCGAGTTCTTGATCGCTGAGATTGTAGAGGTGAGACGGATCGGGCTTGTCGTAGCCGAGAACTTGCGCGGCCATGTAGACGGTCGAGAGATCGTCCCAGACTGAGACTTTGCCCCTGTATTTCAAATTCCAAAAGGTGTTCCACGAGTCGGGCGGTTCGGTGAAGGCCGTCGTGTCGTAGATGATCGGGTCCGGTCCCCACATGAACGGAACACCAAAGACGTTCCCGTTCGCGCGAACCAGCGGGAGCGAAGTGAGCTGAGTTGAGAGCTGGCTGTAGCTCGGGATGTTGCTCAGGTCGAGGGGAGCGGCAAGTCCGGTGGTCGCGATTGAAGTGGCGACGTCGCTTGAGGGCGATATCACGTCATAGTTTCCCGCGCTGCCACCGCGAAGCTTGGCGATAAGCTCATCGCTCGATCCCATGTAAGAGGCGGAAATTTTGCAGTGGTTTTCGTCCTCGAATGTCTTTACGAACGATGGATCGGCGTAACCCTCCCAGACGAGGAGGTTGAGCGTAGGTGTTCTTTTGGAGCACGATCCGAATAGAAGTAGGGCCGCACAGACGGGCAGCAACTTCGGCAACTTCTTGCAGTTCATTCTTCCTCCGCAGGTGCTGCGGCCACGAAAGCATCGAATACTAGAATGTTGGCGGCGTGTTTACCCATAGCAGCCATGTTTCTCTGCGCCCTGGATTTCTCCAGCGATGCGGTGTGGTGCTCTCAAAGTAGAAGCTGTCGCCGGGTTTCAAGCGGTGTTCTTCGCCGTCGACGATGATTTCCAGATCGCCACGGAGCACGTAGATGAACTCTTCTCCATCATGTGTGTAGGGGTCGCCGCTGCCAGCGTCTGGAGCGATGCGGAACAGGTGCGGCTCCATGACTGTGTTGCCCCAGGCCAGCAGTTCCATGCGTACGCCACTACCTGCTTCGAGAACCTTGCGTTCTTCGGGACGAACACGGCGGCTGCTTACGTCTTTGGCGTCGAAGAAATCCAGGATATTGGTTTTGTAAAAGCGGGCGAGCTTGCGCAGAGTGCCCACCGAGCCGGTCATCTGCGAGCGTTCCATGGCACTGAGAAATCCGACGGATATCCCAACAGTGTCCGCGACTTGCGCGAGGGAAAGCTTGCGGCGCGAGCGCAACTGGCGGAGATGGGCTCCGATAGCGCTGGCGCTTCCATTGCTGGCGGGCCGAATCTTCCCTTCGCGCTTGAGCAGTTGCACGATGGCAGCCGCGTTGAGTCCGCGGATCTTGCGCAGGAAGCGAGCGCGCTTGAGAAGTTTTACGTCTTCATTGGTGTAGAGCCTGTACTTGCTCTGGGTGCGGCTGGGCCGAGCCAGGCCGAGGCTCTCCCAAGAGCGGATGACGGAAGGAGAGACGCCAACTTTGCGGGCGACGTCTCCGATTTTCAAGTAAGGTTCATCCATCTGAACGTGTATGTCGATCCCCAGATCGCAAGCTGGAAAGAAATTTCTATCGGGCGGACGCGTTTTTTTCTCCTTGACAGCGTCCGCGCCCCTTCTCTAACCTTGCGGGATTATAGCAAGGTTGTGGCTCGAATCAAGCGGTTGGTTTTCATTTGGTTTTCATAGGGAAAAAATCCCAAAACTTTCCGGGTAGTGCGGAGGTCCCATGCCGTTACGTCGAGCCGTGTGCTTTGGAGTATGCCTTGCCGCCATCACTCTGCTGATGCCTACATTGCTGCCCGCCCAAGGTACGAGCGGGCGAATCCTTGGTCGCGCCACTGATCCCTCGGGCGCCGTTCTAGCGAATGTTAGCGTCACCGCGACGAATCAGGCGACCGGTGTGAATCGCAGTATTCAGAGCAATGACAGCGGAGACTACACGTTTCTAGACCTGCCTGTGGGAACGTACAGCTTGAGCTTCGAACTCGCGGGATTCAAGAAGAACATTCGACGGGAAATCACACTCGATGTGAACCAGGTAATCACGCTGAATGTGACGATGCAGTTAGGCGCGACCCAAGAGGTTGTGGACGTGACCTCGGAAGCTCCTCTGGTTGAGACCACCAGCACGCAAATGGGGACGGTGGTGAATGAGCGAGCGGTCAGCCAACTTCCGCTCAATGCTCGTGATACTTATCAACTATTACAGTTGCAGCCGGGGGTGCAATCGCAGACCGGGTCGGACCTCTTCTATGGCAGCAACAACGCTGGCGTGGTCTCGGTGAACGGAGGGCGTGGGCGTTCCAACAATTTCAGCGTGAACGGGGGCGACGCGAACGATCAGTTCGCCAACTTGCCGGCGGTGCAGCCGACCCCGGATTCGATTGAAGAATTTCGAGTTCTCACCAATACGTTTGACGCTGAATACGGCCGCAACTCCGGCGCGGTGGTCAATGTCGTGACCAAGTCGGGCACCAACAACTTTCACGGGAACGTGTACGAGTTTTTCCGAAACAAGGTATTAAATTCGCGCGGCTATTTTGACAGTGAGAAACCCGATTTCAAGCAGAACCAATTCGGGGGCACGCTGGGCGGGCCGATCAAGAAAGATCAGACGTTCTTCTTTGCGTCGTATGAGGGACGCCGCATTCGGCAAGGCATCTCTTCGGACGCGTTCTCGGTGCCGACGGATGCTGAGCGCGTGGGGGATTTTTCGGTTGATGGCGGCACCTTTGCCGGAGTAATCACTGACCAGACAGTGGCGGATGCGCTTAACAATCGCGCGGGATGCGCAGCCGCTGCCGCGGATGCAATTCAACCGGGGGCCGCCTACGCCGACATCTTCCCCAATAGTCAGATTCCCGTTGAATGTATGGACCCGACTGCGCTTGACATGATGAGTCAGTTTGTACCGCTGGCCAACCGTCCGGATGGAACTTTCCAGACGGTCGCGGGTATTCACAAAGACCGTACGGACCAGTTCACTTTCAAATTTGACCATCGCATCAACGATAAGCAAAACCTGTCTGTGTACTACTACTTCAATGACAGCAATCTCTTCGATCCTTATTCACGGTTTCAGGCGGGTGGCGCGACATCGCTGGGATTTGGCGCGGGCACTCTGGAGCGATACCAACAGTTGAACCTCAGCCACAATTACACGATCTCGAACAGCGTGGTGAACGAGGCACACTTCACCTATTTCCGCGAATCCCAGGGATCGTTTTTGCACCCACAGCGCACGTCAGACATCCACAACGTGTGCGCCACTGTTTCAGCCGACAGTTGCTTCAACAATACGGCGAATCCTGACTACGGAATCCACCCGGGCCTAGGCGCCAGTCGGGAAGGCGTGCCGTTCGTTGATGTGTCGGGCCTTTTCTCGTATGGCAATAACTTCGAGGGAGAGATTCCGCAGACCGGCAACACGTATCAGGTCAGCGATAACCTGAGTTGGGTGAAGGGAAGTCATACGCTGAAGTTCGGGAGCGACGTCCGGCGCCAGTTGTTCGATCAAACCCTGTACTACAACGTCAACGGGCTTTACAGCTTTTATGGAGGCGGGCCGAACGATCCTCTTCTCTCCGACAGCGACGGGAACGAGTTGACGCTGATGCCGGAATACCTGCTGGGGCTCCCGGACAGCTTCAGCCAGGGTTCCGCGCAGATTGAGAAAGTCCGAAGTACGATCTTCGCGGTTTTTGCACAAGACAGTTGGAAGATCAAAAAGAACGTCACGCTCAACTATGGCCTGCGATGGGAACTCTTCACGCCGCTGACTGATACCAGCGGTCACGTCCAGAGCTTCCGTCCGGGGCAGACGAGTGCCAAGTATCCGTGTGACCAGACTCTGCCGGAGTATTGTCCGGTTGGGCTGGTTGTGCCAGGCGATCCCGGGGTTCCTGCGGGATTGACTACGACGTACTACAAGACCTTTGCGCCTCGAATCGGGCTGGCCTACAGTCCTGGGAGTTCCGGTAAGACGAGCATTCGTGCTGGATGGGGAATGTTCTACAACCCCATGGAGCAGTTGGTACTGGAGCAGTTCAGCGCGGAGCCTCCTTTTGGCGGCAGCAACATCATCAACGCTCCATTGTTCAACACTCCGTATCTGCAACAGGACGGAACTGTCAAACCGAATCCGTTCAACGGGATCATCAATCCGCCGCCAGGTCAGGACCCCGACTGGCAGCGTTTCCGTCCGCTGCTGCTGTATGGACAGTTTCAACCGCATCTGCGCACGCAATACTCCGCGCAGTACAACCTCAACGTTCAGCGCCAGCTGACAAAGGATCTTGTCCTGCAGGTGGGATACGTCGGGTCACAGGGGCACCGGCTGCTCGCCAGCCATGATGTCAATTTCGGGAATGCGCAAACCTGCGTGGACATGCAAAACATCGCGGATTTCTACGCCGCAAGCGATCCCGACCTCAGCGCGGCGTACACCTGTGGGCAGTTTTATGCAGATAGTTCGTTCTTCCTGCCGGCTAACACGATTCCCGACGGCTATTCTGTACACCTGCCCTATGGTTCTGTTGCGAGCGCAGGGCCGGGCAATCCCGATATCACTCTCGTCGGTCTTCGTCCCTATTCGTCTCCCATTTGTGAGCCGACGACCGGTGCTGGTTGCCCGGGGGATGGTACTCCGGTGTATTCAAGCATCTTCGCCGAAGATACCATCGCGAATTCCAACTACAACTCTTTGCAAGCGATGCTCGAGAAGCGATTTTCTCATGGTCTTCAGGCGCAGATCGCTTATACGTTCAGCAAGTCGTTCGATCAGGCATCGAGCTTTGAAGGAGAGTTGAACCCACTCGATTTCCGCCGGACGTACTCGCTTTCGCAGTTCGACGCGCGGCACCGCCTGGTGCTCAGCTATTTTTGGCAACTCCCAGTTCCGAAGTACTCTGGTTTCGCCGGCAAAGTGCTGGATGGCTGGGATCTTTCAGGCATCTACACGTACCAAACGGGATTCCCAATTCGCATCACCTCGTCCTCGGACAATGAGTTGATGTATAGCGCATTCTTTGAGTATCCGGGGGAGCCGGACCAAGTGGCTCCCTTCCACACCGGAAGAACGAATACGCCGGGGGGCGCTTACTACTTCGACGGATCGGCTTTTTCGGAGGACAACACATTCGGACGCATCGGCAATGCACGACGCACCTATTGCTGCGGTCCGCCGATCAATAACTTCGATTTCGCCCTGCACAAAGTACTGCCATTCAGTGAAGACAAGAGATTTGAATTCCGCGCGGAATTTTTCAACCTCTTCAACCATCCGCAATTCAACAATCCAGACGGTAATATTACGGATGGTTCGGATTTCGGCCGCATCCTTCGAGCGAAGGAGCCGCGCGAAATCCAACTGGCACTGAAATTTTATTTCTAATGTGACAGGATATTCCAGAGTAACCGGGCGGACTCGCGCCACCCGGCAAACTGATGGCCGCGCCACCGAGCCGGCTTGAGTAATTTTGGAGACCTCGATGTATCCCGATCTGCAGAAAGAGCTCACAACATTCGAGCGACGGACGCCGAAATCGGCCGAAGCTCACCAGAAAAATCTCAAGCGGATTCCGCTTGGTGTTGCCAGCAACTATCGCGCATACGATCCGTGGCCGATCTTTGTGAAGGACGCTAGCGGCAGCAAGTTCCGCGACCTAGATGGCAATGAGTACATCGATCACAACCTTACATTTGGTGCGCTGATGGCGGGGCATTGTCATCCGGCGGTGATGAAGGCTGTTGAGAAGCGGCTTTCGACCGGAACCATGTTCGGAATGCCGCACGACATGGAATGGGAACTCGCCGAAGAGATCTGCAACCGCTTTCCTGTCGAGATGTGCCGGTTCGGCAACAGCGGGACTGAAGCGACGATGCATGCCATCCGCCTGGCGCGTGCGGCGACTGGTCGCGACAAGATCATCAAGTTCGAGGGCGCTTACCACGGGTTGCACGACAGTGCTTTGGTCAGCGTGAAGCCTCACGCGCCGGAATACGGAGACATCAACGCTCCGACCGCGGTGCCTGGAGGCTTGGGAGTGCCTAAGGCTGCGATCGACAATGTGAAGATCGCGACCTTTAACGATCTGAACAGCGTCGAGCGGCGGTTTAAGGAGAATCCCGGCGAGATTGCCGCGATTATTCTCGAGCCCATTCTGATGAACGTTGGATTGTGCATGCCGCAACCCGGCTTCCTCAAAGGCTTGCGCGAGATTTGCACGAAGCACGGCTCGCTGTTGATCTTTGACGAGGTGAAGACCGGCGCGAAGCTTGGTTGGGGCGGCGCCAGCGAATATTTCGGCGTGCTGCCCGACATGATTTGCCTGGCGAAGTCGATCGGCGGCGGTCTGCCGCTGGCTGCATTCGGTACGCACAAGTCGGTCATGGACTTGATCTCGCAGCACAAAGTGTTCCACGGCGGCACTTACAACACGAATCCGGTATCGATGGCGGCAGGGTTGGCGACGTTTCGGGAAGTGCTCACTCGCGAGAACTACGCGCACGTCGACAAGCTCGGAAAGAAACTTGCCGAGGGATACCGCAAGATTATCGCCAAGGTCGGATTGCAGGCCTACATCGCCCACGCGGGGGCGAATGGCGCGCTGATGCTCTATCCGAAGGAAATCGTGAACTACCGTGACTGGACGGTGATTGACATCGACCTGTGGCGACACTACTGGTTCGGCATGGTCAACCGCGGCGTGATGGCGCAGCCGTACTGGTGGGATGAGCAGTGGACCATCTCCGTCCAGCACACGGAGGCGGACATCGAAAAGCATCTGACGGCATTCGACGATATCGCGGCATCCTTGGCGAAAGCGCAGCAGGAGCGCAGCGTGCGCGTGCCAGCGGAAGTAGCGCATTAAAGTTCTCATTTGTCAGTTGCCGGTGCTCAGTCGGTCCGGGTCCAACGCTGGGGCTGATGACTGACGACTGATGGCTGATGAGAAGACTTGTCGACTACTCCACAATCCGAGCAGCCTCACCTGATTCGTGCGCTTGGGCGGCGCGATCTTGTGTTGCTGTTCGTTGTGGCCGTCTTCAATTTGAATGTCGTTCCGTCGATTGCAGCGAACGGCGGCGCAACGGTCTGGTTGTGGGTCATCTCTCTGCTGCTGTTCTTCTGGCCTCAGGGGATTGCGGTGATAGAACTGGCGCATCGATATCCGGGCGAAGGTGGCGTTTATCTGTGGGCCAAGGAAGTGTTCGGAGATTTTCACGGATTCTTGTCCGGCTGGTGCTACTGGACCAACAACATGTTATACGTGCCGACGGTGATGCTGTATTTCGTGGGCGTGTCGGTGTACGTGCTTGGGCCGGGGCATTTGGGATTAGCTGACAACAAGATTTTCGCGTCGTTTACGTCCTTGACTCTGCTGGCTCTGCTGACGATCTTCAACATCCTCGGTCTCGGAGTGGGGAAGTGGATCAACAATGTGGGGGCGATTGGGACGTTCATTGCCGCCGCTGTGCTGATCGGGCTGGGTGTTGTGATTTGGTCGAGGTTCGGGACGACGATCACTCCTGCTGATTTCAAGATTCCTGCTAATCCGAAATTCGTCTTGAACTCCTTCGGAGTGATTTGCTTTGGGCTCGTNGGACTGGAACTTGCGTCGGTGATGGGCGATGAGATCAAGGATCCGCGAAAGACCTTGCCGGGAGCGGTGGCATGGGGCGGAGTACTTTCCGGTGTCCTCTANATAGGCGCGACGCTCACGCTGCTAGTTGCGGTGGGGAAGAATGTGAACGTGCTGCAGGGAATCGTGCAGGCCGTCAGTCACATGGCGGGACGGATCGGGATCGCCTGGATCACGGTACCATTTGCGCTGATGCTCAGCATGTCGATCGCCGGAATTGGATCGGCGTGGATGGGTGGTTCGGCGCGGATTCCGTTTGTCGCGGGACTCGATTCGTATATGCCATCGTGGCTGGGAAAGGTGCATCCAAANTATGCGACGCCATATGCCGCGCTCATCGTGCAGGGAATCGTTTCCGCGGTGCTGGTGATTCTCAATTTTGTGGGCGCGGGAGTTCAGGAGACGTTCCAGAAACTGCTTTCGCTTGCGGTGGTGCTGCAATTGGTGCCGTTCGTGTACATGTTCGGAGCACTGGTGAAGTTCGCTGTCACCGAATCTGCCCCGAAGGGGCAGTATGGCAGGGGCACGATGTTTGTTGCGGGTGTGAGTGGATTCCTGACCACCATCCTAGGGATTTTGCTGGTGTTTTTTCCAGCGCAGCAGATTACTTCCATCTGGCGGTACGAACTATGGATGGTGGGCGGGACGTTGTTCTTTGTCGGCTTGGCGGCATTCTTCTTTTTTGTCTATGGGCGGCATAAGTCTGCTCAGAGTTCAGTGAGGACGGCCGCGGCTGTCCCGATGAGCGAAGTTCATCGATAGTACGTAGCAAGCGCCGAGCTCTAGGCGCGACAAGCGAGTTCGGGGATGCGCCCCAGGAGGCCACGATGCCTAGCGGAGTTCAGACAGACGTGAAGACTTATCAGATGTTCGTCAATGGCGAATGGGTCGCCAGCAAATCTGCGAAGACATTTCCTGTTTACGATCCATCGACGGAAGAGGTGATCGCCCAAGTTCCCGATGCGGCTGCGGATGACGTGAATCGCGCGGTTGCAGCTGCGAAGGCGGCATTTGAAGAGGGGCCGTGGGCGACAACTACGGCACAAGAACGTGGGCGCGTGCTCTTCCGCATGGCCGAGAAAGTCCGGCAGAATTTATCTGCGCTGGCGGAACTCGAGTGCCGCAATACGGGTAAACCGATCGTGGAGGCGGAGTACGACCTGACCGATGTTGCGACCTGCTTCGAATACTACGGCGGGCTGGCAACGAAGATCATCGGCCAGGTGAATCCTGTTCCCGATAATGCGATGTCCCTATCGCTGAAAGAACCAGTTGGAGTGGCTGGGCAGATCATTCCCTGGAATTATCCGATGCTGATGGCGGCTTGGAAATTGGCTCCGGCCATTGCTGCGGGATGTACGTGCGTGCTTAAGCCTGCCGAGCAGACGCCGTTAACCGCGCTGGAATTTGCCAAGCACTTCGCCGACTGTGGACTGCCCGCTGGTGTGATCAACATCGTGACGGGATTCGGTGAGACGTGCGGAGCGCCGCTGGTTCAACATCCGGACGTGAACAAGATTGCTTTCACCGGCAGCGCGGCTGTGGGCAAGATCATCGTCAAGCAGGCGGCTGACACGGTGAAGCGCGTGACGCTGGAACTGGGCGGCAAGTCTCCGAATATTTTCTTTGCTGATGCGGATTTTGAGGCTGCGATCGACGGCGCGCTCTTTGGCGTGTTCATCAATCAGGGGGAAGTCTGTTCCGCGGGAAGCCGCATTCTGGTGCAGAAGTCCATTTACAAGAACTTCGTCGAGGCAATGGCCGACAAGGCGAAGAAGATCAAGCTGGGTCCGCCGCTTGAGCGCGAAACGAAGATGGGGCCGCTGGTCAGCAAAGAGCAGTACGATCGCGTGAATCAGTATCTCGAGATCGGCAAGAAAGAGGCGAAGCTGGCGTCGGGTGGCGGGCGCCCGGAGAAGTTCGCCAAGGGATATTACGTGCAGCCGACGATTTTCTACGACGTCGACAACAGCGCGCGCATTGCCCGCGAAGAAATCTTCGGGCCCGTCGCATCCGTAATTCCGTTTGAAGACGAAAGAGATGCGATGAAGATTGCCAATGATTCTCCGTACGGCCTTGCTGCTGCTGTGTGGACGCGGGATATTTTCAGGGCAATGCGTACGGTGAAGGCGCTGCGAGCGGGAATCGTCTGGGTGAATCACATGCAGCCGACTTACGTGGAAGCGCCCTGGGGGGGCTTCAAGCAGTCAGGGTTTGGGCGAGAGCTTGGCGCCTGGGGAATCGAGGAATATCTCGAGACCAAGCAGGTGCATATCAATTTGAACGAATCGCCGATTGGGTGGTACTGAAAGAACAATCCCTAGTACGTAGTGCCTAGCTGCAAGACCCAAAAAGACGAGTCTTACGATGTCTATGATTCAACTTCGTACACCGATTCCGGGGCCGAAATCGAAGGCCCTTCACGAGCGCCGAGCGAGGGCTGTGCCACGGGGACTTTCGCATGGAACGCCAATCTACGTTGCCAAGGCGAAAGACGCGTGGTTTGAGGACGTTGACGGAAACCGCTACCTGGATTTTGCTGGCGGGATCGGCTGCATCAATGTGGGGCATCGGCACGAGCAAGTCGTCGAGGCGGTGCGCGGGCAACTCGACAAGTTCCTACACACCTGCGTGCAGGTGACGCCTTACGAGAGCTACGTGCGGCTTGCTGAGCGGATGAACGAGGTCACGCCCGGCAAGTTTCCGAAGAAGACGATCTTTGTAAACAGCGGCGCGGAAGCCGTCGAAAATGCGGTGAAGATCGCGCGCGCGTACACGAGGCGTCCGGGGATCATCGCGTTCGAAGATGCGTTCCATGGACGCACGATGATGACCCTGGCGCTGACCAGCAAGACGCATCCTTATAAGGCTGGTTTTGCGCCGTTTCCGAGCGAGGTTTATCGAGTTCCGTACGCGTATTGTTATCGCTGTTCGTACTCGTTGAAGTATCCGTCTTGCGATCTGTACTGCGCGCGCCATCTGGAAGACACGTTTAAGCGCGTGGTTGCGAATGAAGACGTGGCTGCGGTGATTGCTGAGCCAGTGCTGGGAGAAGGCGGATTCGTTGTGCCACCGCCGGATTACTTCAAAGTATTGATCGAGCTTTGCCACAAGTACGGGATCCTGTTTATCGCCGACGAAGTGCAGTCGGGGTTCGGAAGAACTGGGTCGCTGTTCGCGAGCGAGCGCTACGGGATTGAACCTGACCTGATTGTGACGGCGAAATCGCTCGGTGGTGGATTGCCGCTGGCCGCTGTAACGGGTCGCGCTGAGATCATGGATGCTCCGAATCCCGGTGGACTTGGCGGCACATTCGCGGGCAATCCGCTTTCATGCGCGGCGGCGCTGGCTGTGCTTGATGTGTTTGAGCGCGAAAACTTGCTGGAGCGGGCCAACGAACTGGGCGATCACTTTCAGCGGCGTGCGCGCGAATGGCAGCGCCGGTGGCCGATCATCGGAGACGTCCGCGGGCTCGGCGGGATGCAGGCGATTGAGTTGGTGCTTTCGCAAGAGACGAAGACGCCGGCAACTGACGAAACCAAGAAGATCTCGCAATACTGTTATGAGCACGGGCTGATCACGATCACGGCGGGGACGTATTCCAATGTGATTCGCGTGCTGGTACCGCTGGTGATCACCAAGGAGCAGATGGACGAGGCGCTCGGTGTGCTCGAGTCGGGGATCGCCAATGTGTGCGATGCAAAGGGTGCTGTTGCGCAGTTGGTTTAGCCCAGAGGCGAGCGCTATATACTGATCGCATCCTTATTGTTGCCACCTGGCAACTCACTCTTCGCGATAGCGAAAGGCAGCACCAATGAGCGTAGCAGCACCCCCTGCGAACAAGTTGACCCACTACATCAATGGCCAATGGGCCCGTTCCGAAGCTTCCGAGTGGCGTGAGGTTGTGAATCCCGCGACGGGTGAAGTTCTCGCGAGCGTTCCCATGGGTGCAGCCGACGATGTTAATGCCGCCGTTGAAGCCGCAGCGACCGCATTTCCCGAATGGCGGCGTACGCCGCCCGAAGACCGCATTCAGCCATTGTTCAAGCTGAAGATGCTGCTGGAAGAGCATATTGACGACATCGCCCGCATCATCACCATGGAGAACGGCAAGACATTCACCGAAGCGAAAGCCGAGATGCGGCGCGCCATCGAGAATGTCGAAGTGGCCTGCGGCATTCCGATGATGATGCAAGGCTACAATCTCGAGGATGTGGCGCGCGGGATCGACGAGATGATGATCCGGCAGCCGCTGGGAGTTGTCGCAGCCATTGTGCCCTTCAACTTTCCCGGGATGATTGCCTTCTGGTATCTGCCTTATGCGATTGCGACGGGGAATACGTTCATCCTGAAGCCGAGCGAGCGCGTGCCGCTGACCATGCGGTACATCTACGAGTTGATCGAGAAGACCGGCTTGCCGAAGGGCGTCGTCAATCTCGTCAACGGGGGGAAAGCGGCGGTAGATGCCTTGATCGATCATCCCAAGGTGCGTGCGATCAGTTTTGTCGGATCGACACCCGTCGCTCGGTATATCTATTCACGCTCGGCCGAGCAAGGGAAGCGCTGCCAGTGCCAGGGCGGCGCGAAGAATCATGTGATTGTGCTGCCGGATGCGGATATGCCAATGGCGACGCAGATCATCAGCGATAGTGCGTTTGGGTGTGCTGGACAGCGGTGCTTGGCCGTTTCTGTCGCTGTGACGATTGGCGAGGCGCAGAAGACCTTTCGCGATTCGATTGCCGATGCGGCGTCGAAGCTCAAAGTCGGCAATGGCCTGGAACAAGGTGTACAGATGGGGCCGGTGATTTCGCCGCAGAGCAAGGAACGAGTGGAGTCGCTGATTGAGGTCGGGGAGAAGCAAGGGGCGAAGGTTCTGATCGACGGCCGGAATGCGAAGGTTCCAAACCAGCAGCGTGGAAACTTTGTAAAGCCGACCATTCTCGATGATGTCCCTGCTACATCTGAAATCACCGATACGGAAATCTTCGGTCCTGTGCTCAGCCTTGTGCACGCGGACAACATGGATCAGGCGCTTGCGTTTCTGGAGCGGAGCGCATACGGGAATCAGGCATCACTCTTCACTTCCAGCGGATCTGCGGCGCGTCGCTTCCGTTACGAAGCGCCCGCCGGCAACATCGGCATCAACATTGGAGTTGCCGCGCCCATGGCTTATTTCCCGTTCAGCGGATGGAAGAACAGTTTTTTCGGCGATCTGCATGGGCAGGGGCGCGATGCGATTGAGTTCTATACGGACAAGAAAGTCGTCGTCGAGCGCTGGGCGAAAGAGCACAGCAGGAAATTCTAGAAATAGATCGAGTAATTGCGGAATTTTGTAATCGGGTAATTTGAAAGAGCACGCGATCTGAAGTTTTCAATTTCCCAATCACTCAATTAACAGATTACTCATTCCTAAGCGTGCCAAATTGTCCTGAAAAGGAAACCTATGAGTACTGCTCTCGAAGCATCCATGACGGGCCAAGAGATTGTTGAGCTCACGAAGAAGCACACGCTGTTTGAGTGGTCGGCGCAGTCGAAGGTCGATCCCATTCCCGTCGCCAAGGCCAAGGGGATTTATTTCTGGACGCCGGAAGGGAAGCGGTTCATTGACTTCAATAGCCAGCTGATGTCCGTCAATATCGGGCATGGGGACGAGCGGGTGATTCAGGCCATTTACGAACAGGCTCAGGCGCTTGCATATGCGAATCCGTTTATGGCGACGGAGCCGCGGGCGAGGCTGGGAGCGAAGCTCGCCGAGATTACTCCGGGCGATATCGACACGTTTTTCTTCACGAACGGCGGGGCCGAGGCCAATGAGAACGCGATCAAGCTGGCGCGGTTCTTTACGGGCCGTCACAAGATCATGGCGCGCTACCGTTCGTACCACGGGGCGACGGCGGGCAGTATCTCGCTCACAGGCGATCCGCGGCGATGGCCTGCTGAGCCCGGGATACCAGGTGTCGTGCACGTGCTCGATCCTTATCACGGGATCGAGCGTGGATGGGAATCGGTCGAATCTTCACTCGCGATGATCGAAGAGACCATGCAACTCGAGGGTCCGCAGACGATTGCGGCGTTCATCCTCGAGTCGGTTGTTGGAACTAACGGCATCCTCATTCCTCCGGACGGCTACATGCAGGGGGTGCGAAGACTGTGTGACAAGTACGGCATCCTGATGATCGCGGACGAGGTGATGGCAGGATTCGGACGCACCGGTGAGTGGTTTGCGATTGATCACTGGAAAGTCGTGCCCGACCTGATCTGCATGGCGAAGGGACTTACTGCCAGCTATCTGCCGCTGGGAGCCGTGGGGATGAGGCATCACATTGCGCAGCATTTTCAGGACAAAGTCTTCTATGGAGGGCTGACGTACAACTCCCACCCAATGGGATGCGCGGCGGCGCTTGCGACCATCCGCGTTTATGAAGAAGATCGTCTGATCGAGAATGCGCGCAAGATGGGCGCCGTGATGAAAGAGCTGGGCGCGCAGATGAAAGCGAAGCACCCGTCTGTGGGCGATGTGCGGTCCATTGGGCTCTTCGGAATTTTCGAACTGGTTCGCAGCCGAAAGACGAAGCAGCCGATGGCTCCGTTCAACGGGACATCGGAAGAGATGGGTTCGCTCGGAAAGTTCTTCCGCGAGCAGGGACTATATACGTTGGTGCGTTGGAATTCGTTCTACGCGAATCCGCCGCTGTGCATTAACGAGCAGCAGCTGCGGGAGGCTTTTGCGATCATCGACAAGGCGCTTGAGATTACCGATCGCGCGGTGAGGGATTAAGTTCGGACACCTCCACAGGGCAAAATCCCCCACTATAGGAAACCGCGTAGGGTAGGCCACTCTATTCGCTCGGGGCGACTCCGGTTTCACGACCGAGCAGTAGGGATGCGGTTGAGAGCGACAGCAATGGACCTGCTGTGCTGAAGAGGGCGCGAGCGAGGGTGCCGTAAGCGCCGGTGTAGTACGTGTCCAGGAGCACCGCGAGCGCAGATGCGGCGGCGGTCGGAATCAGCCACGAGCTGGGCAATATCTTCAGCCTCGGGATGCCCAGCGGGATCAGCCAGACGAAGACATAGCCAAAATTGCGATCCCAGACGGAACTCCATAGATTCATGAGGTAGTGATTGTTGCCTCGCAGTTCCTCGGCAAATGCCAGCGGGCTGTCGAATTGCCCCGCAACGGCGCAATGCACAATGAGCAGCGATGCCAGGCTCACGACCCAGCTTGCGGCCATCCTGAGAAGCGCGTGCCGAGGCGATGACAGTCTTTTGCGAACGAGCATC
>C688J18823_10001127_pt1 | contig 16311 bp, 16 predicted proteins | sample HopSoiMetagenom1_FD_18823 | JGI IMG/M metagenome (IMG submission 18823) | reverse complement strand
AAACCCTGTCCGTCGCGTCGATGTTGCTCAACGCCGCGGGCGGGAGAGCCAACACCTTCGGTGCAGCGGTCAGGCTAAACGAGCGCTATCTCAACGCCGTCGTCCGCAAGTCGTGTTTTACTTGCTTTGACGTTAATTTACTAAGGGTTGCCAGGGGGAACAGTGGCTGATTAAGGCGTAGATGTCGGGGGCGGCGATCGCGGCGTGGAGGTGGCGGTGAACAGCCGCGTTCGCGTCTTCCCCGACACCGATGCTGAAAGCCGCGGCGTTGTTGTTGAGGATTTCGGCGAAATGACGGCGCAAGCGGTCGACATCGGCGGCCATCATTTCGCCGACCCGGCGCGGCGGTGGGCGGTCGTGCTCGATGCCGGCACTCTGGTGTTCATCGACACCGACCAACTCCTCCCCGAGTGATCCTGCTACGCCGCAAAAATGGGTGCATGAATGGCGAAACACCCAAGGGTATGGCAGTGGACTTCCTCGGCCAGTTCGTCGTCGACCGCGGCTGATCGCCGTGATGATGATGCCAATGGCATGGGATCACCGTCGTATCCGCCGCCTAGGCGTTGCTCGTCCGTAGTTGCCGCAATTGATCAACGTCGCGAATGAAATCCCAATGAGCTTGGGAGGCACTGAAACTCCCGGGAGCACCGAACTGCGCGATGTGATCAGCGTGCGATGTTCCCGGCCATGAGTGCGCTGCCTTCGCGACGGTGATGAGGCGGACGGCCGCGAAGGCTCCGGTGTCGATGTAGCAAGTTTCGCGGACATCGTCGGAAAGGGTGAGGTAGTGCGGCGTCGGTCCGCACCCGGACGCGACGGCCCACTGGTAAACCACCGATTCGACAGATTCAGACCATCGCGGCCCGCTGCCTCCGTCGTAGGGATTGAAGGTATCGAGGCCGCCGTGGATGGCGAGCAACGGGGGCAGCGCGCCCGATGACGGTACGAATCGAATCCCTCCGACACAACACGCCGACGACAGCCGATCGGCCATGGCGACGGTCAGATGCGAGGCGAGTCGGGCACCACCGGAGTAGCCGCGCAAATGAATCCGGCGAGGGTCGATACCGTGCTGCTCGACCAGGCGGGTGGTGAGTGCAGCCATGGCACTCTTTGTCGCGATCACGCTGATGCCGCTGACCAACGCAATATTGCTGACGTTCAGCGCTCCACTGTGGATGCCCGTCATCGCGTGGGCGGTGTTCCGCCAGCGAGCGTCGAAGGCAACATGGATCGGCGCTGCCATCGGGTTTGTCGGTGTGGTCTTGGTCCTTCAGCCCCACCACCAAGAGTTCAACATTGGCGCACTGTTTGCACTGGCTGGCGCATTCTTTCTGGCCGTCGCGCTGATGTCCGTCGGCTGGCTTGGAACGACCGAGCCGATGCCCAGGATCCTTTTTTACTACTTTCTCTTTTCCACCGTGTTGGTCGCTCCCTTCGCGTTGGTCGATTGGAAACCGTTCGGGGTGCGGGCGTCGATCTACCTGCTCGGTGTCGGGCTGACGTTGCTTGTAGGTCAGGTTTTCATCGTTCTCGCATACCGCTACGCCTCGGCGGTGAAGGTTGGTCCGTTCATCTATATGGTCATCGTCTTCACGGCACTGATCGACTGGGTCCTCTGGAATCGGGCACCCACGCTGTTCGTACTCCAGGGCATGGCGCTGGTGATCTGCGGAGGGGTTATCGCGATTCGCAAGAAGTCCGAGGCGTCGCGGCAGCAGGCGAACGGCGGTGCCGAACAGATGGCATGACGGCCTGGGCGCTAGGTGCCGCTGTACGCCCCTAGAAGGGCCGCAGCTGGGCAAAGAGCGGCGTCCCGTTGCCGTCCGAGCCGGTACGGCGCCTGAAGGTAGGTACTGGATGCCCGGGTGTCGCACGTATCGGTTTGGCCACCGAGGGGTGCTGATTGTGCACCCACGTTTCGTTACGGATACATTGGGCGTTCTGCGGTGAAGCAGTCGCCGTGGCCCAGGGACGGAGTGAGTCTTTGCGTGGCTCTTCCACAGGCCCGTTGTGTCTAACGCAGTCATCGCGCGGCGCCCGGCTTTCTCGCCCGACGGATCACCCGACTGCCGAGTTGGGATGTGATGCAGCGTCGCCATCACAGAAGTAACCGAGTACGCCCACCTGAGCGATGCGGACGTTGACGCGCTCGCGTTGTCGCTAGAAGAGATCCGTAGCGACATCGAGGCGTCGCTCGGCACCAAGGACCGCGCATACATTAAGCGCGCCATAAGATTTCAACGTTGCCTCGAAGTTGCCGCCCGGCTGACAATTTTTAGCAGCAGGGGCAGGACCGGATGGACGGTCGGCACTCTGGCATTGCTCGCGTCAAAGTGCATTGAGAACATGGAGCTCGGCCACAACATCACCCACGGACAGTGGGATTGGATGAACGATCCGGAGATCCACTCCAACACCTGGGAGTGGGACATGGCCGGCCCGTCGTCACAGTGGCGGTACTCCCATAACTACCGCCACCACGTATTCACCAATGTGATCGGGATGGACGACGACCTCGGCTATGGCGTTCTGCGCGTCAGCCGTGACCAGGAGTGGAAGCCGAGCTACTTGCTGGCTCCATTGCGGGCGGTCCTGCTGTCCATGGTCTTCGAGTGGGGCATCGCGCTGCATGATCTATATGCAGAGCAGGAGCATCAGCAGACCGAGGAGGCCAGGGCAGAGCTCAAGCGGGCGATGATCCGCAAAATGATCCGCCAGGCCGGCAAGGATTACCTCTGGTTTCCGATGCTCAGCGGCCGTCGGTGGCTGCGGACATTTCTCGCGAATCTCGTCGCCAATGGCTTCCGAAACGGGTGGGCGTACATCGTGATCGTCTGCGGTCACTTCGTCGACGGAGCTGAGAAGTTCACTCCCGAGGCCGTGGAGAACGAGACCAAGCCGGAATGGTATCTACGCCAGATGCTGGGAACCGCGAACTTCACCGCGGGCCCCGCGCTGGCGTTCATGAGTGGAAACCTCTGTTACCAAATCGAGCACCACCTGTTCCCCGATCTGCCCAGCAATAGGTACCCCGAGATCTCGGTGCGAGTTCAGGCAATCCTGGCCGAGTACGACCTGCCCTATACGACGGGTCCATTGCTTCGCCAGTTCTGGCACACCGTGCGCACGATCTGCAAGCTCTCCCTGCCGGATCGCTTCCTGACGGCGACCTCCGATGACGCGCCGGAGACGGCCTCCGAGGAAAAGTTCAGGGCGGTGGCGACGCATCCCCGAGTATTCGGCGTGCACGACGCCGGCGCGCGAAGGAGCGGACTGGATACCGCGATCACAGACGGCACTGGGCGGCGGATGAAACGAGGCCCACGTCGGCGTGCATCGCAGCTCTCTGCTGCGATGACCGCGCTCCGTTTTTTCTGATCTGGTTCGAACGTGAATCGACTGCTATTTTTTCGGCGTCTTTTCGCACTGGATTCACACTCGGCGTAACTGATGTACGCGCGTTGCCGCGAAAGCGGCTGTGCGAGCGAGGACTCCGAATGCGCTCAGGCCGCGACGCCGTCTGCGCAGTATCCCGCCGGCCAGCAACCCGCAGCAGAAGCCAACGAGGTAGCCGCGTGCGTGCCACTTGTTCCTCCGCGCAACGGTCGATGCAATGAATCCTCGGTCATGGTTCGTAACCAAAGTCCATCCGCCCGGCGTCGACCAGCCGAATGACCGCCGCGCCCTCCTCGTCGGACGCCTCGAGGTCCACCTCCACGTCGAAGCCCCAGTCGTGGTCGCCGGCCGGATCGTCCAGGATCTGCCGTATCCGCCACAGCCCGGGCTGCCGGTCGATGATCAGCAGCGCCGGGCCGCGGGCCTCGGCGTCGATGCCCACATCGTCGTGCTCGGCGAAGTATGCGCGGATGACGTCCTCCCAACGCTCGGCCGTCCACCCAGATGCGGCGTCCAATTGGCCGAGATCGCTCCAGCGGCGCCGCGCGAACAGCTCCACCCGACGGAACAGCGCATTGCGGACCATCGCGGTGAAAGCTCGCTCGTTGCCGGTCAGCGGGCGCGGGCGAGCCGGTATTGCCACGGGCGCGTCCAGCGTCTGGTCCGGGTTGGTGAGTTGCTCCCACTCGTCGAGCAGGCTCGAATCGACCTGGCGCACAAGCTCGCCGAGCCACTCGACGATGTCGGTCACCTCGTCGGTCCGTGCCGCGGCGGGCACGCCGGACCGCAGTGCCTTGAAGGCGTCGGACAGGTAGCGCAGGACCGCGCCCTCGGAGCGGGTCAGCCCGTAGACGCTGACGAACTCCCGGAAGGTGAACGCCCGCTCCCACATCTCTCGCACGACTGACTTCGGCGACAGCTGTGCGTCAGCGGCCCACGGGTTGCTCTGCAGGTACAACTCATATACGTGCCCCAGCAGCTCCTCGAGCGGCTTGGGATAGGTGACGTCATCGAGCAACTCGATGCGCTCGTCGTACTCGATGCCCTCGGCCTTCATCTGGGCGACGGCTTCGCCCCTGGCCTTGTTCAGCTGCGCCGCCAGGATCTGGCGAGGGTCCTCGAGGGTCGCCTCGATGACCGAAACAACCTCCAGCGCAAAGCTTTCAGCCGCCGGGTCGAGCACATCGACCGCGGCGAGCGCGAACGTCGACAGCGGCTGGTTGAGGGCGAAGTCGGGCGGCAGGTCGACCGTCAGCCGGTAGCGTCGTCCGTCGGCTAGTTCATCTAGGGGGCCATCGAGCCGCTCCAGCACCCCGGCCTGCAGCAGCGAACGGGCGATGCCGACCGCCTCGCGGACGTGCTGCAGCTGGCGCTTGCGTGGCTCGTGATTCTCCAGCAGGAGTCTGCGCATGGCGACGAACGGGTCACCTGGACGGTCGACGACGTCGAGAATCATCGCCGTCGACACCCGCATGTTGCTCGTCAACGGCTCGGGCGCAGCTTCGACCAGACGCGTCATCGTCGACTCGCTCCACGGCACCATGCCCTCGGGTACCTTGCGGCGCACCAGCTTTCGGCGCTTCTTCGGGTCGTCGGCGACCTTGGCGAACTGTTTGAGGTTTTCCACCTCGTGGTCGGGCGCCTGGACAACCACCGTTCCTGCGGTGTCGTAGCCCGCGCGCCCGGCCCGCCCGGCGATCTGGTGGAACTCGCGGGCGTTGAGCAGCCGGGTGCGCGTGCCGTCGTACTTCGACAACGCCGAGAAGACGACGGTCCGGATCGGCACGTTGATGCCGACACCGAGGGTGTCGGTGCCGCAGATGACCTTGAGCAGGCCGGCCTGAGCCAGCTGTTCCACCAGCCGCCGGTACTTGGGCAGCATCCCGGCGTGGTGCACGCCGATCCCGTGCCGGACCAGTCGCGACAACGTCGTCCCGAACGCCGAAGAAAAACGGAACCCGCCGATCAAATCGGCAATCGCGGCCTTCTCCTCCTTGGTGCTCACGTTGACGCTCATCAGCGCCTGCGCGCGCTCCAGCGCGGAGGCCTGGGTGAAGTGCACGACGTAGATCGGCGCCTGCTTCGTGTCGAGCAGGTCGCCGATGGTCTCGTGCATCGGTGTGGTCGCGTACGAGTAGTAGAGCGGAACCGGGCGCTCGGCGTTGGCGACCAACGCTGTTGGCCGGCCGGTGCGGCGGGTGAGATCGTCGCGCAGGAACGTGATGTCGCCCAAAGTGGCTGACATCAGCAGGAACTGAGCGTTCGGCAGCTCAAGCAGCGGCACCTGCCAGGCCCAGCCACGGACCGGGTCGCCGTAGAAGTGGAACTCGTCCATGACCACCAGGCCGATCTCAGCCTCGCCCCCTTCGCGCAGGGCGATGTTCGCCAGTACCTCCGCGGTGCAGGCGATGATCGGCGCGCCGGCGTTGACCGCGGCGTCGCCGGTGAGCATGCCGACGTTGGCGGCGCCGAAGACACCGCAGAGCGCGAAGAACTTTTCGCTGACGAGTGCCTTGATCGGAGCGGTGTAATAGCTGCGCCGCCCGGCCGCCAGCGCCGCGTACAGCGCGCCCGTTGCCACCAGCGACTTACCGGAACCCGTCGGTGTTGCCAAGACGACGTTCGCACCGCTCACCAGTTCAATCAGCGCCTCTTCCTGCGCCGGATACAGCACGGTGCCGCATCCCTCGGCCCATGCGGCGAAGGAGGCGAACAGCTCGTCGGGATCGGCGCCCTTGGCGCGCAGCGCGGACAGGTCGCTCGGGTCGTCGAGCAGGCGAGCGGTGGCGGTCATCTTGAGGACCAGCGTGCCTGAACGTATTCCGCTGAGCGGGTGCGGGTGTGTCCGAAGATTCAGTCCGTTATGGTCCCCGAATGAGCGAAGGGGCTACGCCGTCCAGCCTGACAGGTCCGACACGCGCACCGACGAGCACCCGACGAGCGGTGCTCAACACCATCAGAGGTTCGGCGGGAAACCTCGTCGAGTGGTACGACGTGTATACCTACACGGTCTTCGCGACGTACTTCGAAGCACAGTTCTTCGACAAGTCCGACAAGAACTCGACGCTGTACATCTACGCGATCTTCGCGGTCACCTTCGTCATGCGACCGGTGGGGTCCTGGTTCTTCGGCCGGTACGCCGACCGTCGTGGGCGCAAGGCCGCTCTGATGTTCAGCATCACCCTGATGTCCGCCTGCTCGTTCGTGGTGGCGGTAATGCCCACGCGCGAGATCATCGGGTACTGGGCGGCGGTGATCCTGATCCTTGCGCGGCTACTGCAGGGGTTCGCAACGGGAGGGGAGTACGGCACGTCGGCGACCTACATGTCCGAAGCGGCCACCCCGCGCCGGCGCGGCTTCTTGTCGTCGTTCCAGTACGTCACCCTCGTTGGCGGTCACGTCCTTGCGCAGTTCACGCTGCTCATCGCGCTCAGCGTCTTGGACGTCGAGACCGTGACCGCCTGGGGATGGCGGATCGGTTTCTTCATCGGTGGGATCGCCGCCCTCGTGGTGCTGTGGATTCGCCGCTCCATGGACGAGTCACTCAGCGAGTCGCATCTGGAGGCCATCCGCGAGGGCAAGGATCGCGACGCCGGTTCGATGAAAACGTTGTTCACCACGCACTGGCGCCCTCTGCTGCTGGTCTTCCTCATCACGGCGGGCGGCACCGTGGCGTTCTACACCTACACGATCAACGCACCCGCGATCGTCAAGTCCACCTTCGGTTCTGACCGGGCGCTGACGGCGACGTGGATCAACCTGGTCGGGCTGATTCTGCTGATGCTGCTGCAGCCCGTCGGCGGCATCCTCAGCGACCGGGTCGGCCGCAAGCCGCTTCTGATCTTCTTCGGCGTTGGCGGCGTCATCTACACCTATGTGCTGCTGACCCTCCTCCCACAGACCACCTCACCGCTGACCGCATTCGCTCTGACGGCCGTCGGCTATGTGATCCTCACCGGATACACCTCGGTCAATGCGATCGTGAAGGCCGAGTTGTTCCCCGCCGAGATCCGGGCCTTAGGTGTGGGGCTGGGTTACGCCGTTGCGAACTCCGTTTTCGGCGGCACGGCGCCGGCGCTCTACCAAGCGTCCAAGTCGGCCCATCACACCGGCTGGTTCATCGTCTACGTCACCGCGGTCATCGGCGTGAGCTTGCTGGTCTACATCTTCGGGCTGAGGAACAAGCGGATCACTGTGCTTGATCGCGAGCAGGGAAGCGCCTGGGAATTGCCTGCTTCCTCCGCTGCCCGCTGAGCAGACCGACACGAGGATCCCACGCACGGATATGGCCGCGTGCCCGATGGGCTTTCGGGGTGTTGCGCGCGCACGTGGCGCACGGCCCCGATGTGGTAGACACGCGCTATGTCCGCGCTGAGCCGTCAACTCCGTTGAGGGATTCAGCGTGCGCGACGATCGGTTGCTGACTCCCGGCCAAACGTGCCGGCGACTGGAACGTGCCGACCACTTCGCCTGCGTCATTGATGCTGCCGACTACTTTCGGCACACCAAGGCGGCGATGTTGCGCGCCCGGCACCGAATCATGCTGATCGGTTGGGACTTCGATGCCAGGATGAACTTCGAACGAGGCGTCAAGACACTTCCCGGACCCAACCAGCTGGGCGCCTTCCTCTACTGGATGCTGTGGAAACGGCCGACTCTCGAGATCTACCTGTTGAAGTCCAATCTGCGCCTGCTCCGAGCTTTCGATGGCATCTGGTACGGAGTCACGCCTGTAGCGCTTCTGAATCAGGTCAGCAGCAGGCGAATGCGATTCGCCATCGACGGCGCTCATCCGACGGGCTCCGTCCATCACCAGAAGATCGTGGTTGTCGACGATGCGGTGGCGTTCTGCGGTGGCGTCGACCTCACGGTTGACCGATGGGACACCCCTGCGCATGAGCATGACTGTCGCAGCCGTCGGACGGTGCGCCGCAGCTATGGGCCGCGACACGAGGTGGCGGCGGCCGTCGACGGTGCGGCGGCGCGCGCACTCGCTGAGCAAGCTCGGGATCGATGGCAGACCGCGACCGGTCAATCGTTGGCGCCCGTCGACGCCAAGCACGTCGCCTGGCCCAGCAAGCTGGAACCGAGCCTGCGCAACGTCGACGTCGGAATCGCGCGCACCCTGCCGGAACTGAACGATCGCCCTGAGGTTCGTGAGGTGGAGGCGCTGAACCTCGCGGCCATTGCGGCAGCACGCCACACTATCTATCTGGAGAACCAATATCTGGCGGCCCGAGACTTCGTCGACGCGCTCGCCGCTCGACTAAGCGAAGACGACGGTCCGGAGATCGTCATCGTGCTGCCCCGCAGCTCGGAGAGCCCGCTCGAGCAGCAAGCGATGGACAGCGCTCGCCACCTGCTCATTCAGGTGCTGTGGGCAGCAGACGATCATCATCGTCTGGGCGTCTACTGGCCGGTGACGGATCACGGGGCGCCGATCTACGTCCACTCGAAGGTACTGGTGGTCGATGATCGGCTACTGCGCATCGGCTCATCGAACCTCAACAACCGGTCGATGGGATTTGACAGCGAGTGCGATGTGGCCATCGAGGCGGACCCTCACGACTCGGAACACGACGAGGTCCGCCGCGAGATCACCTCCGTACGGCATCAGTTGGTGTCGGAACATCTGGGAGTGTCCGTCGGGGAGTTCGAGGACGTCATGCGCCGATGTGGGTCGTTCATGAAGGCCGTCGACGAACTTCGAGGCGACGACAGGACGTTGCGGCCATTCACCGAGCGGACAGTGTCTGATGAGGCGAGCCCGCTGGCGGAGAGCGACTTGATGGATCCCGACCATGTACCGCGATCACTGACCCGAAGCGTGCAACGGTTGATAGCGGGTGCCATGACCGCATTTGAACCGCGACGGCGTCGCTGACCTCCCTCGGCTTTAGTCCCGATGACGCACGATGTTGATGATGTTGCCGTCGGGTGCTCGGACGAGGAACCGGCGCACACCCCATGGCTCTGTGGTCAACGGATGCACGATCTCGTAGCCGAGCTTCTGAGCTTCTTCGTAGGCACCTTCGACGTCGTCCGAAAGCACGGAGATGACCGAATCTTCAGGTGCGCTTGCGTCCCGCGTTACGAGTTGGACATTCGCCATGCCGTCGGGAGAGGTGTAGCGGGCCACCCATCCCATGTTGAACTCCTCGGTGCTCAGCCCGAGGTAGTCGGTGTAGAAGCTCTTGGCCGCGTCGACGTCAGCCACTCGAAGGTTTGTCATGATGCGCTTGGCTTGCATGCCGTCCTCCTGCCTCGTAACGGAACTCGGTTATCGATCCTTCGCATGCCGGGCGAGAAACTCCACGACTGCCCCGGCGAAGAGGTCATTGCGATCCCCGGCCACCATATGTCCGGCGCCGCCGACATCGACGAAGTCAATCTCCGGGAAGCGTGCAATGAACTCGTCGGCTCGCTCCTGAGTGACGAGATCGCTCATCTGTCCACGCACCAGAAGCATGGGCACACCGCCACGGAGAATCGCGTCGATCGCCGCGTAAAGCCGATCTACTTCTGTCACTTCGATCGGAGGAAGCGCCGAGGTGCCGTCGATGAACTTCGGATCCCAATGCCAGAACCAGCGGCCATCGCGCTGGCGGAGGTTTGTCCTGAGGCCGTCGAGATCGGTCGGTCGGGGGCGGTGAGGGTTGTACTCCTGGATCGCGTCTGCGACCTCCTCCAGCGAGTCAAATCCCGACACCATCCGGTCATTCATGAAGCTGTGTATCCGCGACGCCCCAGAAGGGTTCATGTTGGGCACGATGTCCACGAGGACGACAGCGCGCACCGCATCCGGCGAAAGTTCGCCTGCCAGAAGCATTGCCGTGAATCCACCCAGTGAGGCGCCCACCAACACTGGTCGCGGAGGGAGATGACGCAGTACTTCGAGCACGTCTTCCGCGAAGGTGGTGACGCGATAGTCGCCGTCGTTGGACCAGTCGGATTCGCCATGGCCGCGAAAGTCGACGGTGATCGCCTGCCATCCGCGCTCGGCCACCGCGGCGGCCGCTCGGCCCCAAGAGCGGCGGGTCTGGCCGCCGCCGTGCAAGAACACAACGGCTGGCGCAAGGGGATCGCCGAAGCGGTCAGCGACGATGCGGATGCCGCCAACGCCATACGTGCTGAACGAGTTTGGTGACATGCTCATCGGGCGAAATCCCACTGCCCGAAATCGGCCGCGAGGACCTCGTCGACATCGACGTGGGTGCCGCCGAGAAGGGGACCCGGGCTCGACGGGGTGTTGACGACACTTTGATACAGGACCGCCGCGGGCTCGCGCGCACCTTGCGACCACGCCGTCGTCTGCCATGCCCACCGGCGGCCCGCAGTGGTTGAGCTCCCGACTACGCCGTCTCTGATTGCCCATGCACACGCCCGCGAATGGCCGTAGATGCCGGTGCGGTCCACGCCCAGCACCGAGTTGATTCCTCGAAACCACTCCACTGCAACGCTTTTCCAGGTGTTGAGGTCGATATCCTCATCGACACTGAAGAAGATCGGCGCGGAACCCGGACCCCCGGCGGCACCGTGCAGCCGCACGGCTGTCTGAGCGTCTACCACCCCGCCGTCGTACCCGCGGGTGAAGTCTGACGGGGTAGGCCACCCGGGTTTGCCGTACTGATAGCAGCTGACGACGTGAAGACCCTCGGCGCGTAGTGCATCCGCATACTCGCGTGTGACTGGCTTGAAATCGAAGTCTGCGCCCGGCCGCAACTCGGACACATAGACGAGAGCCCCGTCATAGCCTGCCGATTTGATCTGGTCCGCCGCGACCAACCGCTCCGTGAAATCGATCAGCCTGAGACCAGCCGCTGATGCTTTCTGCGCGCCGAGTGTCGCGGCCACCGTCGGAAGGCTCAATAGAACCGGTGCAGCGAAAGCGTATTTGAGGGCTTTGCGCCTTGAGACAGGCTGGAGTTCGCCGCGTCCGTTCGGCGCAGGCGAGTCGTGCACGGCGCGATGGTAACAATCCACTGTCAGCACGTCAGCAACATGCATCCGGCGATCGGCCCGCCCCCGGCCGCAGCGACGGCTACCTCGGGCCTTCGGGCCAGTTGGCGGTCAGCGGCTTGCCCGCGCAACTGCAAGCATGCCTCGTGCAGCAGCCAGTAGCCGTGCATGCGCCCCGCCGACAGTTGTCCGCCATACGTGTTCAGCGGCATTGCGCCGTCGAGTGCGATCCGCGTCGCTCCCTCTACGAACGGGCCGGCCTCGCCGTCGGCGCAGAAGCCCAGCGCTTCAAGCCACGCGAATGTGAGAAACGTGAAGCCGTCATAGATTTCCGCGACGTTCACATCCGACGGCCGCAGATCCGTGCGCGACCACATCTCGGCCGCCGCTTCGGACGATGCCATCTTCGGGAAGTCGTCGCGATGAAACCACCCCCCCGAGCCGTACGCCCCACCGATAGCCTCAACCGCCACAGCAGGATTCGGGCAGTCCGGCGCGTAATCAGCATGCGACACGACGAGTGCGATCGATCCGTCGATCGGAACGTCGCAATCGAATAGGCCGAACGGTGTCGACACCGGGCGCGATGCCAGGTAGTCGGCCATGGACATCGGCTCTCGGAACGTGGCACGCGGGTTGAGTCCGGCGTTGCGCCTGCTGTTGATCGCCAGCCAGCCCAACTGCTCTTTGGTTGTTCCGTAGAGCTCCATGTGGCGTCGGCAATGCATCGCTACCCAGTTCGCTGCCGAGTAGGCGTGGGCCGCCACCAACTCATCGATGTCCTCGAACGGCTTGAGTTTGCGCCGCGCTCCCGGCATGCGCGGCTCGATCGGTGGCGATGCCAGCGGGTTGAGCATCGGCGACGCGGGCTGATTGGTCATCGCACCGCCCAGCATCGCGACTGTTCGATAGACCAGCACATGCCGTGCCCGGCCCTCTGCAACGGCGCGAAAGGCCGACATGACCGGAATGAGCACTCCACCGGTATCGAAGCCGAGCGTCTGGTCCGTCGCCTGGATGCCTAGTGCATCGACCACTTCGGTCGGCGGCGTGTCGCCCAGTGTGCCGATTCCGTCGATATCGTTCGCGGTCAGGCCGGCGTCCTCGATGGCGGCGCGCGCAGCCTCGAGCGTCAGCTCCAGTCCGGGGAAGCCCATCCGGCGGCCAATCCGTGATATGCCGAGGCCGCTGATGATCGCGTCCTTCTCGAAGTAGCTCACCGGGCAACCGTCCGTTTCATACATCTATTTTTGTAATGTCAACACAATGGAATGTACTTTCCCAGACATGCCAGACGCCGCCCCACCCGCCATCCCCACGCGCATGCTGCCCAAATTGCATGACCACAATCGGGCGCTCTGGACCGGTGGCGCCGGCGGGCAACTGATGATCTCGCGGTGCGAGGAGTGCGACTTGTGGGTCAGTCCGCCCGCCGCTGAGTGCCCCGACTGTGGTGAAGCACTCGTGCCACGTGCTGTGTCCGGTCGTGGCACCGTGTTCACCTATACGGTCAACTACCAACCGTTCAATCCCGCCGTGCCGGTTCCGTACGTGATCGCGATCGTCCAGCTGGAAGAGCAGGCCGACCTGCGCATTGCATCGAACATCGTTGGCTGTGAACCCGATTCAGTCGTTATAGGCCTACCTGTCGAGGTACGTTTCGAGCGCCAAGAGATCGACCACGAAAGCGTATTCGTTCCCGTGTTTGCGCCGAGGAATCAGAGAGAGGGTCAGGCATGAGTGACGACACCGCCCCGAGTATTACGGGAGTCCACCACTTCTCGGTGACTGTGCGCGACATCGAAGCGAGCGTGGCCTGGTACCAGCGGGTATTCCGCGCGGACCGTATCCCGATGAAGTTCCCGCACTACGAACGGGAGGACACCGGCTACGGTGTGTTGCTCGTCTGTCCGCGGTCGGGTCTGGCGATTGGACTGCACACCAACACCGGCAATGACGGCGAGGAATTCGACGAGGCCCGTACGGGATTGGATCACGTCGGTTTCAATGTCGCCTCACGTCAGGACCTCGAGGCCTGGACAGGTTGGCTCGACCAGCTCGGCGTCGAGCACTCTGGTATCCGAACCGGGGACGAACCTTTCCCATTCGCCACATTGGTGTTTCGCGACCCCGACAATATTCAGCTCGAACTCTTTACAGTCTGCTGACTGCCGCTGCCGACTCATAGCGCGGCCAGCACCGCGCGCAATTCGCTGCACAGATCGCCGCTGCCGCAGCGGCGCAGCGGACCGTTCCAGTCGGCGAGAAGGCGGCGAAGCCGTGCGATGCCGCGCGGGCTGACGCCGTGAGGGATGAGTAGACGCGTTTCCACGCGCTCGATCAGATCCGCGGTGTCCCACACCGCGGGCACGTTCACTCGCGACGGCGACATCACCCGGTCGCACAGCACGACCGTGCCGCGTCGACGCAATTCAGCGGCGAGGCGCTCGCGGTAGTCGATAGAGCCCAATCGCAACATGTGCGCCTCGAGCGCGCTGCCGAGTTGGGGGCTGGCGCCGGCCTCGACGAGCCGGTCAAGGTGACGCGCACACAGCCGGGCGGCGATGCGCGACGAGATCGACGGGTACACCACGTCGAAACCTGCACTATCAGTGACGTCGGCGACTGCATTCAGCGTTGATGACATGCAACGAGTATTGCGCCGCGGCGCCGTGACGTGAGTCGGGCGATCTGCCGATCCGCCGGGGGATTTCACCGTCCCCTGATTGGGGGACAGGTGCAAGGCGAGCCTTTGTTATGCCAAGGCCGCCAAGGCTTTTTCGTCCTCGTTGGCGAACGTGTCCTCCAGCTGAAGCGGCGAGTAATCCACGTCGATCTCCTCAAGAGGCCGACCGCGTGCGCTGCTGATCGTTCCAAACCGACGCATGCCCTTGTCCGCGGCGTACTGCTGGAACTCATCCTTGGTAAGGCCGAAGGGGACCTCGTCGTAGAGGGCGAAGCCGTCTTCGGTGTTCTGCAATGCCAGCGGCATGAGCTCGTTCATGCGTGTTTCGAACACGGCCCAATTGGCCTCGTCGGCGGCGACATGGCGTCGGCAGGTGAACGTGCCCCACGCCATGTGGCGTCTCTCGTCGTCGCCGATGCGCTGGACGAGTTCCTGCATGCCGGGAAGGATGCCGCGGTCCACGCAAATCCGGTGCCACGCATAGTATCCCGTCAGCGCCATCATGCCCTCGATGACATGGTTGTACGTCACAGACGCGCGTACCTGCGCGGCCGGCGAGGGATCCGTCGACAGAGCGTCGAGTGATCCGGGAAGTTCCTCGTAGAACATCTTCCGGTAGGAGGGCAGCTCGTCGAGGTAACCCTGCAGGTCGCCGGTCATCCCTACGGCGTCGAGCCACATGCGGAAAACCTGGGTGTGCTTGGCTTCCTCGAATGCGAACTGCGTCAAGTACATCTCGTCGCCGAGTCGCCCCTCGGCCCGCATTGCCGCCATGAAGGGCTGAATGTCCTGGGTGACCGCTTCCTCGCCGGCGATGAACTCGGCGCACAGCCGAGCGGCCCAGTCGCGCTCGAGGTCAGACAGCGATTCCCAGTCAGCCCGGTCGCGGGAGAAGTCGATATCGGCCGGATTCCAGAACTTCGCGTTGCCCCCGGCGAACAGCTTCAGCGGCAAGCTGTCCCAGTTGAGGCCGCCGGCGGCCAGCGAGTGTGAACGAGTCCTTGTCATGACTTGACCTCCTGTCGATCATGCGGTGGTTGGTGTCATCCGCGGTGTCTTGGCGAATGCGTCCGTCAGCACTGCGACGAGCCTGCGCACCGCCAGCGCCGGCTGCTCCGGTGTGGGCTCGTCAAGCCCGAGGATCGGATCCATCCCTCGCACGTACGGGGCCAGTGCCAGGTGCGGAAGGATCAGTAGCAGCAGCGACAACAACGCGTCGGTATCGGCGTCCTCGCGCAGGTCGCCCCGAACGTGCGCGTCGCGCACGAGTGGCCGCAAGACTTCCAAGTAGTGGCGGTGAATGACGGTCCGCACGCTGATGCGTGCATCGGTGTCGACCTCCAGACTCGCCGCGGCGTGAAGCGAACGTTCCCGTGGATGATCGGCGAAGTAGGCGACCCAGTAGTCGAGGAGGTCGATCAGAAATTCGAAGAACGGCCTATCGGGGTCGAGTTCGAGAATGCGGGCCTCCATCTCGGCGCGGACGCGCTGACTGCCGACATCGGCGATGAACGAGTAAAGGTCGCGCTTGTCCGCGAAGTACTGGAACAGGCTGCCCTTGGCGACCCCCGCACGCCGTGCGATGACATTCAGGCTGCCCTGTGAGAACCCGTGTGCGCCGAACTCGGCCTCGGCGGCCTCGACCACCGCGGCACGACGACTCGGATCGAGTCGAGCCCAGGTGACCGTCGGCATAGGCCCCTCCTTACGCCATATGACCACTGGTCATATTACTGTGAGCCACTTCACAGTCAAGGGTGCGANNCTTATGGCGGGCAACAACCCCCACCGGCATTCTCTTAACGCTGGCCATGTGGCTTTCGAGCCCGTCATTGCCGTCAAAGCCCCGGGACTCCAGTTTATGATTCAGCTCACCGTTGACGGTGGTCCCGTTCATTCCGGTATCGGTGGGCCGACGTCCTCGGCCAAACTCTGCACGACCGACGCGGCCGCGAGCGAACCTGTCGCGATCGCCGAGGCGATCTGCGGCATCTGCGCACTGGTGTTGTCGCCGGCCGCGAAGACTCCGGGAACCGTTGTCCGACAGAGCGCATCAACTGCGATGGGATTCGCCGCCGCCGGCGTCGGCTCACCGAATCCGACCCCGAGCTGTTCAACCAGCTGCGACCGCTGATGCAGTGTCGTCGCGACGAGCAGACCGCTGCGTGCCAGCCGAGTTCCGTCGGTGAACACAATGGCTTCCAACTCGCCATTGCTTGAGGCGAGTTCGGCAACGGGTCGCTCGTCGATCACGACGCGTGCAG
>C688J18823_10001126_pt1 | contig 16313 bp, 16 predicted proteins | sample HopSoiMetagenom1_FD_18823 | JGI IMG/M metagenome (IMG submission 18823) | reverse complement strand
TGCCACACCAGGCCACCGCCCATGCAGAACCCGACGACAGCGAGCTTCTTACCGGGAACACGACGCGCCAGCTCCCCGATTCCGGACTTGAGGTTGGCGACGAACTCCTGGGGCGGGATCTTGCCCAATGCCGCGGTGGCCTGCGCCGGGTCGGCGAACTTCGCCGTGCCGCCCTGCCCCGAGAGCAGATCGATCGCCAGGCCGGAGTAGCCGATACCGGCGAACCGGCCCGCCACCGATCGGACCCAGTCGTTGAGGCCTTTGTTCTCGTGGATGACCAGCACGCCGCCGCGTGCATTCGGCGCCTCCGCCCACGCGGCCTGCAGCTGCCCCTGTGGCCCCGCCCAACTGATCGGTGTGGTCGGCAGCGCCTTCGTAGATCCGGGCGGCGCCGTAACGGACGTTGCCGGTCCGCTGGACGTCACCGGGGCGTTCGAGGTGGTCTTCTTGTTCTCGCCGCACGCGGCGAAAAGCGCCGTGGCCGCCGCGGTGCTCACCCCCAGCAGAGCCAGCCGGCGCAGGGCTTCGCGTCTGGACAACAAACCGTCGACATGATCAGTGGCAATTTCTTCGGCGATATAGCGCTGTAACGGTGTCACGTTCGCGAGTATGCCCTTATGGACTGGATGCCGGATGCAGATGCGCTGCGCGGTCGGGTAGCGCTCGTCGCGGGCGCTACCCGCGGAGCCGGACGGGGTATCGCCGCCGCGCTCGGAGAAGCCGGCGCGACGGTGATCTGTACCGGCCGCAGCAGTGTGTCCGGCAATGCGCAGTCCGATTACGACCGCCCGGAAACCATCGAAGAGACAGCGGAACTGGTCACCTCACTCGGTGGCGTCGGCATCCCGATCCAGGTCGACCACCTCGAAATCGCACAGGTGCAGGTCCTCGCCGATCGCGTCCGCAACGACTACGGCGCCATCGACATCCTGGTCAACGACATCTGGGGCGCCGAGGTGCTCAAGGGCCACCCGCCGACATGGAATCGGCCGATCTGGGAGCACAACCTCGACGATGGGCTGCGGATACTGCGGCTCGGCGTCGGCACCCACCTCATCACCGCCCACTGCCTGTTGCCACTTCTCGTCACGCGGCCCGGTGGATTGCACGTCGAAGTGACCGATGGCACAAAGGGATACAACGATCACGAATACCGGATCTCGGTGTTCTACGACTTGTCGAAGGTCGCGGTGAACAGGCTCGGCTACAGCCTCGGCCACGACCTCGCGCCGTTCGGCGCTACCGCCGTCGCCGTCACTCCGGGCTGGCTGCGTTCGGAGATGATGCTCGACAACTGGGGCGTCACGGAAGAGAACTGGCACACCGCGCTGGACCCCAACCGATCCGACGGACCGACCGCTCCCCCGGGATTCGCGGTCTCGGAGTCGCCGCGATTCGTCGGACGTGGCGTTGCGGCGATGGCCGCCGACGAGCACCGGTCGCGCTGGAACCAGCGCTCGGTCACGTCCGCCGAGCTGGCTCGCGAGTACGGCTTCACCGACATCGATGGCCACCAGCCGGACGGCTGGGCCGATGTATAACCGCAGGCCAGCATCTACAGTAGACATTTCTTCAAATCTGTTCACTGATTTCGTTGACACCCGCCAACACGCGCTGTTCTATGACTTGGTGAGCTACCACACGATCATCCGCAACGGTCGCTGGTTCGACGGCACCGGTGCCGCCTCGGCCGTGCGCAACATCGGCATCCGCGACGGCCACGTCGTTACGATCTCGCGGGATGACCTCGATGAGAAGGACTGCCCGCAGGTCATCGACGCGACGGGCAAGTGGGTGCTGCCGGGAATGCTCGACATCCACACCCACTACGACATCGAAGTGCTCAACGGGCCGTCGTTGTCGGAGTCGCTACGCCACGGCGTGACGACGGTGATGCTGGGATCGTGTTCGCTGTCGACCATCCACGTCGACGGCGTGGACGCCGGCGACATCTTCGGCCGAGTCGAGGCAATACCCCGCGAACACGTCATCAGCGCCGTCGACCAGCACAAGACATGGACGAACGCCGAGGAGTACATCGAGGCGCTGGAAGCACGTCCGCTCGGCCCCAACCTCGCGGCCTTCATCGGGCACTCCGACATGCGGGCCGCCACCATGGGCCTGGACCGGGCCACGCAGAAGAGTCAGCGCCCGACCAAGCGCGAACAGGCCCAGATGGAGCGAATGCTGTCGGAGGCGCTGCAGGCCGGCTTCGTCGGAATGTCTTCGCAACAACTGCTTTTCGACAAGCTCGACGGCGACGTCTGCCGCTCGCGGACGCTGCCGTCGACGTATGCCAAGCCACGCGAACTGCGCCGGTTGAAGTCCCTGCTGCGGCGCGCAGGCCGGATCCTTCAGTCGGGTCCCGACATTCAGAATCCGCTCAACCTCGGCTCGCAACTGATGCAGTCGCTGGGCTTCTTCCGCAACCCGCTGAAGACCAGCCTGCTGTCGGCGGCCGACGTCAAGACCAATCCGTACGCCGTCTCGGGCATGGGACCGGCCGCGCGGCTGATCAACCGGCTCGGGGGGAACTTCCGTTGGCAGCACCTGCCGGTGCCGTTCGAGGTATACGCCGACGGCATCGACCTTGTGGTCTTCGAGGAGTTCGGTGCGGGCGCCGCGGCACTGCACCTGCGCGACGAGGTTGAGCGCAACGAACTGTTGCGCGACGAGGCCTACCGGCGCCAGTTCCGCAAGGACTACGAGAGCAAGCTCGGAGTACGGGTGTGGCAGCGCGACTTCTACGATGCCGAAATCGTCGACTGTCCAGACGCTTCGGTGATCGGCAAGTCGTTCGGCGAGGTCGGCCAGGACCGCGGCGGCGTGCACCCCGTCGACGCGTTCCTCGACCTGGTGCTCGAGCACGGCAAGGCGTTGCGTTGGCGCACGACCATTTCCAACCATCGGCCCGAGGTACTCAAGAAGCTGGCGCGCGATTCAGGCATTCAGATGGGCTTCTCGGACGCAGGAGCTCACCTGCGCAACATGGCGTTCTACAACATGGGACTGCGGCTGCTGCGGCACGTCCAAGACGCCGAGAAGGCCGGCCAGCCATTCATGTCCGTCGAACAGGCTGTGCACCGGCTGACCGGTGAACTCGCTGACTGGTATCGCATCGACGCCGGCCATCTGCGCATCGGCGACCGCGCCGACTTGGTCGTCATCGACCCAGACCGCCTCGATGCGACCTTGGGCGAGTACGCCGAGGATCGGGTCGATCAGTACGGCGGGCTGTCGCGCATGGTCAACCGCAACGACGACACCGTGAACGCGGTGTTCGTCGGTGGGCGTGCTGTGTTCCTCGACGGCAAGGCAACCGACCTCGTCGGCAACCAACGCACCGGGCGTTTCCTGCGTGCCGCGCACAAGGCGCCGGCAATCACCGCTCAAGAGATGGAGTTCGCAAGTGTCAGTTGAGGATACGGTTCTCGGGATGTGGAAGGCCCTGTCCGCCCGGGACTGGGACTCGGTGAAGACGTTCCTGTCCGAGGACTGCATCTATCTCGACATGCCGGTGGGTCCCACGGCGGCGGCGCGCGGGCCCGAAGACATCGTCAAGCGACTCAAGATCGGGCTCGAGCCGCTGGCCTCCTACGAGAACTTCGACGGCCTGATGCTCGACAACGGCACCGACGCCATGTACGAGCATCACGAGGAATGGCACTGGCCCACTGGTGAATCGGCGGTATTGAAGTTTGTCAGCGTGCACCGTGTGCAGGACGGCAAGATCACGCTGTGGAAGGACTACTGGGATATGGGGGCGCTGGCCAACTTTGCGCCGCCGTCCTGGATGGAGGACTTCGCCAACGCCGACATGTCGTGGGTGTTCGACGCGACCGGCCTGGTCTGAGGAGGACCGATGTATGACCTGAAGATCACCGGCGGAACCGTCGTCGACGGCACGGGTGCCGACCGATACGGCGCCGACATCGGCATCAAGGACGGCCGGATTGTCGAAGTGCGCAAGCGCACCGGTGATGACGCCGGGTTGGAGAGTGACGCGATAGAGACCATCGACGCCACGGGACGCATTGTGGCTCCGGGGTTTGTCGACATCCACACCCACTACGACGGTCAGGTCAGCTGGGATCCACTGCTCGAGCCGTCGAGCCTGCACGGCGTCACAACCGTGGTCGGCGGGAACTGCGGGGTGGGATTCGCTCCTGTCACACCCGGCCGCGAACAATGGCTCATCGAACTGATGGAAGGCGTGGAGGACATCCCGGGCAGCGCCCTGGCGGAGGGCATCACCTGGCAATGGGAGAGCTTCGGTGAATACCTCGACGCCATCGAGAAGCGCCCGCTCGCCGTCGATTTCGGCACCCAGATCGCGCACGGCGCAGTCCGTGGCTACGCAATGGGCGATCGCGGTGCTCGCAATGAAATGGCCACCGACGACGACATTGCCTCGATGGCCCGAATCGTCCAGGAGGCGATCGAAGCCGGGGCGCTTGGCTTCTCGACGTCACGCACCGAGGGGCACCGCGCCGTCGACGGCGAGCCGGTACCCGGCACGTATGCCGCAGAGCGGGAGCTCTTCGGTATGGGACGGGCGATGGCCGCAGGCGGCCGCGCGGTCTTCGAGGTCGCTCCGCAGGGCGCGGCCGGCGAGAGTCCCGCCGAGGCGTCGATGCGGGAACTCGACTGGATGACGAAGCTGGCCGCCGAGATCGAACGGCCCGTGTCGTTCGCAATGGTTCAGGCGTCGGGCGTTCCGGACCTGTGGAAAGAGCAGCTCGACCGCGCCGGCAAGGCACTCGAGAACGGTGTCGAGGTGTACGCGCAATTCGCGGCCCGGCCGTTCGGGATGTTGTTCGGCTTCCCGGGCCACCACGCGTTCACTCATCGGCCGACTTTCCGGAAGCTGAAGGCGGAACTGGATCGCGAGGACTTGGCACAGCGCCTGGCCGACCCTGCGGTGCGCGCGGCGATACTGTCCGAATCGGATCTGCCGCCGGACCCGGCGGTGCTGTTCGATGCCATGTATGCCCTCATCCAGCACAGTAGCGACCGCATCTATCCGCTGGGCTTCCCTCTCGACTATGAACCGACGCCCGATCAGACGGTCGCCGCCATCGCGGAGCGGCGCGGCGAGGACCCGTTGGCCACCATGTACGACCTGATGCTCGAGTGCGACGCAGGCGCGATGCTGATGCTGCCGTTCTACAACTACGTGGCGGGTAACCACGACGCCATACACGACATGATGACGCACCCGGCCGCAATCTCGGGACTGTCCGACGGCGGCGCCCACTGCGGGCTCATCTGCGATGCCTCCTACCCGACATTCCTGCTGACCCACTGGGCTCGCGACCGCCACCGCGGCCCGAAGTTTTCGCTGGAATACGTGGTGCGAAAGCAGACCCTCGATACGGCAACGCTTTTCGGGCTGTCCGATCGCGGCGTCATCAAGGTCGGCAAGAAGGCCGACCTCAACGTCATCGACATGGATGCGCTGGCCCTCGAACTGCCGAGTATGGTCTACGACCTGCCCGCGGGCGGGCGCAGGCTGATCCAAGGTGCCNGGGGCTACGACGCGACGGTGGTCAGCGGAGCGGTGACGCGGCGCCACGGGGTCGACACCGGCGCCAGGCCGGGNCAGTTGATCCGGGGCGTGCGGTAGTCAATCTCANACGCTCCAGGCCAGCCGGAACTTGTCGGCGAGATCGTCGGGGCTCAGGTCGCCGAAGTTCTGCTGTTCGTAGCGTCGCACCGCGACCACAGCGTCGACGGGCTCATCGCCGAGAATGCCACGGATCAAGGTGGATTGGTCAAGCGCATCGATGGCATCGGTCTGGTTCGAGGCCAGCAGCTTGATGCCCGCCCGCTTGCGCTGGTCGTCGGTGAGCGTGGCCGGGTCGACGGTCGTCTCAGGTGGCAGCGGCAGATTGCGTTCGATGCCGTCGAGGGCGAGTCCGAGAATCGCCGCCGTCGCGTAGTACGGATTGGCCGACGGGTCGATGACCTTCACCTCGACGTTCGCGCCCTGCGGATTGCTCGGTCCGCCGACCAGGTATCGCAGCGCGGCTTCCCGGTTCTCGGTCCCCCAGCACACGTGGGCCCCCGACCAATGGCCCGGCTGCATCCGCAGACCCGAAACGATGGAGCCGCACAACACGCCCTGCGCTTCGGGCAGTCCTGCCAGCAACCCGGCGATCGCCGATTCACCCTCGGGCGTCATGCCGCCGACCCCGGCTCCGTCCGAGAACAGCGGAGTATCGCCGCGTTTCATCGAAAAGTGCTGATGCGAACCGGATCCGACGCTGCCTGCGAACGGCACTGGCGACAGGCTGACTCGCAACCCGTACTGCCGGGCCACCCTTCCGATAATGATGCGCATCAGCACCAGTTGGTCGGCTGCCGCGACAGGTGACTGTGGTGACAGCGAGATCTCGAACTGGTTGACTCCGTACTCGGGGTGGAACTGTTCGATCGCGACACCGGAACCGGTTGCGGCGTTGGTGACGTCGCGCACGAAGCCTTCGAATTCCAGCACCCCGGCCAGGCCGTACTGCGCCCACAGGTGTGAGGGCAGCCGACTGCCGTCCGGTCCTACAAGCAGGAACTCCATCTCGTGGCCGACAACGGTGTCGATGCCGGCGTCGGACAATCGCTGCTCGACACGGCGTAGCAGGCCGCGGCTGCAGTATGGGTCGGGGGACCCGTCTTGGTTGAAGAAAGCGCCTGGCGCCCAAGCCAATCCGTCGCCGAGTATCCGCAGTGCGCTCAGGTCGATGCGGATCCGCTGGTCCCCCACCACGCCGATGGCGTCACTGAAGACGATGCCCGTCTGGTCGATGGTGAAGACGTGCCAGACCGGGCTCGCGCCGAGTCCGGGATCGGCGAACGCGCCCATCCGGCGCAGCGGAACCGTCTTGGCATGCGTGAGCCCGGCGGCGTTTACCACCGTGCCGATCAGCGTGGCGACGCCGTCGGCCTCGAGTTGGGCGATGGCCGCTGCGGCGAGGGGTTTGGCTGCCCGCGATGTCACAGCAGCCATTCTGCAGCGCTCAGCCGCGAATCAAAGGGTGATCTTGCAGCTTTGGCCGATGTCCAGCGTGCGCAGCATCCGGCCCATGCCCAACCACATCGCACACGACAGCGCCAGGTCGGTGAGCAGTTCGTCGTCGAACTGCTCGCTACAGCGCGCCCAGAAGTCCTCGTCGTCCCTCAGTCCGGTGTGGTCGCTGGCGAAGCGTTCCGCGAACTCAGCGGCGATGCGCTCCTGCTCGCTGTAGCCGGGCCAGGTTCGCCATTCGGCGGCATGGTCGTAGAGGTCCTCGTCGACGCCCGCCGCGATGCCGCCCGAATCACGGGTGTTCTGGCACACCACGCATTCGTTGTCGAGCGCGATCACCATCCGGGCCAATTCGCGGACGCGCATCGGCAGTCGGTTCTTGGTGTAGACCGCGTTCGTGTAGCCGGCCATCGCGACCCCGATGTCCGGTGACTTCGCCACCCAGGCAGCCGCGTCGTCGTCAGCGAAAGGTCCAATTCGGCTCATGGCCGAATCGTACGCGCGAGCCCGCAGAATTGGAACGCGTTCTAGAAGCTGTGCGAAAGCACCTGGTCAGCTGGCGGCGGTGAGTTCGGCCCGCTCCTCGGTCCAATCCCGCTGCACCAGCACCCGGTGTGCGATGCGCTCCAGCGCAGCCTCCACCTGAATGCGGTCCGGGCGCCCCTCGAAGGTCGATGAGGACTCCAGCTTTTCGACGATCCGGTTGATCAACGCCGACGACACCGCGTCGACCTGCCTGGCGCCCGGCTGGGTCAGCCACAGCAGATCACCGGTACGCAGCGCGTAGCCCGTTTCGACGAGCCGATCGAACGTCGGCGCCAGCACCTCGCACGGCACCCGCAGTCGCTCGGCGATCTCGGTCAGCCGCGCCGACCCGAACACCTGATTGTTCCGGTAGATCTGGATCAGCGCCCACAGCCGCGCAATGTCGAGATCGCAGCCCTGCTTTTCGCAGATGCTGCGCAGCCGGATCTCCGGTGACTGACGCATCATCCGGCCGATGGCAATCTCCAGCACCTTGTCCGGCGAATCGGAGCCGGGCATGCCGAAGCCCTCGCCGAGATCGACGGCGTTGACCGCGTCCATCTCACGAAGAGGAACCTCCTTGAGCAGCAGCGCGACAATGAATCCGACGAAGGCCACCGGCGCCGCGCACAGGAACACCATGTCCAGGGAATCCGCGTACGCGTTGACGATCGGCGCGGCGACGTCGTGCGGCAACTGGTGCAACACCTGTGGGGACTGTGCCGCGGCAGGAGGTGCGCCGCCCGCCGCCAGCGCGGGACCGATGCGGCCAGAGAGGAAGTTGGCGAACAGCGACCCGAAAATCGCTGCGCCGAACGAGCTTCCGATGGTCCGGAAGAATGTGACGCCGGACGTGGCGACGCCGAGATCGGCGAAGCTTGAGGTGTTCTGCACGATCAGGATGAGCACCTGCATGCACATGCCGATGCCAGTGCCCAAAATGAACAGATACAGCGACTGCAACAGCATCGGCGTGCCGGCGTTCATCCGCGACAACAGCACGAATCCGACGAACATCACCGCGGTCCCGACGACCGGGAAGATCTTGTAGCGGCCGGTGCGGCTGACAAGCACGCCGCTGCCCATCGAGGTCAGCAGCAGGCCCGCCACCATCGGCAGCGTCCGAAGCCCCGACACCGTCGCCGATACGCCGTCGACGAACTGCATGAAGGTGGGCAGGAACGTCAGCGCGCCCAGCATCGCGAACCCGACGACGAACGACAGGACGCAGCACACCGTGAAGACCGGGCTGCGGAACAGCCGGATCGGCAGGATCGGTTCTGTTGCACGGCTTTCCACCCATACGAAGACCGCCAGCGCCGCCGCGGACGCGATGAAGAGCCCGATGATCACCGGCGAGCTCCACGCGTACTCCGCGCCACCCCAACTGGTGGCCAGCGTGAGTCCCGACGCGCCGATGCCGACGAACACGATGCCGGCGTAGTCGATGACGGGGCGGCTTTTCCTGCCCATTGCCGGTATGGCCGCGATCGCCACGAGGAAGACCACGATGGCCACCGGCACGTTGATCCAAAACGCCCAGCGCCAGCTGAGGTGGTCGGTGAAGAAGCCCCCGAGCAGCGGCCCGACCACCGTCGTCACGCCGAAAACGGCACCGAGGGCACCCTGATACCGGCCCCGGTCGCGCAGGGGGATGACCTCACCGATCAGAGCCGTGGCGGTCACCATGATGGCGCCGCCGCCGATGCCCTGCAGTGCCCGCGATGCCACCAGCATCGTCATCGACCCGGCCAGTCCGCACAGCACCGAGCCGGCCAAAAAGAACACCACCGCCGCGGCGAAGACCATCTTGCGGCCGAACAGGTCGCCGAGCTTGCCCACGATCGCGGTGATGATCGTCGAGGCCAGCAGATAACTGGTCACCACCCACGACTGGTGGCCGGCGCCGCCGAGGTCCGCGACCACCGTTGGCAGTGCGGTGGCGACGATCGTCTGGTCCAGCGCCGCCAACAGCATGCCGAGCAGCACCGCAACAAAGATCAAGTTGCGGCGCTGAGGACTGATCAGGGCACTGCCGGATTCCGGATCCGCGACAGTGGCCGTCGCTGCCGTCGTTGTCATACCTGCCTCTCGTCGGCGACCGACTCTCTGGCCATATCGTTAGACAGGCTAGAAAGGTTACGGCCGCGGCCCAAGAAGTCAGGGTTACCGCGGGAGCGGACGCGAAACGGGTCCGGCCGGCCCTACAGAGATGTCGGGGGCCGCGACACGCATTGCGCGAGGTAGAGCTGCTCGCCGAGCTTGTCCATCAGCTGCAGCTGCGTCTCGAGGTAGTCAATGTGATCCTCCTCGTCGGCGAGGATCTTCTCGAAGAGGTTCGCAGTGGTGGCGTCTTCCTTCTCGCGGCACATTACGATCCCCGGCTTCAGCCGCGCCATCACCTCGTATTCGATGGCCAGGTCGGCTTCAAACTGCTCGTGCAGAGTCTGACCGACCCGCAGCGAAAAAAGGCGCTGATAATTCGGCAGCCCATCCAAAATGAGGATGCGGTCGGTGATTTCCTCCGCATGCTGCATTTCCTCGAACGATTCTTTCCGAGTGTGCTCGGCGATTTCGGTCAACCCCCAATTGGCCTGCATCTTGGAATGCAGGAAATACTGGTTGATCGCCGTGAGTTCGCTTGTCAACTGCTCGTTGAGCAGTTTCAGAACGTCCGGGTCACCTTGCATGCTCGCTCCTAAGCACCTTGAGGGCTGGTCAAGTATCGCTTCTTCCGTGCCGTCCCAATCTAGTGCAGGAGCCAGACAGCGGCGCACCTTTGCGGTTGCGCCGCGCGCGTTTTCGGCGATTCACGCAACGATCCGCAGTCCTCAGCGCGCAGATCAGCCGCCCCAACCTGGACTGCCTACGCTAAGTAAGGTTAGACTGCGCTAACACTGAGCGACCATGTCAGACAGGCAGGAAAAACCATGGGTGGGTACGACTTACACTCACTCATCCTTGCCTGCGATTTTCGTGTCGACGATGTCGACCGGATGTGGGGATGGCTCAAGAAGCACCGCGAACCCCTTGCCTCGATCGGTGCCCATCACGTGGTGTTGTACACGTCCATTTGGGAGCCGGGGCGGATATTGGTGACAATCGGCATTCGCCAGGCCGGGTCAATTCGGGATGTGTTGCGGTCACCCGCAATATTCGGATGGTTCGACATTTCGGGCGCCGACGATATTCCGCCGATATTCGGCGGTGAGGTCGTCGAGAAGATCGACCTCTACGGGCCGTCGCCCGAGGGACACGTCGGCCGGGTCATCGTCGGCGTGATGGCCGCAGTCGATGACGTCCCGTCCCTGATGGACAAGGTGCACGACGGGATCGAGCGATTCAAGCGCGGTGGCGTTCGGAAGATCTGGGTGTATCAGGCCCTCGACGACGGACGGGAAGTGATGATCCTGCAGGAGATCGACGACGAACCTAGCGCTCGGCAGTGGATCGATCACCCCGACGCTGCCGCGGAGTGGATGTCCAAGGCTGGCTTCGGCGCCTATCCCACTCAATTCGTTGGCAGGTTCGCCCATCTCATGACGATCGGCGAGCGCTGATCATGTTCGTCTGCCTGTGCCACGGAGTCACCAGCCACGTCGTCGACGAGGTGGTGGCGAGCGGCGCCAAGACCTCGAAGCAGATCGCCGAGGCTTGCGGTGCAGGTGGCGACTGTGGCCGGTGCCGCCGCACACTGCGGGCGATGATCGAAGCGCATTACGCGGTCAACGGCTGCGCATCGCAACCCGTGAGCCGTTAGTCCACCAGCTGGCGGATTCGTTCGGCGCAGAACCCGGTCAGGTCGAAATCACCGGTAAGTAGTCCCTCATTGCGCAGCCTGGTCTCCAGCCGCGAGACCGGGATGCCGACCGCGACCGCCGCCAGCACTTCGTTGTAACGCAGGTTCCGCACTGAGCGGCCCGACAATCGCTCGTAGCGCTCGACGGTTTCCTCGCGGGTCGGCGTCCCGTCCAGCCGCGCCACACCCTCGTACTCCGAGCAGGCCCAGTCGACGAACAGCAGCCACGCCAGATCGGCCTCGTGATCACCGATATAGGCGATTTCCCAGTCGAGCACCGCGGCGACTTCGAACTCCGGCCCGTACAGGATGTTGGACAGCCGGCTGTCGCCCCAGCACAGCACGAGATGCTCGGGTTCATAGATGTTGTCGCGCAACCACTTCACGGCGTCGGCGAGCTCGTGGCACGGGCCGTCCGGCGACGCCCACATGAGCAGCTCGTCGCAGTAGTCGACGACCTGCTGCAACGGGTGCGCGCCCCGCTGTGGCATCAGTAGTTTGTCCAGGCGCAGGCTGCGCCAGTCCAGCGCGTGCACATCGGCGATGGCCTGCACGCAACCCCACCACATGGTGGCTCGCTGCTCGGGGGTGGCGTCGAAATACAGGCCGTGCGAGTGATACGACGGGTAGTCGTTCGCGGTGCCGATCGTCGGCAGCCGCTCCATCACGTAGTACGGCGTGCCGAGGTCCTTGTCATCGCGATCCAGCCAGCACACGGTCGGCACGGTGATCGGTGTGTCCCGCAGCCGGTTCATCACCATCACCTGACGTGTCAGGTCGTAGTCGGGATACAAGCTGTTCGCGGGAGGACGTCGAAACACCAATTGTTTCACCGTCGCTGGCCCGTCGTCGCCATCCTGCTGCAGGTCGAACAGGAACGTCTCGGTGGACAGGCCGCGTTCGGCGGAGCGCCAATTGGTGATGCGTGCGTCGGACGCCCCTGCAATGTTCTGGCGCGCGATCGGCTCGAGCAGCGCAGCGATCTCCTCCGCCGCGGGGCGGCTGGGCGTGGCCGGCGCGGAGCATAGGTCCATGTCAGTTAGGCGCGCGCTTTTGGGTGAAGTCGGCCAACGCGTCGGCGTTGGCGGCTGCGCCGAGCAACTCCGCGAAGTGTGCGATTTCTCTGGCGGTCGCCGCGGCGATTTCGGCGCGGGTCGGTTCGACGATCGTCTGTTTCACCGCCATCAGGCTCGAAATAGGCCGGGAGGCAAGGATTTCAGCGTGGCGACGGGCCTCGGGCAGCAGGTCCTCTGGTTCGCAGACCTTCCATGCCAGGCCCATCCGCTGCGCCTCGGCGGCGTCGACCCACTCCGACGACATCAACAGCCATGCCGCATTCTGCCTGCCCATCAACTGGGGCAGCAGAAACGACGACGCGGCCTCGGGCGCGACGCCGAGGCTGGTGAATGGTGTCTTCAGCCGTGCCGTGGACGACATGAACACCAGGTCCGCATAGCCGAGAATGGTTGCGCCGATGCCGACTCCGACGCCGTTGACCGCACAGATCAGCGGCTTGGGCAGGTCGGCCAGTGCGTTGATCATCGTGGAGAAATGGCTGCCCTGCTCATTGAACGTGGGATCGGTGATGCGCCTCTGCATCTCGTTGAGGTCGTTGCCCGCCGAAAACGCCCGCCCCGCACCGGTCAGCAGCACGACCGCCACCTCCGGATCTGCGGCAGCGTCGTCCAGCGCAACCGCGGTGGCGTGGTAGAGCTCCTCGTTGAACGCGTTGAGGACGTCCGGCCGATTCAGGGTGAGCGTGCGCACCCGGTTGTCGTCGCCGATGTGCAGGATCACGCCAGCAGCGTAAGCGTTAGCCGTTGCTGTACACGCGGGTGGGTGCGACCAGCACCACGGTGCGGCGCTGTTCCGCCATCACCCGGTCGTACTCATCCCAGTTGTCGTGTGTGCCGCCCGCGGCGGTGAACACCTCGCGCAGCAGCAGCCGCAACTGGTCGGCGCCGGTGAGCCAGGGCTGCGGATCGTCAGGTCCGGCGAGCTCGGCACGGCCCTCGACCGTCGCCCACATCCAGCCCTTGCGGAATGTCACGGCGAGCTGCGGACGTGCCCGCAGGTTCGTGAGCTTCACTTTGCCGTAGGTGACGAAAGCGAGGAGCTCCGCACCACTGGCCGGATGCGGAAACTTGCCGGCGTTGACGAGCGAGGCCTGGATGGTGCCGTCCGCGCGCAGCGTCGACACCACCGCGAGCCCGCTCTCGTCGGAGGCCAGCGCAACCGCGTCGTCAAGCGTGGTCATCGGATCCCCGTCCCGGCGGGGGCGAACGGCGTCCGGAACACATAGCGACTTGTCGGCACCGTGTCGACATCGCGATTCGCACCGAACGCGGCGGTGCTGGCCACCATGCGTTCCATCCGGTCGCGCAGATCGTCGTCGTCGGCGGCACCGAAGAACGCGTGCAGATCGGATGTCGCCTCGATCGGGAAGAGTTCCTCGACGATCGCGTTGATGACCGGCGCGCCGGGCGTCAGTGCGTGCACGACTGCATTCTGCGTGTATCCGAAGGTCGACTGCGTCTCGATGGCCACCGGCGTGTGGTCGATGTGCCAGCGCTGCCGCCATGTCGCCTCGTCGAGATCGTCGGGCCGGCGAAGCAGCGCGATGTTCGCCAACCCAGGGGTGCGCTCCCCCGGCGCGGTGTTCGGCGGCGGCAGCGGCACCGATTCGGTCACGAGATACGCCGCCACGTCGTCGCACTCCTTTTCCAACCGTGCGATCGCGGAGCGCACGTGGTCGCCATAGGACTGGTGTGTCCATAGCGTCACGAATCCGACCACCGGTGGGTCCAGCCTCGTCAGAGTCATCAGTGAGTCACGCACCGGGTCGTCGCGCACATTGACTGCGAGTCCCGGCGTACCGATGTCGAGAAGGTCGGCGGCGACGTCGTCGCGCAGTCGACTGCACCACGTTTCGTCCGCATCGGCGCCCCGCAGGGTGATGATCACCTTTTCCACGAACAGAACCTAGCGCGTCGTAGCGCTCAGGCTTCGAGCCTTTCGCGGATGCTGGCAAGTCGTCGTCTGAGTTCGGCCTCGTCGATGATGCCGCGAGCCACCAGGGAGTGCGCCAGCGATACGAGCTGGTTCTCCGGATAGGGCAAGTCCGCGTACACCGTCGCCGACAGCGCGTCTTCCTCGTCACGCCGCTCTTTGAAGTCGGGGACATTGTCGTCACACGCGGCGAGGTCGAGGGCGTCGCATAGCCCGTCGAGGCTGGTCTTCCATGGCGGCACGGGGTTTTCGACACCGTACTTCGCCGCCATTACCGGCCAGACCTGATTGCGCTCGACGATTTCCTGCAGGGCCTCGATGCGCTCAGTCATCCGGCGGTCCCTGGGTGGATGGCTGGCCGGGTTTCGGTGATCACGTTGGTGGTGACGCCGGCTTTGGGCAGTGCTACACCGATCAGGCAGTCGCGGGTGAGGATCTCGGTCAGCTGGTCTTCGTCCCAGTCATCGGTGCCCTCGGGGCGCATGGGCATCACCATGAAGCGATGCTTTTGGTTGGAATCCTGTACGTGGATGGAGATTTCGTCAGGCAGGTACAGCCCGAACTCCGCGAGCACCTGGCGCGGCCAGCGGACCATGCGACGGCGGTAGTTGGGCGTGCGATACCACTCGGGCGAGTTGCCGAGTATCGGTCGGGGGTAGCAGGAGCACAACGCACAGACGATGACGTTGTGCACCGTTGGCGTGTCCGCGAGGATCTGGAACGCGGTGAAGTCGCTGGGGGTGCCAAAACCCGTGGGCTCCATCCAGTCGACACCGACCTCCTTACTGGCCGTCATCGGTTCGGCGAGCGCGAGCTTCTTGAACTCCGGATCCAGCCACGCCTTGGCCACCAGACGCGCCGCGGGTGTCGGGCCGATCTGCTCTGCGAACTCGGTGAAGCGGCGGTGCTCCTCTGCGGTGAAGATGCCCTTCTCGATGCACAGTTCACGCAGCGCGATTTCGAGGACTTCGAAGTCGGTGATTTCATCGACCATCGGCTTAACGGTGCGATCGTGATCGTGATCGTGACCGTGTTCAGTCATTCAAATTCCTTTCCGGACAGCTTATTTGGCGGCTTGCAGCCAGTGTTCGGGAATTTCGGTCTGGACGACATCGTCGGTGGTTCCGGTGTAGCCGTCCCACAGCTCGGACATGTTGAGCCGAACGACGTAGAACCATTCCGGTGTCGCAGGACGGTCCCAGGTCTCGTCCTCCGCGGCCGGGCTTTCGTAGGCCACCGCCGCGATTTCGCCTTTCGCGCCGCGCACGTACTCCGGCGTGCGGGTGTAGAAGATCACCGGAAGCTCGCGTACCACCACCGCGTCGCCGACCTTGAACTTCGGCTGCCCGGCCTGACCGGCGTACACCTGCGGATCGCCCTTGCCCACTGCGCGCTTGTGGTGCTCATTGCGTTTGACCTGCGACCCGTCGCCCTCGGACTTCGGCTTGGCCTCCAACTGCTTGCCGTCAAGGCCGCCCGCATAGCGCTCCTTGACCTCGGCCATCCGCTCGCTCAGCTCGGTCAGGCCGATGTGGTGCTTCTCCACAAGGACGCGCGCGACGGCAATCAGCCAGCGACCGTAGTAGGGCAGCCCCAGATATTCGGCCCGGCCGACATCGACGTTGCCGATCCGGCGACGCTCCTCCGACAACCAGATGCCTCGCCACCCGAGAACTTCGCAGATCACGTAGGTCATGTGCTCCCACAGCTCGTACTGCTTGTTCTCGTACTTCATCGCCGCATCCGGCTCACCGCCCACGTCGTGGACGGGCTTGAGGTACGCGGTGATGCGACCTTGGTCCAACATGTCCGGCGTTGGCGCGTCCGGCAGCTCGGGGTATGCCGACTTGAGTCGCGCTACCAGGTCGAGCTGCGCTGCACGCTCGGCGGCCGTACTCATGGGAGCTCCCTTCGCGTTTGGGACATATTGCGCGGTCTGGATGCGGGCCAAGCCCATGG
>C688J18823_10001123_pt1 | contig 16317 bp, 16 predicted proteins | sample HopSoiMetagenom1_FD_18823 | JGI IMG/M metagenome (IMG submission 18823) | reverse complement strand
CGCACCTGCGGTACGGCGGCGCCGGCCTTGGCTATCAATTGGCATCGGTGTTTGCCGGGGGACCGGCTCCGCTATTGGCGACGTGGCTGCTCCACGAGACGGGGACGCCGTACTCGATCTCGATCTACATCGTGGTTGCCGCGGTTATCACGGTGGTTTGTTGCCTCGTCCTGCCCGACCGTTCGCGCGTCAACATCGACGACGCGACCGTCTACAGCCGTGCGTTGAAGTAGTCGCCGTTTCGCATTTCGGGGTCGCGGGTATCGCGGCGGGGGTGACCGAATGCCGACNGATGTCCGACGGGATTGACCGTGACTCTGCCTTCGCCGCCCACCTCGAATAANGGATACATGCGCAACCGCATGCGGTCGCNTCCATATGTAGCGCCGCNTCGCNGACGCCCCGACAGGGCCGATTCCCCGCGTCGCCGTCCCCACCGAACTGCCGCGCCCGCACGCTGAGCNTTCATCGCAGGCGCGATCACGCGGCCGTCATCCCGGACGAATTCTTCTGATCATCGGNCTTGCCCAGCTCATGGTGGTGCTTGACACGACGATCGTGAACATCGCTCTGCCGTCGGCGCAGAGCGCCCTGGGGTTCGGCACCGAAAGCCGCCAGTGGATCGTCACCGCGTACTCGCTGGCCTTCGGATCGCTACTGCTCATCGGCGGCCGGCTGTCCGACATCATCGGCCGGCGCCGCACGCTGCTGGTCGGGCTGCTCGGCTTCGCAGCCGCCTCTGCCGTCGGGGGAGCGGCTGTCGGTTTCGGCATGCTCGTCACCGCCCGCGCAGCACAAGGCGTCTTCGCCGCCATCCTCGCTCCGGCGGCGCTGTCGACGTTGAACGTGTCCTTTTCTGAAGGTCGGGAGCGCAGTCGCGCCTTCGGGATCTATGCAGCGATCGCCTCGGGCGGCGCGGTAGTGGGGCTGCTGCTCGGTGGCGCCTTGACCGAGTGGCTGTCCTGGCGTTGGTGCTTGTATGTCAACCTGCTCTTCGCGCTGCCTGCGGCGGCCGCGGTGCTGATGACATTGCCCGCCAGAGAGGTTGGGCGCGGGCAAGCGCGTCAGCTGGATTGGCCTGGCGTGCTGGCGGTTTCTGGCGGCCTCTTCTGCCTCGTGTATGGGCTGTCCAACGCCCAGACCGACTCGTGGACCGCCCCGCTCACCATCGGCATGTTCGTGGCGAGCGCGGCCCTGCTGGCGTCGTTCGTGCCGATCGAGGCCCGCGCTGAACAGCCGTTGCTGCCGTTGCACATCGTTGCCGACCGTAACCGGACCGGATCGTACCTGGCCATCGGCATCGCGTTCTGCAGCATGTTCGGCGTCTTCTTGTTCCTCACCTACTATCTCCAGCAGAACCTGCGCTACAGCCCGCTGATGACGGGTGTGGCGTTCCTGCCGTTCGCCGCCGGAATCGCTGTCTCGGCTGGAGTGTCGAACACTCAGCTGGTGCCGCGGCTTGGACCCCGCCCGCTGGTTCCGGCTGGCATGGCAACGGCCGCGGCGGGCATGTTCTGGTTGCGTCACCTCAACGAGTCATCGACGTATACGGGCGGGGTGCTCGCGCCGATCATCGTACTGGGTCTCGGGGTCGGCCTGACCTTTGCGCCCGCCATCGCCACCGCCACCGCCGGGGTGCCTGAGGACGATGCGGGTGTCGGCTCGGCGATGGTCAACACCAGCCAGCAGATCGGCGGCGCCGTCGGAACTGCCGTGCTGTCAACGATATTCACGTCGGCGCTGACCCGATACCTCGGCAGCCACCCGCCGGGTCCGCGGGCACAAACCGTGGCGGCCATTCACGGCTATACCGTGGCCTTCAGCGTGGCCTGCGGACTGTTCCTCGCCGGGGCGGTGATCACCGCAGTCCTGCTGCGCAGCGGTCGATTGCCAACCAACAATTCCGAGGACGACGCGCCGACGGACGACGACGACAGCGTGGATGTCGCCGCGCTGCAGCGCCGCGTAGCCGAGCTGGAGTCGGAAAACCGTTATCTCCAAGAGGTTCTGCACATTCGCACGGTCGCCGCTCCGACCCCGAGCTGAACCCGGATCGTTGTCACACTCCTCGAGTGGAAAGGAGGGGCTCCGTGAAAGCACAAGTCGATACGGACAGGTTTCCCGAGTGGCGGCCTTTCGCGGATGCTGTCGCGCGACGTCATCCGGACACCGGCACATGGTGTGAGGCCTGGACGGTTCGCGACATCGTGGCCCATCAAGCCGGAAACGCCGAAGAACTGGCCCGCGTTCTTGCCGGTCATCTGGCTGGAGAACCAGTTGAGACCCGCGGTTTCGATCGGGAGATCCCGTTCCGAGCGATGAACGACGCTGATCTGTGGGACGCACTCATCGACCGGATGGCCTTGTTGGGCAAGGTCGTCGAAGCCGGCGAGGCCGTGCCGGCCGACACCGACGTCGGTTGGACCGGGCGCTCCATGAAGGTGCCACAATTCGGCGAGCACATGCGCGAAGAACTCGTGCTGCACGGCTGGGACGTTACCGGCGATGACCCCGCGGCCCAGGCGCAACTCGGCGAGGCGTGGATGACTGATCACAGCGTTTTCGCCGTCGGCACACCGCTATTGGCGAAAGGTGCCAAACAGCTTGGGTTTGACGACGACGAACGTATCGAGGCCAGGCTGCGGGTTCCCGACGCCGATGACGTCGTGCTTACCGCCAATGCCGACAGCACCACGATCGAACTGGCCGCGGCAGAAGGTGACCCGACGCTGGAAACCGACGCTGCCGCCCGCGTCCTACTGTTATGGGGCCGCAGGCCTGCCGATCCCGCGCGGATTTGCAGCAGGGTGGGCCCACAGGCTTTGGGACGGGTGCGCAATCTGCTCAGCGGCTACTGACCGCGACGCCCGTCGGTTTCAAGAATCTAACGATTTGGTATTACCTGGGCGTTGTCGCTCGCGCAATTAATGAACGGGTGGTCTTGTGGGACCGATGTTGTCCTTTGGGCTTGCAGCCCCCCGCCTGGCCGTCGCTGCAGCGGCGTGCTCGGCGCTGCTCGCCATCGGAGCGTCGTCGGCCTATGCCGCGCCCGGCACCGACGACCAGGGCTACGTTGACTCCACCGCCCGCTGCACATCGCCGGCTACCGCGGTCGCGTTCGGCAGCACGGAGACTTCGCGGGTGGCGATCTGCAAGACGCCGGGCGGTCAGTACGACTACCGCGGCGTGCGGGTGCGCGATGGCGCCAAGTTGATCGTCGCGGCCTCGCCGTCCGGCGACGGCGTATTCGTCGCCGACAACGACGGAATCACCTACACGGTGACGCCGCAGTCGTTGGTAGTCAGCCTGGGCGGCAAGGTGATTCGCGAGGAGCCGATGGTGGACTTCCACGGGCCGGGCGCGCCCGCAGCGCCGGCCCCGCCGACGACGACAACGCCGACGACACCACTACCGCCGCCGTTGCCCGCCGAGGTGGGGGGCCGCTGACACGCATCACAAACCGATGAGCGTCTCGACCCAGCTGCGCGCGAAGTAGAGGACAAAGCCCGCCGCCACGATCCACAGCAGCGGACTGATTTCACGCGCCTTGCGAGGACGCAGGCAGTGGCGAGTTTCCTCGTCACACCGTTGCCCCACTGATCATCCGCACCTTCGAACGGGCATCTGCCCGCCTGCTAGCGCGCGGGACGCAGGAGAAACTCGACGAGGACGTCACTCATCGCGGGAATCGCCTCGCGCGCAATGACTTCATACCCGTGGGTGCTCAGCGTCGGCAGGCAGAGCAGCCCCGCCCGCGGTGAGAGGCCGCTGGCCTTCGCATGTGACGCGTCGGATTCGAACGCACCAAGTACGGCGGACTGGGGTGACAGACCCAATTCCGTTGCGATGGCGACCAATTGGTCCGCAACGCCTTTGTCGTAGACAGCCTGCGCATCGCTGTACGCGATGATTGGTCCGCCGCTGACCGTGGTGCCATACTCCGCTTCGGTCGGGCCCACCTCGAGCGCAAGGGTCAGGTCGCCCGGCAGTGTCCTGCTGGCGTACGACCCGCCGATACCGCCGATCTCCTCGTTGGTCGTGAATACGAGGTAGACGTCGCCTGCCGGGCGCTCCTCACGTTCCCGCAGCCGCCGCGCCGCGTCGAGCAGTGCGACCACCGCCGCACGGTCGTCCATGAAGTAGCAACCAAGGTAGTCGCCGAATTCCACGAGCGAACGCTTGCTTCGGTCGACGCACACCCGTGTGCCGGGCCGGATCCCGACGGCCTTCAACTCGTCGCGCGTGCGACCCGTGAACACGTACACGTGCATCCAGTCCAGGGCCTTGTCACCCTGGTCCGGCTTGGTCTCCCAGATCTGCTGGCTCTCGTTGGTCGTGTGTTCGGAACCGAGCGTCAAGACTCCGCAAAGCGTCTCACTGTCGCCGAGCATTGCGACCGGACCGAGCCCGAAGTTCCCGGGATACATCGTGCCCAACTGCGTGAGGTGCAGCGTGCCATCCGATTCGACGCGTTTGACGAGCATCGACAACTCGTCCATGTGCGCCATCACCCGCGTGGCGGGACGGTCGCCGCCGTCGATGCGGCCGACGAGATTACCGGCCTCGTCTACCCACACCTCATCGACGACGGGTTGGAGCTGGCGCCGACACACGTCGCGGACCGCGTCCTCCTGGCCGCATGGCCCGTATGTGAAAAGCAGTTCCTGCAACAGGTCGCGGGGAAATCCATGCTCAGCCACCATCATGACTTACCCAGGGCAATCGTGAGGCACTCCACAGCCGAGGGACTTACCGAGCGGTAAGTATCAGTGTACAGTTGTTCACCGAAGTATAGAAAGGACTGAGTGGCTGTGTCGTTTTCCCTTGAACTGTCGGAGGACGTGATCCAGGTCAGGGACTGGGTTCACGAGTTCGCGGCCACCGTAGTGCGCCCCGCTGCAGCGGAGTGGGATGAGCGCGAGGAAACCCCGTGGCCGATCATCCAGGAGGCGGCCAAGGTCGGCCTCTACTCCATGGACTTGTTCGCCACCCAGGTCGCCGAACCAACCGGCCTAGGGATGCTTGCCGTGTTCGAGGAGTTGTTCTGGGGCGATGCCGGCATCGCGTTGTCCATCCTGGGCACCGGCCTGGCCGCCGCATCACTTGCCGCCAACGGCACACCCGAGCAGCTCGGCGAGTGGCTCCCGCAGATGTTCGGCACGCCCGAGGATCCGATGCTCGCGTCGTTCTGTTCATCGGAACCCGGCGCGGGTTCGGATGTGGGCGCCATCCTCACCCGCGCCCGCTACGACGAAGCCAACGACGAGTGGGTGCTCAACGGTGTGAAGACCTGGGCAACCAATGGCGGAATTGCCAACGTGCACATCGTTGTTGCGTCGGTTCACCCCGAACTGGGTAGCCGCGGGCAGGCCACGTTCATCATCCCGCCGAATACGCCGGGCTTCAAACAGGGACAGAAGTTCAAGAAACACGGAATTCGGGCGTCGCACACCGCTGAGGTGATCCTCGAGGACGTCCGGATCCCGGGTGGACTGATCGTCGGCGGAAAGGACAAATTCGACGAGGGGGTCGCCCGGAGCCGCGAAGGCCAAAGGGCCGCAGGCCAAGCGGCGATGAAGACGTTCGAACGGACGCGACCCTCAGTCGGTGCGATGGCGCTCGGGGTTGGCCGCGCAGCGTACGAGTACGCGCTGGAATACGCACTGCAGCGTGAACAGTTCGGCCGCAAAATTGCTGACTTCCAAGCGATTGCGTTCAAGCTGGCCGACATGAAGTCCCGCATCGATGCTTCGCGGCTGCTGGTGTGGCGTGCCGGCTGGATGGCACGCAACAACAAACCCTTCACCAACGCCGAAGGATCGATGGCCAAACTCGTGGCGAGCGAGACCGCCGTCTATGTGACAGATGAGGCCATCCAGATCCTCGGCGGCAACGGCTATACCCGTGAGTACCCGGTCGAGCGCATGCACCGCGACGCGAAGATCTTCACCATCTTCGAAGGCACCAGTGAGATTCAGCGGCTCGTGATGGGCAGAGCGATCACCGGGCTGCCCATCAGGTAGCGGCTATCCGGTCGGCGTGAACGAGAAGACGAGCACAAGTAACGCCGCGATCAACAGTAGCCACGCCACCACGGGAACCAGAATTCCGCCGCGGCGGCGTGCGGTGAAGAACGACAGCACCACAGCGACAACCGCGACAGCCGGCGCGCCGTATTCGATCAGCCCGAACCCAAGTTCGCCGGGGCCTTGCCGAGGACACGGTTGATCGTTGCACCCTGCTGTGCCCATGACCTGCATGTAGGCGAACACGACGACCGCGAGAGCGGCCGGCAGCGTGGCCAGCGCGAGGATCCAGTTCACGATGCGCCCGGTGCGCCCCACCTCGTTGATGCCCGCTGATCGTTGATCGGTTGCGGTCATTGTCGCCGCGTACCCGACCACAGAGCGTCTCAAACCGCGCGAATCCCCGTGAACACCAACAACAAACCGACGACCGCGAGGAAGCCGGCCATCAGGACGGCGTGCTGGCGTTCCATCCACTTCTTGAGCCGCTCGAGCTGAGGATCAACGCGCTCACCGGCGACGGCGTAGGCGAGTATCGGCGCCAGGACTGACGATCCCGCAATGACGGTGTAATACGCGACGCCCAACCATGCGCCGGGGACGCCCAACGACGCCGTGCCGATCACCAACCCCGCTGCGGCGTTCATGACGAGAACCTTCGGATTGACGAGAATCAGGCCCACTCCGATTGCGCCGGCGCCCACCGGTGTCATCCTGCTCAGCCGATTCAGCCATGCCGGCTGCTTGGTCACCCGGTGACGGCTCAGCCACCGCCACACGCCGAACGCCACCAGCGCCACGCCTGCCGCGATCCGTACCCATGCCGCCCAGGTCGGGGCAGGTCGGTTGAGCCCGTCGAGCAACCGAGGCAACTGCACGAACACGGCCGTTGTAGCGGCCAGCCCGACTAGCCAGCCTGACATGAAGGCAAGGCCGGTTGGTCTTGCGCGATCAGACTGCAGCACCAGCACGATTGCCGGGATGATCGTCAGTGGCGACATGGCGACCACCAACGCCAGCGGGATGAGCTCGCCGAGCACCGCCGCCCAACTACCCGACATGGGCAGCGATCTTAGTCAGCTATGGCGAGATCAGCGGGCCGTGAGCGCCAAGGGCCGCGACCGCGGCTTATGCCGCCCGTGCACCAGATAGACCAGCCAACGAACGTCGAGAAGCACTGAAGATCGATCCTGTCTCTATGCGCTCTTGGTGAGGAGCGGAAGGAGCCGACGGCGTTCGAGCACGGCGTCGGCGAAATGATGGAGTGCGTCCGCGACCGATGCCACCGTCGGCAGCTCTACCCGGTCGTCGAAAATGCGTACCGCGCGACTGACTGGCTGGCTTGAGATCAGCGACCACTCGACCCCCGCGGCGCTGCAGGCGTCGTCAACTTCGCTCAACAGCGAAATGATATGCGGTGTAGCGGAATTCACGCCACTGAGGTCCAGCACAACCGGCTTCTCTCGCAAGACGAAGCGCTTGGCGTACTGGCTGACCTTGTCGAGGTTCTCGTCGTCGAGATCGCCGGTGACCGTCAGCACCGTGGCCAACTGCCGGCTGCAGGCCCGAATCTGGGCGCCGTTGCAGTCGAATGCCGGATTGCCGTACATCTGCAGCCTCCCCTCGATCGCCGACCTGTTACTGAACCTACGGAGCCGATCTAAGGCAACGGGGAGTAACCGCTAATACTTTCTTAAGAACCGGTTTTGGATCGGGCAGCAAACTGCTCAGCCGCGGCGCATCCACTGAGGGCCCGAATAGTTCTCCCACGGGTTGTAATCGGCCAGCAGCGGCTCCTGCGCAGGCCGCTGGTCTTCCGGCACATGCTGCAGATTTATCCGGATCCGATACCAGATCGAACTGGGCCCCCGCATGCCATCGACCAAAATGTCTGCGGGGTGAAGCTTTTCGGCTACTGACGAGTAACGTTCGCGCCATTCGTCGAGCGCGGCCATCGCCTCGTCTTTGGTCTTGGTCCGTGCGATCTCGATCAACGGCATCACTGATTGACGACGGCCGGTTCCCTTCTTCGCGCCCTTTGGCGCCTTTTCGGCGGGTCCCAGCCGGTCGGCGAGGTCGAGCAGCGCGTCGAGCGTGCCGGCGTGATCGTCCATTCCCTCCCACGGATCTCCGTTGTCCTCGAAGCGTTTGGGCACGGTGGCGATCGTGAAGTTCTCGGGTTGGCAGCCCGCGACTTCGCCCCAGAGTAGCGGCGTCGATACCCGGGCGTCCGGGGTGGCCCGAACAGAGTAGGCCGAGGCGACGGTGCGATCGAATGCGTTCTGGTTGAAGTCGACGAACACGCCCTCGCGCTCCTCCTTCCACCACCGGGCCGTCGCCAATTCCGGCGCACGGCGTTCCACCTCTCGGGCCACCGTCTGCGCCGCCAACCGGACGAACTTGAACGGCCAGCGCCGCTGGATCCGGGCATAGATGTGGAAGCCCCGCGAGCCTGATGTCTTCGGCCATGCCGTCAATCCGTGCTCCTCGAGCACCTCGCGCGCGACCAGCGCCACGTCGACGATCTCGCGCCAGTGCACGCCCGGCATCGGGTCGAGGTCTACCCGTAGTTCGTCTGGATGAGCGAGGTCGTCGGCGCGCACCGGGTGCGGGTTGAGGTCGACACAACCCATGTTCACCGCCCACACCAGGCCGGCGGCACCGTCGATGACGGCTTCCTTGGCCGAGGTACCTGAGGCGTACTTGAGCTCGGCGACGTCGATGAAATCCGGCCGTTTCTCGGGCGCCCGCTTCTGGAACACGGCCTCTTCGGTGATGCCCTTGACGAACCGCTTGAGGATCATCGGCCTGTCCCGCACACCGCGCAGTGCCCCCTCGGCGACCGCCAGGTAATAGTTGACGAGGTCGAGTTTGGTGACCCCCGAGTCGGGGAAGATTACCTTGTCAGGGTGGGTGATGGACACCTGCCGGCCGTCCACATCCAGCGTCAGCGGACCGGCCATAGAGCCATCGTAATTCCGCCCAACATTCTCGCCGCGGTGCGACGAGCGTCACATAGGGTGGAGAGTTATGCCGAAGCTAACCGATCTTCCGTTTCGAGCAGCGGCCAAAGTCCAGCAATACGCCGAACGGGGCTCGGCCGAACTGCACTACCTCCGCAAAATGTTCGAAGCCGGCGCGTTCAAGTTGGAGCCGCCGCAGAACATCGCCGCTATGGTCGCCGACATCGCCCGCTGGGGCGAATTCGGCATGCTGCCGGCGCTGGATGCCCGCCGCACACCTGACAAGCCCGCCGTCATCGACGACTTCGGCGAAATCACCTTCAAAGAACTCGACGTGGCCGCCCACGAAGTGGCCAACGGACTTCTCGAAAAGGGCGTCAAGGGCGGCGACGGCGTGGCGATCCTGGCCCGCAACCACCGGTGGTTTCTCATTGCGGTCTATGGCGCTGCGCGTACCGGTGCCCGCATCATCCTGCTCAACAGCGAGTTCTCCGGACCGCAGATCAAAGAGGTCTCCGAGCGCGAGGGCGCCAAGCTGATCATCTACGACGACGAGTACTTCGATGCGGTCTCCAAGGCGGACACGCCGCTGGGCAAGCTGCGTGCGCTGGGCACCAACCCCGACAAGGAGGACTCGCCCAGCACCGACGAGACACTCGAAGACCTGGTCGCGCGCAGCAGCGGCAAGCCCGCACCCAAGGTGACGAAGCACTCCTCGATCATCATCTTGACGAGCGGCACCACGGGAACTCCCAAGGGCGCCAACAGAAGTACGCCGCCCTCGTTGGCACCGATCGGCGGCATCCTGTCGCACGTGCCGTTCAAGGCCGGTGAGGTGACATCGCTGCCCGCGCCGATGTTCCACGCACTCGGCTACCTGCACGCCACCATCGCGATGATGCTGGGCTCGACGCTGGTGTTGCGCCGTCGGTTCAAGCCCCCGACGGTGCTCGAAGATATCGAGAAGCACAAGGTGACCGCCATGGTCGTGGTGCCGGTCATGCTGTCGCGGCTGCTCGACACGCTCGAGAAGAGCGAGTCCAAACCCGATCTGTCGTCGTTGCGCATCGTGTTCGTGTCCGGTTCACAGTTGGGCGCCGAGTTGGCCCAGCGGGCGCTGAACGACCTCGGTCCGGTCATCTACAACCTGTACGGGTCGACCGAAATCGCGTTCGCCACGATCGCGCGGCCCAAAGACCTGGCGAAGAATCCCGCCACAGTCGGTCCGATTGTCAAGGGCGTGAAGGTCAAGATCCTCGACGACAACGGCAAGGAGTTGCCACAAGGCGAAGTGGGGCGGATCTTCGTCGGCAACACCTTCCCGTTCGAGGGCTACACCGGTGGTGGCCACAAGCAGATCGTCGACGGGCTGATGTCGTCAGGCGACGTCGGTTACTTCGACGAGAACGGTCTGCTCTATGTCAGTGGCCGCGACGACGAGATGATCGTGTCGGGTGGCGAGAACGTGTTCCCCGCCGAGGTCGAGGATTTGATCAGCGGTCACCCCGACGTCGTCGAGGCCACCGCGCTGGGCGTGGAGGACAAGGAGTGGGGGCATCGGTTGCGGGCGTTCGTGGTCAAGACCGACGGCGCCAGCATCGGCGAAGATGACATCAAGACGTACGTCAAAGAGCATCTGGCCCGCTACAAGGTGCCACGTGAGGTGGTCTTCCTCGACGAGTTGCCGCGCAATCCGACCGGCAAGGTTTTGAAGCGCGAGCTCCGTGAGATTTCCGTCGGCGGAGACGACGAGAAGTCCTGAGCGGAACAAGGCCGAGCAGACGCAAATGTCCCGAAATCTTCGGCGTATCGGGGACTTTCGCGTCTGCTCGCGGAGTCGATAGTGCCCTAGGTGGCCATGATCGCCGCGCCTGGAATGGACAGGCACACCAGCATCAGAATGAGCAGGAACCAGCCCGCGCCCTGCCACGCGGGCCACGCGCCCTGTGCCTTCCATACCCGATAGGTCTTGACGAACGCTCCGATCCCGCCGGCCAGCAGGATCGCTGGGACCAGCGACGCCACGATGACCGAGTCCCGTGCGGTGAACGCGTACACCGCGAATACGACGCCTGCCACACCGACAACCGCGCCTACATACAGCGCGGCTTCGTGAAACGTGCCAGGACGGTCGAACCGCTTCTCAACATCGTGGGTCATGTCGGTCGGGTTCCCGTCCTGCGGGCACCAAAACTGGGTCGATCAGTACGGGCCGTTGACATACCAGGACAGGCAACCGGGATGGTTCCGGCAGGCGATGATCGCGTTGGCGTCGGGCGCCGATCCGGGGATCTTCGTGCCTTGCGGGCCAGGCAGCGTGCAACTCGGAATGTATGGACCCCACGGGATGACCCCGTTGTAGCAAGGTTGGGCCGATGCCTGCGGCGCGCCGAGCGTGAACAGGGCTGGCGCCATCAGAAAGGCGAGCGCTGCTGCTCCGGTGACGATGAAACGCACGATGGGTCGGCCGAAGGTGCTCATAACTACTTCTAACGACGAGCGGCTACCTGACTATTTCGATGCTAGACCTGTTTTAAGCGCAAACGTCAGTAATCGATCGCTTCGATCAGCGGTGACGGCTGGTCCATCAGCGCCCAGAACCGGTCGCGGATCGCCACGGTGATCGGACCCGGTGTGCCGTCGCCGACGGCCTCGCCGTCCAATGTGTTGATCGGCGTGACGCCGCCGGCCGTGGTGACGGCCATCAGCTCGTCGGCGTCGTACAGCTCGTGGCTGGTGACATCGCGCAGCGTCGCCTCGATTCCCATGGCGTCTGCGAGTTCGAAGACGGTCTTGCGGGTGATGCCGGGCAAGGCGTTTCGTGAGGGCGATGCGAGCTTGCCGTCCTTGACGATCACGACGTTGAAACCGGGGCCCTCGGCGACGCAGTTGTCAGCGTCCATCAGGATCGCGGTGCGCGCGCCCCGGTCCTTGGCCTCGAAGCTGGCCGCTGTCAGGTCACCCCACTGGTAGTTCTTGATCGTCGGGTCGACGGTGTTGCGGCCGGCACGTCGCACGTGACGCGGCACGATCGCTGTGGTGCCGAAGATCTGCTCATGCGGTGGGAACGCCCACAGATACGGGATCGCATAGATGTAGACCTGATGAGTGAGCTTGGACAAGTCCTTCTCGCCCTTGCGTTTTCCGTATCCACGGGTGACCGTCAGGTTGACGAACGACTCCCGCAACTGCGACATCGCCACGCAGCGCTTGGTGATCTCTGCCAGCTCGGTCTTGCTGTAACCGGGATCGAGCCGCAGCCTGCGTGACCCGTCGAGCAGCCGGTCCAGGTGGTCGTCGAGCCGGAAGATGTTGCCGTGCCAGACATGTGCCACCGTGTAGGTCAGATCGGAATGGCCGAAGCCCGTGTCGAAGATCGAGATGCGCGCCTCCGACGCCGGGAGGTACTCGCCTTCGATCCACGCCACCCCGCCGGCGTACGGGCTAGAGGTGTCCAGCTCGTAGTCGCTGTACTGGATCACCGAGCCGGGTGGGGTGTCCTCCCGGATGGCGCCAGGTTCGACGGCGACGAGGTTGCTGGTACCTAGATCGAGGGTCATCAAAGTCCTTTCGTTTCAGCGTAGTTGGGGCCTGCATCGCCGCGCCGCAGCCGGGCGCGCAGACCGGTGGCCCACCACAGCGCGGCCACCGCGATGATTCCGAGGAAGACCCAGCCGTTGCCGGCGAACTGCGGGAGGAAGATCAGCGCTATGGAGACAGCGGTGAACGAGACGAGCCCAACGATGTACACCGGCATCCGCCAGCGGCCAAGGTCGAAAGTGCCGGGCTCCGGCGCCGGGATGGTGCCGCGCCGCGCGCCGACGACGGCGCCGTAGGTCTGCAGCACGTAGCACACGAACACGGCCAGCGACGAGATGCCGAGAATGAAGGTAAACGCCTTCTCGCTGACCAGAGCCGACAGCAACAGGATCGTCGACAGGCAGGCCAGGCCGAGCACCACGTATGTCGGGGTGCGGCGCTTGGTCGACACGTGCCGCCAGACGTTGGAGAACGGCAGCATGTTGTCGCGGGCCATCGAGTAGGTCAGCCGGCTGGCGACCAGAATGTTGGCCAGAATGCACGCCAACAGGTTGGTAAGGGCCACCGCCACAACGATTCTCGTGACCACAGGGCCGACCTGCTGGTTGATGATCTCCTCGATCGGAGCCGCGGAGTTGGCCTCGACGGCGCCGGCATCGCGGATCGCCAGCACGTACACGATGTACATCAGCAGTTCGATCACGATCGAGGTGGCCAGTGCGTAGAACATGGTGCGGGGTATGACGAATCGCGCGGCCTTGGTTTCCTCCGCGACGTCGGCACTCGCCTCGACGCCGATCAAGCCGAAGAACGGGCCGAGCGACGCCGCAAGCCACGCAAGGACATACGTCCCGTCGGAAGTGCCGCCGGTAAACAGCACCGACAGCGGCTGGTGGTGGTCGGGTGCCGCGAACGCGACCGCGGCGACCATGATGGTGGCACCCACGGTGACGATCAGTTCCAGGCTGACCCCGATGTTGTTGACCATGGTCGCGAACCGCACGCCGTAGAGGTTGATCAGCGCACACACCGCCATCACGCCGATGGCGACCAGGATCTGCGCGGTCTGGCTCATGCTCCAGCCGAACAGCCCACCGAGGTAGCCGGACAGGATGTAGCAGACGCCGGTCATCCCGCAGATCCAGCCGACCAAGGCGGAGATGCCCGTGAACCACGCGAGGTTGGAGCCGTGGATGCGGCTGGCCCATTGGTATGCGTAGCCGGCGAGCGGGATCTTCGCGGTCAGGTCCGCGGCGATCGCCGCCCAGACCACGAAGACCGCGCCGGCAAGCAGCAGCGTCCAAACGAACGGACCGCCTGCGGTGAAGTACCCGGCGCCGAAACCGGTGAAGACCGCTGTCGTCGCGCTGATCGTGGCGAACCCGATGGCGAAGGAGGCCACCGGCCCGACCGAACGGTCCAGTCGTTGGGTGTAGCCGAACTTGGCCAGCCGGGCGTCCTCGTCGTCCATCGGCGCCGCAGGCGTAACGGGTGAGGCGGTGTCAGTCATGCAGTGAGGAAACCCGACACGGGCCGTCCAGGGAAGTTCCAGTTTCTGATCTACTTATAAGCGTTCGTTATCAGTGGTAGCTTGCTGGCCGCTCGATGCCCTGGCCCTCGGCGAATTCCCACTCGGTTTCCACATGGCGCACCAGCGTCTCGGCCTGGGGACTCAGGTCGTCGGGATTCCACACCAGCCCGATGTAGCTGGTGCGATCGCGGATGGGCACATAGGCAATGCCCGGCCGCTCGTAGAGCCGCGAGACCGACTCGGTGGTAAAGCTGATGCCGAGGCCCCTCGCGATGTAGGTGGTTTCGGCTTCGTAGGTGGCGGCGACGGCTGCGATCGTTGCCGGTCGGCTCCTGACCTCCGTCGCGATCCAATAGTCCCGCCACCCGCCGGCGCTATCGGGTGCGCACACGATCGGATCGTCGAGCAGCTCCGCGATGTCCACATCAGACCGATCGGCCAGCCGGTGGTCACGAGGCAAGCAGGCGACCCAGTCGTCCCTGTCGAGGATGTACATCCGATGATTCGGCAGGTCGAGCGGCGACCTCGTGAGCGCAACGTCTGTGGTGCCCTTCGCCAGGCCTGCTGTCGGATCGGAAAAATCGAATTCCGTTGGCTCCACGGTGATGTCGGGATATGCCGACTCGAAGTGGCGCACAATCCGATAGAGCAGATCCGCTCCAGTGCCGAGGAAATAGCCCAGCCGAACGCGGCGTTGGTGCGCTGACAGCGCGACCACATCGTCAATCGCGGAATCAATGCCGCGCAGTGCGTCGCGAACCTTCGGCAGCCAGACTAGGCCGAGTTCGGTCAACGCAACCTCACGGGTGCTGCGGGTGAACAGCATGACGCCGAGCTGATGCTCGAGCTGTTTGATCGCCGTCGACAGCGCTGGCTGCGTGATGAACAGCTTCTCCGCGGCGCGCCGGTAGTTCAGCTCCTCGCCCAGCACGGCGAAGTAGCGCAGCTGGCGCAGGGTGACGTCACCGCTCGTGGGCGTTCCTTCCGCGAGAAGACGCTCAAAACTCTACGGGTCGCGGGGCAGTCCCAGCAGCCGCTCGGCGATGATGTTGAGCTGCACTTCCGATGTGCCGCCGTAAATCGTCGTGGCCCGGCTGGCCAGCAGCATCTGCGCCCACTGGCCCGGCAGCTGTTCGGGATCACCGATCGCGCCGTCGGTGCCGAACGACGACACCGCGAACTCCGCGTAGCCCTGACCCGTGCGCATCGACAACAGCTTCGAGATTGCCGCGGCCGGCATCGGGTCACCGCCGGCCAGTGTCAGCAGCGTCGACCGCATGTTCAGCACCTTGGCGGCGTGGCCTTCGGCGATCAGCCGACCGGCGTGGTTCTGGTCGATCTGGTCGAAGTGCCCGTCGCGGATGAACTCCACGAAACCGTTGAGATTGGCCAGGAACGGCGCCTCGCTGTTGCCGATCGACACTCGCTCGGCCGTCAGCGTGGTCCGGCTGACCTCCCAGCCCCGGTTCACCTCGCCGAGCACAAGGTCGTCGGGAACGAACACGTCGTCGATGAAGACGGTGTTGAACATCGCGTTTCCGGTCAGCTCCCGCAGCGGCTTCACCTCGACGCCGTCGCTGTGCATGTCGAGCAGGAAGTAGGTGATGCCACTGTGTTTGGGCGCGGACGGGTCCGTCCTTGCCAGCAGCATGCCCCACTGCGAGAGCTGCGCGGCGGTGGTCCAGATCTTCTGTCCGGTGATCCGCCAGCCACCGTCGACCTTGGTGGCCTTGGTGGTCAGGCTCGCCAGGTCCGAACCGGCACCCGGTTCGGAAAACAGCTGGCACCAGATCATTTCGCCGCGGAGCGTGGGCGGCAGGAAGCGCTGTTTCTGCTCCTCGGTGCCGAACGCGACGACCGACGGAATGAGCCACGCCGCAATGCCCATGTTCGGGCGGCGCACCTTCCCGCTGGTGAATTCCTGGGCGATGATGATCTGTTCGATCGGGCTAGACGCACGGCCCCATGGCTTGGGCAAGTGGGGCATCACCCAACCGCCCTCGGCGATCGCGACGTTGCGCTCCTCACGCGGAATCGCTTTGAGGGCTGCGACTTCCGCGCGGATTTCCTCGCGCAGCTTTTCGGTCTCCGGATCGAGATCGATGTCGATCTTGCGCATCCCGGTGCTCGTCGCGACGTCGACGACCTGCTGCGGGTACTCCGCGGCGCGGCCGAAGCAGGCGGCGAGCATGATGGCGCGGCGGTAGTAGACGTTGGTGTCGTGCTCCCAGGTGAAGCCGATGCCGCCGTGCACCTG
>C688J18823_10001122_pt1 | contig 16325 bp, 18 predicted proteins | sample HopSoiMetagenom1_FD_18823 | JGI IMG/M metagenome (IMG submission 18823) | reverse complement strand
AACGACGGGCGGGATTTCACCCGCGCGTACCACGCCTTTGCCGCCTCGTCCTCGTGCCATGGCACATCGCCCAGATAGTCGATCGCCGAAAGATGCGCCGCGGCGGCGAGATCCGCGTAGGTCAGCCGGTCGCCGGCGAGGAAATTCCGCGTCTGTGAAAGCCAGCCGATATAGGCCAGATGATAGCGCACATTGACCTTGGCCGCGCGGATCACGTCGGTNGANGGCGCCCCGCCGCCATTCTCCTCNCTCATGAAGCGCTTGTAGATGCGCTCGGTCACCAGCGGGTTCGAGACCTCCTCGAAGAACTTTTCGTTGAACCAGGCCATCAGCCGGCGCACCTCGACGCGCTCGGCCATCGAGGCCGGCAACAGCCGCCGCTCGCCCGCCTCCAGGCCGTGCGTCTCGTCGAGATATTCGGCGATGATCCCGGCGCCCGGGATCGGCGGAAATCCTTCGGCCATCAAGACCGGCGTGGCGGCCGCGGGATTGAGCAGGAGAAACCCTTCACGCCGCTCCCAGGCGCGCTCTTCCACCAGGCGCAGGTCGAGGCCGTGTTCGCCCAGCGCGAGGCGAATGAAGCGCGAATGCGGACAGAACGGGTGATGATAGAGCGTGTACATGCAATCCCAAGGGTAAAATCGCGGCGACTAAAGGAACCCTCAAACCGCGTCAAGCGAATCGGGACACTAGCCAAGCAAACGCGCGAGACAATGGTGTTCTGACGTTTTTTTGCGATTGCGGCAGGGAGGCGAATAGGCGAGAAGAACGCGGCTTTTCCAGTCAAAATGGACCAACACCATGATGTCGGATGCAGTGAAGGCGGTGATTCTCGGCATCATCGAGGGTATCACGGAATTCTTGCCGGTTTCATCGACAGGTCACATGCTGCTGGCGCAACGCTTCTTCGGCCTTGGCGAGGGCGCCTTCTGGCAGAGTTTTGTGATCCTGATTCAGCTCGGCGCGATTCTTGCGATCGTCGTGCTTTATTTCGCCAAACTATGGCGGGTCGCGCTCGGCATGTTCAGCAATCCGGACGACCGACGCTTCGTGATCGGCGTATTGGTGGCGTTCCTGCCGGCGGTGGTTGTCGGCCTGGCCGTCGGGAAATACATCAAGGAATTGCTGTTCAATCCGTGGGTGGTGTGTTTCACGCTGATCGTCGGCGGCGCGATCCTGCTCTGGATCGATCAGCTCGATCTGAAGCCGCACGAGGACGATGCCACGCGCTATCCGCTGATGATGTATCTGTGGATCGGCATCGCGCAGTGCATGGCGATGATTCCCGGCGTGTCGCGCTCCGGCGCCAGCATCGTGGCGGCGATGCTGCTTGGTGGCGACAAGCGCTCGGCCGCGGAGTTCTCGTTCTTTCTCGCGATCCCGACCATGGTCGGCGCGTTCGCCTATGATTTCTACAAGAACCGCGGCGAGATGACGGTCGACCATATCGGCGTCATCGCGATCGGATTCGGGGTGTCGTTCATCACGGCGATGATCGTGGTGAAGACATTTTTGAACTACGTCACCCGCCACGGGTTCACGTTCTTTGCGTGGTGGCGCGTCATCGTCGGCACGCTGGGCCTGATCGCGCTGGCGCTGGGGCGGTAGTCACCGCTGCGTAGGGTGGGCAAAGCGAAGCGTGCCCACCATCCAGCATCCTGCTCGCGAACGGTGGGCACGCTGCGCTTTGCCCACCCTACAAGACTCTACGCGCTCTTGCGCTGAAACTGCCCGGCGGCGCGGAAGCGCCAGAGATATTGCGGGGCGACCGCTTCCAATGAATCGGGCGTGATGCCGAGCCCTTCGAGCGTTAGCCCCGCGGCCTTGGCGGCGTCCGACACCACATTGTCCGATTGCAGCATCGCCACCTGGTCCGGCGTCAGCTTCAACGGCCCCGGCGCGAATTGCAGGAACATCGCCTGCAGCCGTGCCAGCCCAAACGGCAGCGAAACCAGCATGCGATTGCGCTCGGTGATGCCAAGAATGATTTCCATGATCTCGCGCATGGTCAGCACTTCCGGTCCGCCGAGCTCGTAAACCGCGCCGGGCCTGGTCTTGCCGTCGACGGCATCAGCCACCGCGGCCGCGACGTCGCCGACATAGGCCGGCTGAATCCGGGTGACCCCGCCGCCGATCAGCGGCAGGAACGGCGACATCCGGGCCAGTGCCGCAAAGCGGTTGGTGAATTGATCCTCGGGGCCGAACAGCAGCGACGGCCGCAGAATGGTGGCCGACGGCACAGCCGCCAGCACGGCCCGGTCACCGGCTGCCTTGGCGCGGCTATAGGCCGAGGGCGAATTCTCGTCGGCGCCGATCGCGGATACATGCACCATCCGCGCGCCCGTTGCGGCGGCGGTCCTGGCGATCGCCTCGGCGCCCTTGGCCTGTACGGCGTCAAACGTCTGCGCGCCGCTTTCGGTCAGGGTGCCGACCAGGTTGATCGCGATTTGCGAATCGCGCATCGCCGCCTCGACCGAAGCCGGATAGCGCAGATTGGCCTGCACCGCGTGGATCTGGCCGACCCGGCCGAGCGGTTGCAGGTGCCCGGCCAGCTCCGGCCGCCGCACCGCCACCCTGATCCGGTATTCGCGCTTGGCCAGCGCCCGGACCACGTTTCGCCCCAGAAACCCCGATCCGCCAAAAACCGTGACGAGCGTTTCCAGGTTCGATGCCATGGTCAATTCCTGCGAGGGTCGAATTCGAGAGATATCGGTTGGATTTAGCGGATTCGCGATACGCCAACACGGCTTCGCTGTACAGCGTATTCGGGTGGCATTGAAGCGATTTGACAAGCGCGTGACCGATCCTTACTAACCCCGCCACGTGCCCAGGTGGCGGAATTGGTAGACGCGCTGGCTTCAGGTGCCAGTGGCTTAACGGCCGTGAAGGTTCGAGTCCTTTCCTGGGCACCACTCCCTTTCCAAGCGATTGAAATCGCTGCTTTGCGGGGGATCTGCGTTGCCGGCCGGAAAGCGTGCGCGGGATGCAGCCCTCAGTAGCAAATATTTAGCCATGCCGGCTTGATTGAACGCTGACGCCACTGCCGGCCGATGCAGCCATGCTATTCAATGTCCATGAAATGGCCGTGGCCGCCTCCCAGGCTTGGAGATGTCGTCGGTATTGCATTCGTCCTCGCAATCCTCGGCATGCTTGTCTTCGTCGCCGTCGGATATCCGAAGTTCTCGCAACAAGGGACAAATTCGGGGTTTGGTCCTGATTGGGACTGCAAGTCGACGGGGTCTGGCGAGCCGGTCTGCTTGAAAAGAATAGACGCAGGTAAGTGAGCCATGGGCGTCAGCTTGAACTGCAGTTCGGGAACAGATCAGAGAAGAAGACTCCGGCCTTGAGGTCATTGCGGAAGGACATTGCTGCGGCGGGATCAGGCTTCTCTATTGCAGCCTTCGGAACACGCCTGTGGATCTCTCAGTCATACCTTTCGTCTCACCCAAGGATGCCAATTCCCGACCAAGGCCTTGTGTACGCGATTAACAACCACGGTAGTCATGTTTACCTGACCGATACCGAGGTCACGGGCCTCGCATTGCTGTGGATTGCATTTTTGGTCAGCGTTCTTCTCTGGGGCATGATCGCTATTGGATTAGCGGAGTCCGATCGAGTTGCTACCGCGCGGTCGAGCACAATCCTCGCTTGCTCGACGCTGGTCTCCCTGGGAGCCATCTGTCTTGCGGGACAGTCGATAGCTGCGTTCGCCGTCTCACACGGGGTCATTCTGAATTTTTGACGGTTGACTCCGACCACTTACCGGTACGCCGAACCGGCACACAGCGCGCATGAAATTCGGCGACGGTCGGCCCGTAAGGCGAGCGCTGGCGGTCTTCTGCTTACCGGCGATGGGGCGGGCTATAATCGCCGTTGAAGAGCGGTTACCGCGCTACCTGATCGACACCGTATTGTTCAAGCTCTTTAACGATGTGGTCCCGGCGGGCGAGATACTCGGCCTTTGATTGCCGAAGTCCCTCGAGGAACGCTCTTGCTTCGTTCGCATTGTGGCCGTCGCGGTCCATCTGCGTAACGACCTGTTGCCATTCGTCGATGTAGCTCTGATCGCCAATCACGCGCTGTTCAACTTCGTCCAGTTGGGCAAGTTTGACCCGACGCTGCTCGCCTTTGTCCTGCCAGGCGCCTAACCAGCCCAAAGCCAGGAGGGATAACCCAGAGAATGCCGCCGCAGGAACGTTCAGTCCGCGACCATCAATCAGGCCCAATATGAGGAAAACAAACAGACTGTAGAGGCAAGGTAGTAAAGCAGAGAGGGCATACCAAACGGCGCTCCGCTTCCCGATAGCTTGGATCGCCGATCCGAGCGAAACACCCAATCCCAGAACAATCAGAAAACCGCCGAGCATCTCTGGCATGGTGTTCAGACTCACGATGGCTGACCTGCGTTCCACAATATGGCTACTCCCGGTCTGTCTTTCATCCGTCGCCAAAGAGCCGTGCCGCGCTCCCGACGCGCTTCGTGAGCGCATGACCTCAGTTGCTAGCCGGCTCAACATGGTAGACGAGTGGCCGTTCATCTCCATATTTGAGTTCAGGCACGCTCTGAGGAATCCCAAGCGACTGGCGGGAAAGCGGGTGGCGGGGCTCCCGCTCGCCGGTTAGGCTGGTTGCCCCCCATCTGCTGCACTGAAGCTTCCGCCCACGGGGCCGTCTCGGTACGGCCACTAACCCGCGGCGTCCGGATCTGAATTACTGTGGGATTGCCCGTCACGGGCGGACGTGTGCCCGTCCGGGCCGCGATGGAACACGCCATAATTACTGGACTTCATCCCGCTGCCGTCGGCGGCAACGACCGTCAGGCCCATCTTCAATAGCTCACGCACCGCCGCTGCCCGCGTCGGCATCCGGTGTTTGAAGCGGAAATCGTCGATCGCCGTCAGCTCTTCCGGCGAGAGCATGACCTGTAGTCGCTCACCGCGCATGTCGGACATCGAAACACCCCAAAATGAGATCATTGAGTAGTTTACTCAACGCCTGTTCTTGGCACTGGTTCCGTCAAACGAGATTCAGGCGTCAAATTAGCTAAATACTTCAACAAAAACAATATGTTAATGGTTGATTTATGATTTGCGGGAGCGCATAATCGAGGGGTGGAGTACGCCCATGACCGAGACCATCAAGCTACCGCGCAAACTGTCCGAAGAGCGGAAGCCGCCGCCTCCGCAACGGCCGAGCCATGCGAACGTCATCGAGAATCTCGACCGCTGGGCCAATAGCCCGGGGCTTCAGCCGCCGACATCGTCCGGAGAGAAGAGAGCCTGAGGAAATCAGGCTGAGCTTTCCCTTATCCGAGCGCAAGAAGTCTAAAAGCGCAGACGGCCACCACCTCACGGCTCATTGAAATCGGTTCTCTGCAAAACAATCGCGGGATTCAATTCGCGCTCCTTGCGGCACCCGCCAGCAGCAGCTTCACCGCTTCCTCCGCACGCTGGATCGGCGCAAGACTACGATAGGTTCGCGCCAGTAGCAGCGCGCCTTCGAGCTGGCTGAGGACCATCGTGGCGACCAGATCCGCGTCGCCCGATGTCAGGCCAAAGCGGAACAGCCCGCGTTTGATCTCCAGCTCCCATTTCTGGAATGCGGTGCGGGTCGCAGCGCCCAGCACTTCGGATTGCGCGGCGGTTTCAAGTGCAGTGGTCGCGATCGGGCAACCCTCCCTGTAATCGGAGCGTTCAAGGTCTGACGCCATGGCGCGGACGATGCGGACCAGAAAGCCCTCGGCGCTGTCGGATTTTTCGGCGGCCTGCATGATGGCCTGGCGCACGGCTTCGCCGGCAAGCGACAATGCGCCTGCACCAATCTCCTCCTTGCCCTTTGGGAAATGGAAATACAGCGAGCCGCGCGGTGCCCCTCCGGCCGCCAGGATGTCGTGCAGCGCGGTGCCGTGATAGCCCTGCTGGCGAAACAGCCTGACCGCGGCGGTCAGGGTTTTCCCTTTGGAATCATCAGCTTTTCCCATACGCGAAAATATCAGTTGCAAATAAGTATGTCGACCTTCATAATATGTATATCAACATATATATTTGGAAAATCGCATATTCACCCGTAGCTTCTGCGATTTTCCGGATACTGAATGGGAGGGGTCACTATGAAGAGGTCGCTGGACGTTGCAGCAATCGTATTGACCGCACTGCTGTTACTGGCCTTCGCGGCCCTGTCATTGCGCGGCTTGGTCGCGCCGGAACAGGCGTCGGCCCGCTTCGGCGCGCCGGTTACCGACGCCGCCGGCAGCCTGTTTTATCGGGTCTACCTGTCCCGTAATCTCGTCATCGTCATTACCGGCACGATATTCCTGCTCACGCGACAATGGACACCGCTCGCCATTGTTCTAACCGTGACGGCGGTCTTGCCGGTGTTCGACATGACGGTGCTGTCCTCGAACGGAATAACCCCACCGGTCTTTCATCCGCTTGCGCTGGCGCTGATCGCCATCACCGCCGCCCTGGCGTGGCGACGGGTGGCCGCGGGCAAGGGCTAGTCGACAGGCGATCCGAAGCCGCTTCACGCAAAACAGCCGTGCGCCTGAGGCTAAAAACTGCTGTGAAAAGCCGGTCTTCGCGGCTTTGGCGGCAGCCAGCCGCTCGCCTCGCGCGGTTTTGGGCGCTAGTGTTTCGGTCGAATCGACTGATGACACGAGGCTTTCCTTCATGACCATCCGCCTGCATCGCGGCGATCTGCCCGATTTGTCCCGCTACAAGGATTCGGTGGCAATCGATACCGAGACCATGGGGCTCAACCCGCATCGCGACCGGCTCTGCGTCGTGCAGATGTCGAACGGCGACGGCAGCGCCGATGTCATCCAGATTCCCAAGGGCCATACCGATGCGCCGAACCTGAAGGCGCTCTTGGCCAATCCTGCCGTCACGAAGATCTTTCACTTCGCGCGGTTCGATCTCGCCGCGCTCTACAACGCTTTTGGCGTGATGCCGCAGCCGGTCTATTGCACAAAGATCGCCTCGCGACTGACGCGCACCTATACCGACCGGCACGGCCTGAAAGACCTGGTGCGTGAAGTCCTCAACATCGACCTGTCGAAGCAGCAGCAGTCGAGCGACTGGGGGTCTTCAAGCCTCAGCGAGGCGCAGCTCGCTTATGCAGCCTCCGACGTGCTGCACCTGCATGCCTTGCGCGAACGTCTCGACGCCATGCTGGCGCGCGAAGGCCGCAACGAGCTGGCGCAGGCCTGTTTCGACTTCCTGCCGACCCGTGCCAAGCTCGATCTCGGCGGCTGGGAGGCTGAGGATATCTTCGCGCATTCGTGACCGGGGCCATTTGAAGCGCCGGGTGCCTCCCTCCGCCCCGTTTCGGTCACACTCATAGCGCGTGTCCGGGCTGCATAATCCTGCGATTGCGGGTAGAATGACGCCTTCCCGGCGTCTTGGCGCCCGTTGGAGCCGCCGCGGTGAACTCGATCCAGAACCCAGCCTATGTCACCGGAATGGAGGCCCGCTTTGCCGCGGCCGCCCGCCACAGCCGGATGGTGCGGGCGCTGCGGGTCGCCGTCCCGGCGGCCGTGCTGCTGGCCCTGGCCAGTATCGTCCTGATCCAAGTCTTCTTGAACCCGTTCCAGGCGGGGCTCGCGAAGCTGCCCGTCGACATCAGCAATCTCGTGGTGTCCGGCACCAAGATCACCATGGAAACGCCGCACCTTGCGGGTTTCTCCACTGATCAGCGTCCCTATGAAGTGTGGGCCAAGTCCGCGATCCAGGATCTGACCGACCCCGATCACGTCGAACTCCGAACGCTGCGCGCCAAGGTCATGATGGAGGACAAGAGCACGGTGACGATGGATGCGCGCACCGGATTTTTCGACAGCAAGCAGCAGATGCTGGACCTGCGCAAGGACATCTTCCTGCAATCCTCCACCGGTTACGAGGCCACGCTGTCGCAGGCCTATGTCGACATCAACAAGGGAACGGTGACGTCGGACGAGCATGTCGACGTCAAATTGCTGAACGGTACGCTCACCGCCGACCGGCTCAGGATCATCAACAGCGGCGAGATCGTTCGTTTCGAAGGCAACGTCGTGATGAACCTGATCATGGAAAGCCCTCCGGCGCCTGAGCCCGAGCCTGAACCGGCGCCACCACCGAGGACGCGGTCCGTCACCGGCAAGTCATCAAACACGAAGTGATCTTCATGATGCAGTTCTTCTCGCGCAGTTTTGCGGCCGCAGCGCTTGCGCTCGCGTTGATCGCCTCCGGTGACGCCCTGGCGCAAGGCGCCATGTCGGGCGTGCCGAACGCGATGCAGGGCTTTTCGCAAAACCGCGACCAGCCGATTCAGATCGAGGCGGCGTCGCTCGAAATGCGCGACAAGAAAAAGGAGGCGACCTTCTCCGGAAATGTGAAGGTCGTGCAGGGCGACACCACCATGACCTCGAAGACGCTTGTCGTGTTCTACGATTCAGGCCCGGCGCCGGCGACGCCTGCGCCCGCCGCGCCGCCGCCGGCCGCGCCGAAGGGGTCGAAATCCGGGCCGATGCAGTCTGCAACCCCCGGGCCCGGCGGCAGCTCGTCGATCCGCCGGCTGGAAGCCAAAGGCTCTGTGGTGGTTACGCAGAAGGACCAGGTCGTGACCGGCGAGACCGCTATCTTCGATACGCGGGCCAACCTCATCACCATGGTGGGCGGGGTCGTGCTGACCCAGTGCAAGAACGTGCTCAAGGGCGACCGCCTCAAGGTCGACATGACCACCGGCGTGTCGCGCGTCGAATCCGACAGCGGCAAGGTCCAGGGCATGTTCATGCAGGGAGAGAGCTGCGGCTCCGGATCGGGCGGGGCGAAGCCGGCGCCGGCTCCGGTACAGATACCGTCGCTGATCCCGGGTAAAAAATAATTGTAGATCAATGCCTTGAAGAATATTTGGGGCTGTCACGGTTGAAGCCGGTGGCGCGAGCCTGTATCTATTGGGCAGGGCGCACGGCGGGGTGTTTCGCTGGGCAGGGGACATCCATTCATTCATGGTTCGCTAGCGAAGCGATTCGCCGGTGGACGCGTCGCGGAATCACCGTGAAAGGCGTAAGCGAAGCGGGATGGTGGATTTACTCGGCATGTTCCGTCGACGCCCCGCGAAACGCGGCGGTCCTGCCTTTGCGCGTTCGAGCGATGACATCACAGCGCTTGGCGATTCCTTCGGCGACATGCTGACGAGCCCGGTGCGCGACGCGCCGCCGAAGGCACGTTCTGCCTCGCTGTCCGGGCTGGAATTGCCGCAGCAGCCCGATGTCGAACCGCCGCGTGAACCGCGTCCCCGCGCGCAGGCGCCCCGTCCCAAGCCCAATACCAAAGCCAATGGCGGCGAAGCGCCGCGGCCGACCAAGCGGCCGGGTTATCTAGCGGTGCACAGCGTGGAGAAGAGTTTCGGCACCCGCCAGGTCGTGCGCGGCGTCAGCATCTATGTCCGCCGAGGCGAGGCCGTCGGCCTGCTCGGTCCGAACGGCGCCGGCAAGACCACGGTGTTCTACATGATCACCGGGCTGATCAAGGCGGATCGCGGTGCCATCGAGCTGGACGGCCACGACGTGACCAGGCTGCCGATGTATCAGCGCGCGCGGCTCGGCATCGGTTATCTGCCGCAGGAAGCCTCGATCTTTCGCGGCCTCACCGTCGAACAGAATATTCGCGCCGTGCTCGAGGTCGTCGAGCCCAGCAGGAAGAAGCGCGAGGCCGAACTCAATTCGCTGCTCGATGAATTCAACATCACGCGGTTGCGAAAATCGCCCTCGATCGCGCTCTCCGGTGGCGAGCGCCGCCGCGTCGAAATCGCGCGCGCGCTGGCGACGCGTCCGAACTACATGCTGCTCGACGAACCCTTCGCCGGCATCGATCCGATCGCGGTCGGCGACATCCAGGATCTGGTCCGGCACCTCACCAACCGCGGCATCGGCGTCCTGATCACCGACCACAATGTGCGCGAAACGCTGGGGCTGACCGACCGCGCCTATATCGTCTATGCAGGGCAGATCTTGACCGAGGGCAGTCCGGAAGAAATCGTCAACGATCCGGATGTACGCCGTCTTTACCTTGGCGAGGAATTCCGACTTTAGCGCACGACCCGCCAAAGTGTGGGCGGTTTGGCGATAAGGTCTTGCGCTCATTTAAGAATCTACGGCGCGCCCGGACGCAAAACCGGCTTCCACTTTTACTGGTCGCGCCATAGCGTTATTTTCGCGCGCGTCAAGCCGTGTACAAGGGCTCTGGACTAATATAAGCAAGAATCGGACCAACTTTCAGTGGATCGGTTCTTGGCCTCATGGCGCTAACGCAGAGATTAGAGTTCCGTCAGTCGCAGTCGCTGGTGATGACGCCGCAGTTGATGCAGGCGATCAAGCTGCTGCAATTGTCGAATCTCGACCTCTCGGCCTTCGTCGAGGAGGAACTGGAGCGCAATCCGCTGCTGGATCGGGCCAGCGACGGTCCCGAAGCCCCGGTGGCGGGCGAGCCGGCTGCCGAACGCGCCGAATATGCCGATTCCGGCAGCTACGGCGAGGACGCCGGAGGGGAACCCTCCGATATGGCCGCGGGCTCATCCGGCGACGCCTTCGAGCCGGGCCAGGAGGAGTGGCTGAACCGCGACCTCGGCAGTCGTACCGAGATCGAGCAGACGCTGGACACCCCGCTCGACAACGTCTTTTCCGAAGAGCCCGCCGAAGCCGCCGCCCGCGTGGCGCAGGACGCGGCACCGACCGCCTACACCGAATGGGGCGGCGGCGCCTCCAACGACGACGACTACAATCTGGAAGCCTTCGTCGCCGCCGAGGTGACGCTCGGCAGTCACCTCGCCGAACAGCTTGCAGTGGCCTTCAGCGGACCGGCGCAGCGCATGATCGGGCAGTATCTGATCGATCTGGTCGACGATGCCGGCTATCTGCCGGCAGATCTGGGACAGGCCGCAGAGCGGCTGGGCGCCTCGCAAGCAGATGTCGATGCGGTGCTGACCGTGCTGCAGAGATTCGATCCGCCCGGCGTCTGTGCGCGGAATTTGAGCGAGTGCCTCGCCATCCAGCTTCGCGAATTCAACCGCTACGACCCCGCGATGCAAGCGCTGGTGGAAAATCTCGATCTGCTGGCCAAGCGCGACATCGCCTCTCTGCGCAAATTGTGCGGCGTCGACGACGAGGATATCACCGACATGATCGGTGAAATCCGCCGTCTCGATCCCAAGCCCGGCCTGAAGTTCGGTTCGGCGCGGACGCAAACCATGGTGCCGGACGTCTATGTGCGGCCCGGTCCGGATGGCGGCTGGCATGTCGAGCTCAACAGCGACACGTTGCCGCGCGTGCTGGTCAATCAGGTCTATTACACCGAGCTGTCGAAGACGATCCGCAAGGACGGCGACAAATCCTATTTCACCGATTGCCTGCAGAATGCGACCTGGCTGGTGCGCGCGCTGGATCAGCGCGCCCGCACCATCCTGAAGGTCGCCACCGAAATCGTGCGCCAGCAGGACGGCTTCTTCACCCATGGCGTGGCGCATTTGCGGCCGCTGAATCTGAAGGCGGTGGCGGACGCGATCCAGATGCACGAATCGACGGTGTCACGGGTTACCGCCAACAAATATATGGCGACCAATCGCGGCAGCTTCGAGTTGAAATATTTCTTCACCGCCTCGATCGCCTCGGCCGACGGCGGCGAGGCGCATTCGGCGGAGGCGGTCCGTCACCACATCAAACAATTGATCGATGCGGAAGCCGCAAGCGCAATCCTCTCCGACGATACCATCGTGGAACGATTGCGCGAATCGGGCATTGATATTGCCCGCCGTACGGTCGCGAAATACCGCGAAGCGATGCGTATTCCTTCCTCGGTGCAGCGCCGCCGCGACAAACAGAGTATGCTTGGTAACGCCCTTTCCGCTCCCGCCACTTCCTCCGACCGGTCCCGTGATACGGCTCCGGCCTGATTGCGTTCGCGTCAAATCGCGATAGTCTCGGTTCCCCCGACTGAGTGGTCACCGCATCAAGCGAGGCATCCAAATGACCCTTCGAATCTCCGGGAAAAGCATCAGTGTCGGCGAGGCGCTTCGTTCGCGCGTCAGCGAGCGCACCGATGAGGTCTTGCGAAAATATTTCGACGGCAATTATTCCGGCCATATCACGCTGAGCAAGGATGGTTTCGGCTTCCGCACCGATTGCTCGCTGCATCTGGATTCCGGGATCACGCTGGAGGCCGATTCCAACGCCACCGATGCCTATGCCAGCGCCGACCAGGCGCTGGTGATGATCGAGAAGCGACTGCGCCGCTACAAGAGCCGGCTGAAGGATCGCTCGGCCCGCAAGACCTACGCCGCCAACGCCGCACTGGCCGATATCGACGCGCCGAGCTACGTGATCGAGGCGCCGGCGGAAGGCGACGAGGAGGTCACCGCCTACAGCCCGGTCATCATTGCCGAGGCGACCACATCGCTGAAGCGGCTTTCGGTCAGCGAGGCGGTCATGGAACTGGACCTGACCGGCGCCGCCTGCATTGTGTTCCAGCACGGGTCCAGCGGCCGCGTGAACATCATTTACCGCCGGACGGACGGCAACGTCGGTTGGGTCGATCCCCCCTCGGTTACCCCCTGAGATATATATGCCAGACAGCATTGACGCCCCCAGCCACCCTCCCTATGGTCCGCCGCCTTTAAGCATGGGACGCAGGAACTGCTCCTTCGGGAGTTGGCACCGCGCATGCGTTGGAGTAGAAGCCCCCAAATCGGGACCCGGTCCTAAGCCCGCCTCCCGTCTCATCTTCTTGACGCCCCGGTTCTAGAACCTACTTCGCAACCTGACGGTTCAATTCACCTCGGAACGCCCAATGACGATTACCGATCTGGTCGCACCCGAGGCGATTCTCCCCGCTTTGAAGGTCATCAGCAAGAAGCAGGCGCTGCAGGAGCTGGCGGCGCGCGCCTCGGCCCTGACCGGCCAGAACGAGCGCTCGGTGTTCGAGGTGCTGTTGCAGCGCGAAAAGCTCGGCACCACCGCCGTCGGCTACGGCGTCGCCATTCCGCACGGCAAGCTTCCGAAGCTGGAAAAGCTGTTCGGGTTCTTTGCCCGCCTCGAGCGCCCGATCGATTTCGAGGCAATGGACGGCCAGCCGGTCGACCTGATCTTCCTGCTGTTGGCGCCGGAAGGCGCAGGCGCCGATCATCTCAAGGCGCTGGCGCGAATCGCGCGGCTGTTGCGCGACCAGGACGTCGCCAAGAAGCTGCGCGCCTCGCGCGATGCCCAGGCGATCTATTCGGTGCTGGCCCTGCCGCCGGCGAGCGCGGCCTAGTTCCTTAGGCGGAACGGCGGTTTCTCTACCTGGTAGCGCATCGGGTAAACGCAATTTTAAGCTAAATGGCAGCTATTTCGTTCGCTGGGATTTTTCATTGACCCGGAGAACATTGCCATGACGCTGCGGCTGACGATTTCGCGCGCGATATTGATTTTCGGATTGGTCACCGCATTGGGTCTCGGTGCCGTGATTGCCACCAGCGTTTATGGGCTGTCACAGCTCAAGGTCGGCGGCCCGCTCTACAACCAGATCAAGCTCGGCAACGACCTCATCGCCGACATTCTGCCGCCGCCGGAATACGTCATCGAGTCCTATCTCGAGGCGACCCTCGTGCTGCACGATCCGGCGAAGCTTTCGACGCATCGCGACAGGCTTGCACAGCTCAAGAAGGAATATGACGAGCGGTGGGATTTCTGGGTCAAGTCCGATCTCGACCCGACGCTCAAGGCCAAGCTGGTGGAGAAATCCGATAGTGAGGTCAAACGCTTCTGGACCGCGATTGAGCAAGGTCTGTTGCCCGCGCTCGCCAAGGGCGACAGCGCCGCGGCGGCGAAATCCTATGCTGAAATCACCGCACGCTATACGGCGCACCGCGCCATCATCGACGACATCGTCAAGCAGACCAACGACCAGAACGCGGCGACGGAAATCGCGGCGACGGGACGCGTCAGCACCTTCACGTTGATATTGTGGGGCGTTTCGGCCGCGGTGTTTCTCGTCATCGGCGCCGGCATTTTCGGCGTGGCTTTCGGCGTTATCAGGCCCATCGCGGAAATGACTGATGTGATGAAGGGCCTCGCCGGCGGCGACCTCAATGTCTCGGTCCCGGCGCTCAGCCGCGGCGATGAAGTAGGCGCCATGGCGCGCGCAGTCCAGGTCTTCAAGGACAACGCGCAGCGCGTGCAGTCGATGGAATCGGAGCAGGTCGGCCTGAAGCTGAAGGCGGAAGGCGACCGCAAGGCCGCNATGCAGCAGATGGCCGACGGTTTCGATTCGGCGATCGGAAAGATCATCCATACCGTATCGACCGCTTCCTCCGAACTCGAATCATCGGCCGGCCAACTGACCAAGACCGCCGAAGTGACCCAGATGCTGTCGGCAACGGTTGCCTCCGCATCGGAGCAATCCTCGGCCAACGCGCAGTCGGCCGCGGCGGCCGCGGAAGAGATGGCCTCATCGGTGTCGGAGATCAGCCGTCAGGTGCAGGATTCGCACAAGATATCGCGTGAGGCGGTCAGCCAGGTCGAGCAGACCAATGCGCGGATTGCCGATCTCGCCCAGTCCGCCAGCCGGATCGGCGAAGTGGTCAAGATGATCAGCGCGGTCGCCGAGCAGACCAACCTGCTGGCGCTGAACGCCACGATCGAGGCGGCGCGCGCCGGCGAGGCGGGACGGGGATTTGCCGTCGTCGCATCCGAGGTCAAGGCGCTTGCCGCGCAGACCGCGAAAGCGACCGAGGAAATCTCAGAGCAGATCGGCCAGATGCAGTCGGCGACCAACCAGTCGGTGTCGGCGATCCAGGAAATCGGCGGCACGATCGGCCGCATCGCGGAAATCTCGCAGGCGATCGCAGCAGCGGTGGAAGAGCAGGGCGCCACGACGCAGGAAATTTCGCGCAACGTCCAGCAGGCGGCGCAGGGCGCTACCCAGGTCGCGGGCAGCATCACCGACGTCAACCGCGGCGCAACCGATACCGGCACGGCATCGACGCATGTGCACGGGCTGGCCCGCTCGCTGCTGGGACAGAGCAATCATCTCAAGGGTGAGGTGGAGAAATTCCTCTCGACGGTGCGCGCGGCGTAGATTCAGCGTTCACGCGGTATGCGAGAGATAACGAACCGTTCGGCTGCCGCCATGGACGCTGGCGTTGCCGACCTCGACAAATCCCAACGCTGCATGGAAGGCGTCGGATGCCGGATTGGGAGGTGTCTTGTTGACCTCGCAGACGACGCGGTCGTGCCCGGCGCGGACGGCGTGTTCGAACAGATCGGCATACAGCCGCCGTGCGCAGCCGCGTCCCCGCGCCGATGCCGCGACCACGATGCGGTCGACATACACAAAGCGCGGATAGCGGGCGCGGAACCAGATAAAATTCGGGCTGTCATATCGGGCGTCCTGATCGAAGGCGAGCAGGAAGGCGTCCAGCCGGCCAATCCGTCTGGCGAGGAACGCTTCGCCGATCAGGTATTCGAGCCGTTCCGCTTCCAGCCAGGACAGCTCCTGCGCATGCGCGTTGTTGAGCGCGAGAAGGGCCTTTCCGAGCGCTTCATCCCGCAACATATCGGCCGCATCAACCGATCTTGGCTCTGCATCATTCATCGATCTGGCGCCCGATTGGAGACTATGCGTCTCCATATCCAAAGCAGCGCACGTCTTGAAGGGCAAAAAAATACGCGGGCCGATCCCGAGGATCGTGCCCGCGTATGTGAACTCTCGTTGCGGCTTCAATCAGCCGTCACATCAGCGACAGCAACCAGCGCCGCGTCAGCGGAAGACCGCGTCAGTGCACGCTGACGGCCTGGAGCTCGTTGCTCCATGCATTGGCGATCGCGGCTTCACGGCTGTCGGTCAGCATGATCGGGGTGCCGTCGGCGGCATGCAGCGCGAACAGCTTCAGCCCTGGCGCGATTTTCGGCGCCTGCGGAAACAGTCCTGGCACGTCCTCGGAACGGACTTGCTTCACGTAGGCGATATGGCCTTCACCAAGATGGGCCAGCGCCTCGACGGAAACCTTTTCGGGTTCGAACGTAACACTCACTTCACTCATGGTCTCGACTCCTTCTGGGTCTAAGCGGTCGAGTCCGCTACTTGTTCCATTATTCGTGCTCATTGATAGCAATTGTCTTAACGACCCTTTCAGGCTCCGGCCTGGCAAGGTCGATCGACAACAGCCCGTTCTTCAAATCCGCGCCCAACACGTGCATCCCCTCCGCCAGCACGAAGGTGCGCTGGAAGTGGCGCGCGGCGATGCCGCGATGGATGTATTGCCGGGCCTTGTCGTCCTGCTGGCGGCCCCGGATCACGAGCTGGTTTTCCTCAATG
>C688J18823_10001121_pt1 | contig 16326 bp, 14 predicted proteins | sample HopSoiMetagenom1_FD_18823 | JGI IMG/M metagenome (IMG submission 18823) | reverse complement strand
TGATTCACGACGAGAAGGCGGGCGGGCAGGGAGTCCTTTGGCTGAGTGCCAGACTCGTCCCGTCAGCCGACCCGCGCGATGCGACGATTTTGCTGCAGATCGAGGATCTCTCTGGGGGCAAGGCTGTCGAAGACATGCTCGAGCAGAGAACGCAGGAACTGAACGCCTTCGCCGACCTCGCCAGCCGTAGCGCGCACGAGCTGAACAATCTGCTTACGGTGATCCGCATGAACGCGGATCTGCTCGAGGCGGTCCTCGCCGACGCGAAGCTACCGCCGAACGAAGCAACTGACATCAGACAGGCCGCTGAGCGTGCGGGAGGCATTACGAAGAAGCTGCTGCTCAATAGCCGGCGTGTTTTCCCACAGCCAACCGGACTCGATCTCGCCGCCAAAAAAATCCCACTTCCCGGGTCGCCTCTGAAGGAATCCCCGGAAGAGCGTGCACGCCGAGAAACCGAGGAAGCCGAATCGGGCCAGGTGCGCAGTCTTGCCAACGACGAACGTACCGGCCACGAAACGATTCTTCTTGTCGACGACGAGGCTGCGCTGCGCAAACTCGGAACGCGTGTGTTGGTAGACGCCGGTTACCGGGTGCTCGAAGCATCAGACGGCGCCATGGCACTTCGGATCGCCGCCGAGGAAGTGGGGGAAATCGATCTTGTCCTGACCGACGTCGAGATGCCGACACTTGGTGGGCGCGGGATGGTCGACGAGCTCCACGAGCTGAGTCCCGGGCTGCGCGTGCTGTTCATGTCCGGATACACCGACAACGAGATTCTCAGGCGCGGAATCCGCGCTTCGGAGACCGACTTTCTGCAGAAGCCGTTCACAGCGCAATCGCTTTGTGCGGCCGTCCGGAGCGTGCTCAGCAAACCTGCGACGAGGATGGTCTAGATGTCGCCGACCAGAGCGCCGCAGACCGATCGACCGGCGCGCATCCTGATCGTCGACGACCAGGAACAGAACGTTCGCCTCCTCGGCAAGATCCTGGAGAAGGCGGGCTACCAGGATGTAGCGTCGACCAACGATTCGACCCAGGCTCTGGCTTTGCAAGCGCGTTTTAAGCCTGATCTGATTCTCCTTGACGTTCACATGAAGGAGATGGATGGCTTCAAAGTCCTCGAGGACATCGTTTCCCACAGCGCGCGCGGCGAGCATATCCCGGTGATCATGATCACCGCCGACGACAGCGCGGAGGCGAAGCGACGGGCGCTCGCGTTGGGAGCGAAGGATTTCGTCGGCAAACCATTCGACTCGGCTGAAATCCTGCTGCGGATCCGCAATCATCTGGAAACCAGGTTCCTCTATCGCCAGCTACGCGACCAGAACACTCAGCTCGAGGCGATGGTTACTGACCGCACCAAAGAGCTCGAGCAGTCGCAGCTGGAAGTGCTTGAGCGCCTGGCGGCCGCTGTCGAATTTCGAGACGACGACACCGGCAATCACACGCGTCGTGTCGCAGAAGTTTCGGCGATGCTGGCCCAGGCGATCGGGCTCGAGCCCACGACAGTAGAACTCATTCGCCGTGCGGCTCCCCTCCATGACATCGGCAAAGTTGGAATCCCGGACAGCATCCTGCTCAAGGCGGGTCCGCTGACCGGTGACGAGTTCGAGACGATGAAGACCCACACCGTCATCGGGTCCCGGATGCTATCGAAGGGAAGATCGGAGCTGGTTCGTTTCTCCCAACGCATTGCGCGGAGCCATCACGAATGGTGGGACGGGTCCGGCTATCCCGACCGCGTTTCCGGGCAGAGCATTCCACAGGAAGCCCGCATCGTCGCGGTGGCCGATTTCCTGGATGCCCTCACCCACGAGCGTCCGTATCGCCCGGCCTGGGGAATCGCGGAAACTCTCGCCGAGATCAAGCGCCGTGCGGGCAACCACTTCGACCCTGCCATAGTCAAAGCCCTCGCTGAAATCGACTGGCAAGGCGCCGCCGAGCTAGTGGCTTAGCCTCGAGCGGCCACCTTTTTGCTTTTACAGCTGCCGGAGATTCACTCTTCCGGAGGCTAGCTGAATGAAGTGGACACCCGGCGGACGCAGTTCAAATCTTGAAGACAGACGCTCCCTTGGTGGGGGTGGTGGAATGGGAAGGGGGCTTGGCATTGGCGGCACTGTGGTGGTCCTCGCGCTGAGTCTGCTTTTTGGGCGCAACCTCTTTTCCGATCTCGGCGTCGAGCCTGGCGTCGCTTCCGGGGCCCCGATGTCCTCGGCGGATTCCGCCGCGCAGGAGCCCGAGGTTCAGTTCGTCTCCTTCATTCTGGACGATGTCCAGAATACCTGGTCGACGATTCTTCCCAAGTACGGCACCCGGTTCTCGCCGGCGCGCCTCGTCCTGTTTCGTAACTCCACCGATTCTGGCTGCGGTGCGGCGCAATCCGCGATGGGACCGTTCTATTGTCCGATTGACCAGCGGGTCTATCTCGATCTTGGCTTTTTCGACGAGCTCAAGCAGCGCTTCGGCGCTTCGGGAGACGCCGCGCAGGCATACGTGATCGCGCACGAGCTCGGCCATCATGTCCAGCATCTGCTTGGGACGGACGCCAAGGTGCGGCAGCTGCAGGAGTCGAATCCATCGTCGGCCAACGAGCTGTCGGTGAGGCTCGAGCTTCAGGCCGACTGCTACGCCGGAGTCTGGGCCAACTCCACTCAGCAACGCCAGCATCTCGACCCCGGCGACGTCGATGAAGCGCTGAACGCAGCGGCGGCGGTCGGTGACGATCGAATTCAGAAGCAGACGACCGGTCGGGTGAATGTGGATTCGTTCACTCACGGGTCGGCGGCCCAGCGCTCGGCGTCGTTCAAACGCGGCTTCGACAATGGCGATCCGAGAAGCTGCGACATGATCTGACCTGGACGCGGCGGCGTTGGCGGCCGCGTCGGTTTGTCTACAGGTAGTGTGAGGTCAGAATGTCGCGGTGGTGCAGCTCGTGTCCGGCGATGATGTACGCGAGCGCGCGCACGGACACCTCGGAGTTATTGGCAACGCCGCGACGAGTCCACGCCTCTTCGTCCATGTGGCGGAAGAGATAGATCGTGCCCTGGCGGACGGCTTCCAGTTCTGATGCCAGCTCTGCGAGCGGATATGCGTCGAATGTGGAGTTCCGCGCGTAATCGTCCTGCTCGAATCCGGGAAGCGGAGTTGCATCGTTGCGCGCGAATCTCAGCGCGCGACCGGCGAAAAGTCGCTCGCTATCGATTACATGGCCGATCAGCTGATTGACGCTCCATTTGTCAGGGGCATACCGATAGTTGGATACCGAAGCCGGCAGGCTGCGCAGCAACCCGAGCGTCTCTCCGATCTGCGTTGAGAGCGTCGACACAACGTCGCCTTCCGGCACGCGCGCGATGTAGCGCTCGTAGTAGGGAAGGAACTCCGACTTCGCTGGTCTGATCGCGCTGGCACTCATTGTTTCCGCAGTGCTCACTGTTTTCTCCTGGGATAAATCATCCCTGCGAGTAATAGAATCTAAGGCCGCGCGGCGCGCCACACATTCGATTTGCCGGAGTGGTCATGGTTCTGTATCATGCGTGTTCACTGGCGCCCGGGAATGGCAGACCGACACGACCCGTACGTATCGCTTCGTAATCCGAATTTTCTGTGGTACGTTGCGAGCCTGGTGGCGCTGACGCTCGGGACCCAGATCCAGGCGACCGTCGTCGCCTGGCAGGTTTACGCGATCACCAAGGATCCTCTTTCGCTGGGCCTTGTAGGGCTCGCCGAGGCGCTGCCGTTTATCGGGGCCGCGCTATACGCGGGCCACATTGCAGACAGACACGACCGAAAGGCGCTGTCGATGATTGCGCTTGCGGTGCAGCTCGTTTGCGGAGCGGCGCTGCTCGTCCTGACCGCGTACTCCAGCCGGTTCCTTGCCCGATCCATTCTCCCGATCTATGCGGTAGTGTGCGTGAGTGGGCTCGCGCGCAGTTTTCTGCAGCCGGCCCGCACGGCGCTGGGTGCAGAAATTGTCCCGCGTGAGACCTACACCAACGCCATCACTTGGCGCTCGTCTCTGTGGCAGTTCGCGGCCGTGATCGGCCCCGCGGCGGGTGGAATCATCTACGGATTCTCCGGCGCACGACTCGCTTACATAGTAGAGACAGTGCTGTGCGCGGTTGCCTTGGTTCTCTTCGGACGGATCGCTTACACCAGGTTGCCGCCCGTGATCACCGAAAGCACTATCGGTGAAAATCTCACAGTTGGGATTCGATTTCTGCTGAAGCAGCCCGAGCTGCTGGGCGCGCAGCTGCTCGACCTGTTCTCGGTGTTGTTCGGCGGCGCGCCTGCGCTGCTGCCAATCTTCGCGTCAGAGATCCTGCACGTCGGCCCTCAGGGGTTGGGAATTCTGCGCTCTGCGCCAGCCGCCGGAGCGGTCGTGATCTCGGTGTTGCTGGTCCACCGGAAACTTCGGAGAGCAGGGCCAACGCTGTTCATCTGTGTCGGGATTTTCGGATTGTGCTGGATCTTCTTCGCGCTCTCCCGTTGGTTCTGGCTATCACTTGCGCTTCTCTTCATAAGCGGGATGGTGGACAACGTTAGCGTGGTGATCCGTTCCACTCTGCTGACGTTGCGGACTCCGCCTCACCTGCTCGGCCGAGTGTCGGCGGTGAACCAGATCTTCATCGGATCATCGAATGAGATCGGCTCCTTTGAATCGGGCGTAGCCGCGCGCGTTCTCGGTACGGTTCGGTCGGTCATTCTGGGTGGGTTTGTAACGCTGGGGGTCGTCGGGGCGACGGCCTGGAAGATCCCCCGGCTGCGGGAGCTCGACGAGCTCTCTTGACCGACGCGGCGTATCCGCAAAAATTCTTCTGTCGCCTGTGTGGGGGGGATGCGAGATTAGAGAGTCCCGGTGCGCATGAATCCAGAAGCGGATACAAGCAGATCAAACCCCCAGAGGGGAGATCGCATGACGCCACTTTCACCCGCGTCAGAAAGAGTGCTGGCTCCGACATCAGCAGTGCCGGGGTGGACCGCGGAGTACGCGGTGCCACTGGGCGGGCCGGGCTCGCTGCTGCTGGCCACCTTCGAGCAGGCGGCGATCGGAATCGTCCACCTCACTCTCACCGAGGAATGGATCTCCGTCAACCAGCGTTATTGTGAGATCACGGGATATAGCCGCGAGCAGATCCTCAAGATGCGGCCCGAGGACTTCACCCATCCCGACGACGTCGCGGCAAGCAGTGATTTCCTCCGGCGCATCCGCGATGGCGAGCTTCCGGAGTATCGGATAGAGAAGCGGTACATCCGCGGCGACGGCAATGCGATATGGGTGAATCTCACCGTGTCGATCGTGCGCACGGCGGCCGGCGAACCGATGTACCTGGTGGGATTCATCGAGGACATCACCCAGAGGCGGGAAGCGCAGTCGGAGGCCAGTCGTTCGCTCTCCTTACTCCGCGCCACCCTCGAGTCGACAGCGGACGGGATTCTCGTCGTCAGTCTCGAGGGCAAGATTCTGAGCTTCAATCAGAAGATGGCCGACATGTTCGAGATACCAGCTGAAATCTTCGGGAGCGGCGACGATACCGCGGCCATCAACGCGGCGCTGGAAAAGCTTGTCTATCCCGACGAGTTCATGCGCAGGGTCATCGAGCTGTATCGCCATCCGGAGGAAGCGAGCTACGATGTGCTCGACCTCAAGGATGGACGTACCTTCGAGCGATACTCACAGCCGCAGCTCGTCGACGACGTGCCGGTGGGACGCGTCTGGAGCTTCCGTGATGTAACGGCCCGGCGGAGAGCGGAGGAGCAGGCACACGCTCTTGCCCGGGAGCAGGCGGCGCGAGCCGAGGCTGAAAACTCCCAACGCCGCGCAGCACTCCTGGCAGAGGCGAGCCGCGTGCTCAGCGCTTCATTCGACTACGAGACGACGCTGGCCGCTTTGGTCAGGTTGGCGGTGCCCGACATCGCAGACTACTGCGCTCTCGACATCGTCGAGGCGGAAGACAGGTTCGAGCGCATTGGTGAAGCGCATAGCGATCCGGCAAAGTCCCATTTGCTTCGTGAGGTCGCGACCTTCCCGCGCAGTGCGCTTACTGACAGGCATCCCCTCATTCGGGTGATGACAACCGGAGAGCCGGTGCTGGAAGCGGAAATTACGCCCGAGTTCATTCGCAATTCGTTTACGTCCGACGCGCAGCGTAGTGTCGTCGACGCACTTGGACCGCGATCCCTGATCTGTGTTCCTCTCGCATCGTCAGGGAAGCCGCTCGGCGCGCTGACGTTGGTGACATCGGACACCTCAGGCCGCCGGTTCAACGTTGCGGACTTGTCCCTCGCCGCCGATCTGGCGCGCCGTGCGGCGATCGTCGTCGAGCACGCACGACTCTTCCATCAGGCGCAAGAGGCAACGAGGGCGCGCGACGATGTGCTCGCCGTGGTCGCTCACGACTTGCGCAATCCATTGAACACCGTGTCGATGGCGGTGACACTCATGCTCGAATCGACGCCCCCCGAGCGCGTTCAGGAGAGGCGTCAGGTGGAGATCGTGCGACGTGCGGCGGATCGAATGAACCGCATGATCCAGGATCTCCTGGACGTGAAGCGCATGGAAGCGGGGCGTCTGACGATGGATGTGCAGGCGGAGGCGCCAGAGACGTTGATCAACGACACGGTCGACATGCTGCGTCCACTTGCCGCAGGCAGCACGGTCAGACTCGAGACGAGCATCGACGAGAACCTGAGTACGGTGCTGGCGGATGCGGCACGCGTTCAACAGGTCTTATCGAACTTGGTGGGGAACGCAGTGAAATTCACGCCGAGGGCGGGTCGGATTACTGTATGCGCCGAGCAGCTGCCCAATGAAGTTCGGTTCGGCGTGATCGATACCGGTCCTGGTATTCCCGCCGAACAGTTGCCTCACATCTTCGGGCGGTTCTGGCAGGCCAGGTCGTCAGACCGGAGGGGAATCGGACTCGGTCTCGCCATCGCCAAGGGAATCGTCGAGGCCCATAACGGCAGAATCTGGGTGGAGAGTCACGTCGGATTGGGGAGCACGTTCTATTTCACGCTGCCCAACACCCCCGCGAAAGGACAGAGCGCAGCCAGCGACGCTCAGTAAGAAGATTTCCGTCCCGAAACCCGCAGCTTTCGCGTAGGCTCGCTATAGACGCGGCCAAGCTCAAATCAGCGCTAAGAAAGGTTGCCGCCAGGCGCTCCTCTCGTCCATATCGCGACGCCGCCTCCGCTCTCGCGCACGGAGGCAGTGACGACCGGGCGCGCGAGCCCGAGGAGGAAAGCTGGGCCAGTCCCTTTCTGACGAATACATTGGGTCCGCCGAAGCGGCGGGCCTGAGATACGTCTCCGATGCGTTGCCGGGAATTCGACGGCACCGTCACGGCCGTGGCTTCACGTACATCGGTCCGGACGGGGACGTCATTCGCGCGCGCGATGCGATTCGTCGCTTCCGATCACTGGTGATTCCGCCGGCGTGGACGGACGTCTGGATCTGCCCACACGAGGACGGCCATCTTCAGGTGACCGCGAGAGATGCGCGCGGCAGAAAGCAGTACCGTTATCACCCGCAGTTTCGCCAGCAGCGCGACGGGACGAAGTTCGAGCGAATGTTCGAGCTGAGCGATGTGCTGTGGAAGATCCGCGAGCGCGTGGAGTCGGACATCACTCTCCCCGGGCTCGCCCGCAACAAGATCATGGCGACGGTAGTCTGGCTGCTGGAGACCACCCTGATTCGAATCGGGTCCGACGAATACAGGAAGGCCAACAAGTCATTCGGTCTCACGACGCTGCGCAGGCGTCACGTGGCTGTCGTGGGATCGGAGATGCGCTTTGAATTCAAGGGCAAGAGCGGCGTCCAGCACGCCGTCTCGGTAACGGACAAGCGGATCGCACGGATCGTTCAGCGCTGCCAGGAGCTGCGGGGAGAGGAGCTGTTCAAGTACCTCGACGACGACGGCAAGCGACAGGAAGTGGACGCAGAAGACGTCAACGCCTACCTGCAGGAAATCACGGGTCGTGAGGTCACTGCCAAGGATTTCAGAACATGGGCGGGCACGATGCTCGTGGCGCAAGCGTTGCGCACGGTCGGACCCGCGGCGACGAAACGCGAGGCCGAAAAAAACATCGTCGCCGCCGTCGACGTGACCGCGAAGCGACTCGGCAATACGCGCAGTGTCTGCCGGAAGTACTACATCCATCCCGCCCTCATCGAGGCGTACCTCGAGGGGTCTGTGCTGCCGCCGTTACCCGAGCGTCGCTGGAACAAGCGCAAATCCACGGGGCCGACCCTGCGTCAACACGAACTGGATGTGCTTGCTTTCCTGAAAGCGCGGCTCAAGCCCAAAACCCGTCGCGCCGCCGCACTCCGCCGAACCGCTCCTGCTCCCGCGACGGAGCAGCCGGATGCTGAGACGGCTCCGCGTCTCGACGAGCTGAAGCCTACCGGATCCTAATCCAGGTACGGGTAGTCCGGGTCGGCTAATCGCGCCGCGCGCGCCGCGGCTTCCGGCCCCGCGATTTCTCTCGCGAGGTCGAGTAGCATTGGACTCAAATGCTCGCCATAGCGCAGCAGGCTGGCGGCCCTGGCGCGGCGAGCCAGCAAGAATGCCAAAAAGGGTTGATCCGCCTTGAGTGCGTTACAGGACGGACACGCGAGCACGAGGTTGTCGCGCCGGTCGTAGGCAGTCTTCCCTTTGCGAGGCGTCACATGGTCCATCGTGATTGCCTTCGCGGTCACTCGGCGCTCGCAATACGCGCACACTGGTCCATGCCTGTCGAGAAGCCATTGTCGCGTTTCCATATACGCGTTGCGGCTTGTCGGAAGGGACGTGTGCTGTTGCTGCGGCCTGCGTCGGCCGCGCTTGCGCGGTTTTCGTGTCCTTCTTCTTGGTTGCGTCAATTCGGACGGGTGTCTGACTTGAATGCAGTAATAAAGATTAGCAATGCGCGCGCCGCCGCTAGATGCCCATCCGGCAGGGAGTTAGCTTTTCGCTTCAATGACGATGCGAGACAAGCTCGACCTCCTCGCCCGCCGCCGGGCCGAGTCGGAGCTCGGAGGGGGCGAGGCCCGCCTCAAAGCACAACACGAAAAGGGCAAGCTGTCCGCCCGCGAACGCCTGGACCTTCTGCTCGACGAGGGAAGTTTCGTCGAGCTCGATCGTTTTGTAGTCCACCGTTCTACCGACTTCGGCCTCGAGAGCCAAAAGTACTATGGTGACGGGGTGATCACGGGCTACGGGAAGATCGATGGCAGGCTCGTTTATGTCTTCTCCCAGGATTTCACGGTTTTCGGCGGATCGCTGTCAGAAGCCTTCGCCGAAAAAATCGTCAAGGTGATGGACCTGGCAATGCGGAATGGCGCGCCGATGATCGGCCTGAACGATTCGGGCGGGGCGCGCATTCAGGAAGGCGTGGTCTCGCTCGGCGGCTACGCCGAGATCTTTCTTCGGAATACTCTCGCGTCAGGGGTTGTCCCGCAAATCTCGGCGATCCTAGGGCCCTGTGCGGGCGGCGCGGTCTATTCGCCCGCTATCACGGACTTCACCTATATGGTTCGCCGGTCTTCGTACATGTTCGTGACCGGTCCCAACGTTGTGAAGACGGTGACGCACGAAGATGTATCGATGGAGGAGCTGGGTGGGGCCGACACCCACGCCGGGAAGTCTGGTGTTGCCCACTTCGCCTGCGATTCCGAGACCGAGTGTCTGCAACAGATTCGCGATCTTTTCCGCTTCGTGCCGTCGAACAACCTCGGTGACCCACCACGTGGAACAGGAGCGGACCCGCGCGACCGGCGGGAGGAATCTCTTCTGGACGTTGTTCCCGACAATGCGAATAAGCCGTATGACATGCACGAGGTCATCAAGCGCATAGTCGATGACGCGGAGTTCTATGAGGTCCAGCGCGAGTACGCCGGGAATATCATTTGCGGCTTCGCGCACCTGGGCGGCTATAGCGTCGGAGTGGTGGCGAATCAGCCAGCGGTCCTGGCGGGCGTTCTGGACATCAACGCATCGCTGAAAGCTGCGCGCTTCATTCGCTTCTGCGACGCGTTCAACATTCCTCTGGTGACGTTCGAGGACGTCCCCGGTTTTCTACCCGGCGTGGCCCAGGAACATGGCGGCATAATCAAGCACGGAGCCAAGCTGCTGTTCGCGTATTGCGAGGCAACCGTTCCCAAGCTGACGGTCATTACCCGCAAAGCCTATGGCGGCGCGTATGACGTCATGAGCTCGAAGCACATACGGGGCGATTTCAATGTTGCCTGGCCGACGGCGGAAATCGCTGTGATGGGACCGAAGGGTGCGGTGGAGATCCTATTCCGGAAGGATATTCAGGAGAGTGATAATCCAGCCGCAGCTACCGACGCCAAGATCGAAGAATACCGTGAGAAGTTTGCGCACCCATACGTCGCCGCCGGCAGGGGCTACCTCGACGACATCATCGATCCCCGCGATACCAGGCCTGTTCTCATCAGCGCTCTGGAATCGCTGCAGGGCAAGCGCGATAAAAATCCGCCCAAGAAGCACGGCAACATTCCGCTTTAGCCGAAGGTGTTCGACAAAGTCCTGATCGCCAATCGCGGCGAAATCGCGCTTCGCGTCATTCGCGCGTGCAACGAGCTTGGAATAAAGACCGTTGCCGTGTACAGCCAAGCCGATGTTCGGGCTCCGCACGTCCGCGAGGCAGACGAAGCCGTTCTGATTGGTCCCGCGCCATCGAGCGAGAGCTACCTGCGGGGCGAAAAGATCGTCGAGGCCGCGCTGCGAACTGGTGCGCAGGCTGTTCACCCAGGGTACGGTTTTCTCGCCGAGCGCGAATGGTTCGCGCGCGCGGTCCGTGACGCTAGTCTCGTTTGGGTGGGGCCACCCGCCGAGGCGATCGCCGCAATGGGCAGTAAGACAGCGGCACGTGCGCTCGCGTTGGCTCATAACGTTCCCGTCGTTCCGGGAACGACGGAAGCGCTCAAGGATGCGAAGGAAGCCGAAACCATCGCCGGAAAATTTGGCTATCCGGTTCTGCTCAAAGCCGCTGCTGGTGGAGGTGGCAAAGGTATGCGCGTGGTGTCTTCGGCCAAGGATCTCGCGGGCGCGCTCGAAGCGGCCAAGCGCGAAGCGAAAGGCGCGTTCGGGGACGATGCGGTCTACCTCGAGAAGTTCGTCGCGCGCCCGAGACACATCGAGATCCAGGTTCTCGCCGACACTCACGGCAACGTTCTCTCGCTGGGAGAGCGCGAATGCTCAGTGCAGCGACGCCATCAGAAAATGATCGAGGAAGCTCCGAGTGTGGCAGTGTCGCCGGAGTTGCGGGCACGGATGGGAGAAAACGCCGTTCGGATGGCGAAGGCAGCTGGTTACGTGAATGCCGGGACCTGCGAGTTCCTGCTGGACCAGAACGGCGACTTCTATTTTCTGGAGATGAACACCCGCATCCAGGTCGAGCATCCGGTTACGGAACTGGTGACCGGCATCGATCTGGTGCAATGGCAGCTGCGGATCGCCGCTGGTGAAAAGCTGCCGTTCGTTCAGACGGAAATCACGCCGCGAGGGTGGTCGATCGAGTGCCGCATCACCAGCGAGGACGCGTCCAACAATTTTTTGCCGTCCACCGGACGCATAACCTACCTCCACTTGCCAAGCGGACCCGGAGTGCGCTGGGACGGCGGAATTGAATCCGGAAGCGAAGTCAGTCTGTATTACGATCCGATGCTGGCCAAACTGATCGTTTGGGGAGCTGACCGGGACCAGGCTGTCACGCGAATGCGCCGTGCGCTGGTAGACCTGATCGTTCAGGGTGTGGAGACTTCGCGCGACTTCCACATCAGAATGATGGACGACGACGAATTCCGTCGTGGCGCGATCGACATCCAGTGGCTCGAGCGAAAACTTCCCGAGATACTCGGCAGACCCCCCAGCGAAGATGCGATGAGGGTCGCGGCTCTCGCCGGCGTACTGCTCGCCGAGCGTGATCGATCGGCGCGCGCGGTTTCAGTTTCTGCGAGCGGTGGTGGCAGCCCGGCTTCCGAATCCGGTGGGCTGGACTCGTGGAAGCAGGCGGCACGAATCGAAGGGTTGCGCAGCTGATGCCGACGATCAGCGTGCCGATCGACTCGATCGCGGCAGGAGGAGACGGAGTTGGAAGGAGCAACGGGTTGGTCGTATTCGTTCCGCGCACCGCCCCCGGTGATGTCGTCACCGCCCAGATATCGGGCAAGGGACATTTCGCGAGGGGCTCGCTGCGCGCGACTGTCACTCCGTCGGCGGTGCGGATCGAGCCGCCGTGCCCTCACTATACGCGCGACAAGTGCGGTGGCTGTCAGCTGCAGCATATCACTTACGAAGCGCAGCTGGAGGCGAAACGTGGAATCATTCGAGATTCGCTGCAGCGCATTGGCAAGCGCCAGGTCGGGCTACCTCAAATCGACCGAAGTCCGAAGGAGTGGAGATATCGCACCAAGCTGACGCTGGCTATGCGGAGGCGCGGAGCCCGCTGGATCGCCGGCCTTCATCCATATGATGATCCGGTTCACGTCTTCGCTCTCGCGGATTGTCCCATTACCGATCGACGTGTCGTGGCGGCGTGGCGCGAGGTGATGGAGGCCGATGCCTATTTTCCCGACGCACCGGAATTGCGTGGCAGCGTGCGCATAACGGGCGAGGGGCCGACGTTCGTAATGATGGGCGGAAAGAGCTGGGGTGCGCGCAGCCAGTTCCTCGCTGCAACACCAACGTTGTCAGCGGTGTGGTGGGAACCCGCCGAGGATCAGCCGCGGCGTTTGCTCGTCGACAAACGAAAAGACCGTTCGCCGAGCGCCTCATTCGCGCAGATCAACAGTGAAATGGCGGAAGTTCTCCGGCAGTACGTGATTGAGCGCGCGAGGTCCTATGAGCCGCGCACGGTGATCGATGCTTACGCCGGCGCGGGTGAGATCGCCTTGGCGCTCAGCGAGACCGGAGCGCGGGTGACGGCGTTAGAGCTCGATCCGGATGCGTCCGCGTGGTCGGCGGAGCGACTCAGCGAACCCTCGCGCGCCATCCAGGCTCGGGTCGAGGACGCGCTGCCAGGTCTGCTTCCCGCGGATCTCGTCATTCTCAACCCTCCACGGGCCGGCGTGGATCAGCAAGTGACCAATACACTGGAGAACGAAGCGGGACATGTACGCTCAGTGATCTACGTCAGCTGCAATCCGGCCACGCTCGCGCGCGATGTTGCTCGACTGCCCAGTTATCAGATAGCGTCGGTACGCGCCTTCGACATGTTTCCGCAAACGGCGCACGTCGAGACGGTGTGCGAGCTGCAACCAATGCCAGCTTCCGAATGAAATACGTCGTCGAGCTGAACGGCCAGCGAAAGACGGTGTCTATCGACCNCGCGGGTGCGGCCTACGAGAACGAACAACCAGCGCACGCCGAGCTGTCGGAGATCGAAGGCAGTCCAGTGCACATGGTGAAGATTGGAACGCGGGTCTTTCGCGTCGTCACTGAGAAGAAGCCGGGTCGCGGCCGCTACCGGTTGTGGGTGGACGGATATCGTTTCGAGGTCGAGGCCCTCGATGAACGGACGCGAGCTATACGCGATCTTTCGGCTGCGAATGCGGTTCCGGCCGGACCTGCGCCGGTACTTGCTCCGATGCCGGGTCTCATCGTTCGGGTCAATGTCAGTCCAGGAGATATCGTCGAGGCGGGCCAGGGAGTGATCGTGATGGAGGCGATGAAGATGGAGAACGAGCTCCGCGCGACTTCCTCAGGGACCGTGAAGCGGGTGGAGGTCTCACCCGGAACTGCCGTCGAAAAGGGAACTCTTCTGGTCGCTCTCGAATAGAACGATTTCCGCAGGCGTAGGCGCTTCGTTTTGGCCGACCCGCCGCGGTTGACACAGTGTCCTGTCGCCGATACCTTAAAAGGCTGTCGCAAAACCACTTAGTCGCAATTAACCGCTCGGAACCCACACGAACGAAAGGGGGCCGGCACTTACATAGTTCCGCTATACATGAAGACATACTCCGCGACCCCGCGGGATATTGAGCACCAGTGGTATATCGTCGACGCCGAGGACATGGTCCTTGGCCGTCTGGCGACCGAGGTCGCAAAGATCATCCGCGGCAAGCATAAGCCGATGTTCACGCCCCACATGGATACGGGCGACAATGTCATCGTGATCAACGCCGCGAAGGTCCGCGTCACCGGCAAGAAGGCGGAACAGAAGCGCTACTTCAGGCACACCGGTTACATGGGACACGAGCGCTTCACGCCGTTCGAGACCATGCTGGCCAAGCATCCTGAGCGCGTTATCGAGAAGGCTGTCTACGGCATGCTGCCCAAGACTGCTCTCGGACGCCAGAAGCTTCGCGGCAAGCTCCGTGTCTTCGCGGATGACAAGCACACCCACGCGGCGCAGCAGCCGAAAGTGCTGGACCTCAACAAGAAGAGTGAGAAGTAATGGCTTCTGAAACGACGCACACGATCGGACGGCGCAAAGAGGCCGTCTGCCGACTATACATCAAGCCCGGCTCAGGCAAATGGTCTGTGAACGGACGCACCCTCGGTGATTACTTCCCGCGGCCCGCGCACGTCTCCGCCATTCAGCAGCCATTCACGATCACGGATACGCTCGGTCGTTTTGATGTGAAGGCGAAGGTCGAAGGCGGTGGGCTCACGGGACAGGCCGGCGCGCTGCGCCTCGCCGTCGCCCGCGCGCTCGTGAAGTTGGATGAATCACATCGCAGGAAGCTGCGCGATCTGCAGTTGTTGACGCGTGACGCGAGAGCGGTCGAGCGCAAGAAGCCCGGCCGTCCCAAGGCACGCAAGAAGTTCCAGTTCTCGAAGCGTTAACCCCGAAGGAATCTCTATTTAATGGCTCAGCCAAACCTGGAGCAGCTACTGGAAGCCGGTGTTCACTTTGGACACCAGACCCGCCGTTGGAACCCGAAGATGCGTCGTTTCATCTTCGCGGAGAGAAACGGCATCCATATCATCGATCTGCAGAAGACTCTCCGTCAGCTCGAGCTGGCTCAGAAGCTCGCTCGCGAAGTGATCCTTCGAGGCGACAACGTTCTGTTCGTCTGCACCAAGCGGCAGCTCGTCAACATCGTGAAGAGCGAAGCCGAGCGTTGCGGGGCGATGTACGTGACGGAGAGATGGCTGGGCGGATTGCTCACCAACTTCCAGACCGTGAAAAAGCAGGTGAGACGGTTGAAGGAACTGGAAGCGGGGAGCGAGGCTGGTGGTGATTTCGAGAACTACACCAAGAAAGAGCAGCTGATGATGAGTCGTCAGCGCGACAAGCTTTCCAAGAACCTTGCTGGTATCAAGAACCTTACTCGTCTTCCCGGTCTGATGTTCGTGATCGACTCCAAGAAGGAACGGATCGCGGTCAACGAGGCCAACAAGCTCACGATTCCGCTAATCGCGCTGGTCGATACCAACGCCGATCCGGATCTGATCACGGTTCCTATCGCCGGCAACGACGATGCGATCCGCTCGGTCGAGCTGATGACCAAGGCGATAGCCGATGCAATCGTCGAGGCTCGCCGCGAAGCGCCGGTGCGCGAGGAAGTCGAAGAGGCGGAATCGTACACCTACAGCTCCGACCGCGGTGCAGAGCCGGAAGGTGAGGGTGACAGAAAGAGAAAGAGAAGGCCACGCAGGCGCAGGGCGAAGCCCGAAGCGATTGCCGCGCGGCTCAAGACAGGCGGCGAAGANGGCGGCGNAACGGAAGAGGCCGCCGAGCCCGAGCAGGAAGGTTAACTTTCACGCCGCCGGATGATTCCGGCGGCGTTTTAACGAGATACGATATATGACCATGACCAAAGAGAAGTTCACAGCGAAGGATGTACAGGCTCTGCGCCAGAAGACTGGCGCCGGCATGATGGAGTGCAAGAAGGCGCTCGAGGAGACCAACGGCGATATGGACAAGGCGGTCGAGTATCTTCGCGCCAAGGGAATCGCCAAGGCGGAGAAGCGCGTCGGCAAGCAGACGAGCGAGGGCGTCATCGGCAGCTACATCCACCACAACGGCAAGGTTGGCGTGATGGTGGAAGTGAACTGCGAGACCGACTTCGTCGCGCGCACGGATGACTTCAAGCAGCTGGTCAAGTACATCGCCGAGCACATTGCCGCGGCCGCTCCTGTCGCCGTCGACAAGGACCAGGTTCCCGCCGAGAAGGTGGAGAAGGAGCGTCGCATCTTCGTCGAGCAGGTCAAGGAGAGCGGCAAGCCGGATCACCTTATCGAGAAGATTGTTACGGGTAAGATCGAGGCGTACTACAAGGATGTCGCCCTGGTGCACCAGGCGTGGATCCGCGAGCCGAAGAAGACCATTGGCGAGCTGATCAAGGAAGCGTCGGCAAAGGTCGGGGAGAAC
>C688J18823_10001120_pt1 | contig 16335 bp, 17 predicted proteins | sample HopSoiMetagenom1_FD_18823 | JGI IMG/M metagenome (IMG submission 18823) | reverse complement strand
CGGAAATAACCACATCAACGTCGTGAACGACTTGAGTGTTGCCGAATGATTTACGGACTTGACGCAATTCGACAGATGCCATTGGTTCTACCCGTAGAGTTGCTGGGCTTCATGGAGTGTCACGCCGGTGAGCCATGCGCGCAAAAGACCATCTCGGAATCCATCGCGGCTTCCTCAACTCACTCCGAGTTGATCTGCGGCCCAGTCTAAAGTAAAACGCAACGCAGCAACAAGGCACGTCCCCATGGGCGCGCGGGGATCTGCTCCTGTGGCATACTTACCACCCTTCACGGGATTTCAAATAGAAATAAGAGGGGGGAGGCGTGTCGGGAAGATTGAGCGGCAAGGTCGCGTTCGTGACCGCAGCGGCGCAGGGCATTGGCCGCGCAACTGCGCTCGCTTTTGCGCGTGAAGGTGCCCGGGTTTGGGCCACCGATCTTAACGAACAAAAGCTTCTGGAACTCAAGGGCACGCCGGGCATTGAAGTGCGCAAGCTCGATGTCTTGAACGATGCCGACATCGCCAAGTTCGCCACCGAAGTGGGCGCGCCCAATGTGATTTTCAATTGCGCCGGATTCGTGCATCACGGGACCATACTGGAGTGCGCCGACAAGGATTGGAATTTTTCCTTCAATCTCAACGTGCGCAGCCACTACGTCGTTATTCGTAATTTCCTGCCGAAAATGCTTCAAGCAGGCGGCGGCTCCATCATCAACGTTGCCTCGGTGGCCGGCTCGATCAAGGGTATTGCCAATCGTTTCGTATATGGCGCATCGAAAGCCGCCGTAATCGGTTTGACAAAATCCGTCGCCATTGACTATGTCAAGCAGGGCATCCGCTGCAATGCATTATGCCCGGGCACGGTCGATACGCCTTCTTTGGGCGATCGCATCAATGCCTTTGAAGATCCAGTGCAGGCTCGTAAGGATTTCATCGCACGACAACCAATGGGCCGCCTTGCGAAAGCTGAAGAATTGGCTGAGCTGTCGGTATTTCTTGCCTCGGATGAATCGGTGTTCATGACCGGGCAGGCAGTCATCATGGATGGTGGCATTACTATCTAAACGGCGAAGTGATTCGCGGGGCATACACGCTTCATCACAAGGTTACGGCGTCACAACGTTCGTTGGATCAATCGAACAGGAGAACAAATGAAACTGGTGCGTTACGGGGAAGCAGGAAAAGAAAAGCCGGGGATTATCGATGCGCAGGGCGAGATTCGCGATCTGTCCGGTTCGTTCAAGGACATCGATTCGGCCACGCTGTCGCCGGAGAGCCTTGCCAAGCTGAAAGGCATCAAGCCGGAGACACTGCCAAAAGTCAGCGGCAAGCCGCGTCTCGGCACACCGATCGCAAATGTCCCCAAGTTGATCTGCATCGGGTTGAACTATGCCGATCATGCAAAGGAATCGAATTTGCCGATTCCTCCCGAACCGGTTGTATTCATGAAAGCGATTTCCGCGATTACGGGGCCGAATGACCAGGTCAGGCTTCCCAAAGGTTCGAAAAAAGGCGATTGGGAGGTGGAACTGGCGTTCGTCATCGGCAAAAAGGCGCAAAGCGTTTCCGAAGCAGATGCGCTCAGTCATGTCGCGGGCTACTTGATCTGCAACGACGTTTCCGAACGCGAATGGCAACTTGAGCATGGCAGCCAGTGGTCCAAGGGCAAGAGCTTCGACACTTTTGCGCCCCTTGGCCCGTGGCTGGTTACTGCAGACGAAATCAAGGACCCGCAAAATCTGGCCATGTGGCTGGACGTCAATGGCCAGCGCAAGCAGACCGGCAATACCAGCACAATGATATTCGGGGTGAAAAAACTCGTGTCATATCTGTCCTACATCTGCACGCTATCCCCCGGGGATGTCGTCAGCACCGGCACACCTCCCGGTGTGGGTATGGGTATCAAACCCGCGCCGCAGTTTCTCAAGTCTGGCGATGAAATGCGCGTCGGCATTGAAGGCCTGGGCGAACAAAAACAAAAAGTATTCGGCGGTTGAGTCGACGTAATGGGCTAGAGCTGCGAGCAGCACAAGATTGCGACAGAGGCGCACCACGGTGCGCCTCTGTTGCTTTCTAGTTGCGGCTGCAACCGGCCACTAGACGACCTTTCCATTGGAGAAGCAAATGTCCGAACAGCATATGCACGTACATGGCGCTCACGAACACCAAGTCGAGCATCAGGCGCATCATGGGCCGGGCCTCGCGCAGCAAGTCGCCATCTTCACCGCGATTCTTTCTACGATCGGCGCAGTGGTCGCCTATCTTGGCGCTGCGACGCAGAATGAAGCCATGCTGTTCAAGAACGAAGCGGTGCTTAAAAAAGCCGAAGCTTCGGACCAATGGAGTTTCTATCAGTCGAAAAGCACCAAAGGCCATCTCGCCGAGCTGGCGGCCCGGCTGACCAAAGACCCCGCGCAGAATGAATTTTACAAGAAGGAGATCGCTCGCTATGACCAGGAAAAAAAAGAAATTCGCCTCAAGGCAGAAGAACTGGACAGAGAGTCGCACAAGGTGAATGACGCCAGCGAACACGCGTTGCATCCCCTGCATAAACTGGAGCAGGCGCTTACGCTGATTCAGATAGCAATCGCCATGGGATCTATCACGGCTCTGACCCGCAAACGCTGGCTGTTCATGATTGCGCTCGTTGCCGCTGCCGGCGGCATCACATTGTTCGGCATTGCACTGGCCACCTAGGGAATTGGCGATGAAAGAATGGATTTACGACTGGGGCGGCGCAAATGTCGCCATGTTCCATGCGCTCAATGCCAACCACGCGCACTGGCTCGATCAAGTCATGCTCGCGCTGACCTGGGCCGGCGATCACAACCGCTTTGCGCTTTATGTCTCATTCATCGCCTTGGTGACCTGGTGGCGGATCGCGCGCTATCCCGAGAGTCCGGCTGGCCGGGAATGGATGCTGGCGTTGGCAACATTTGCAATTGCTTACGTGCTGGATGGGTTTGTGGTGACCGGACTGAAGTCATATATGGATTTACCACGTCCATCCCTGGTATTTTTGCAGGACAGCCTCGTCGTGGTCGGTCCGGCTGAATTTCACCACAGCTTTCCAAGCGGACATGCATCGTTCGCGGCGCTGTTCGTTGCCTCGCTATGGCCGTGCACCAGGAGCCTTGCGTTGCGTATCGCATTGGTTGTTTACGTGGTCGCTGTGTGTCTGTCGCGGCCGTATCTCGGCTTCCACTTTCCGGCGGACGTATTATTCGGCAGCTTGCTGTCGGTGCTGCTTGTAGTCGGCGTGCGCGCGGCGCTGGCGATGTGGAGGCCGCCATCGCGCGTTCGACAGGTTGAGATATGATGTCGCAACATGTTTAGATTCCAGTTCCGATTCATTTCGCTGACCGCTCTTGTCGCGCTTGTCCCCGGCGGGGCTTGGCCTGCAGAGCANCAGCTCGACGCACAGGAATCGGGGATTACGGCTGCGTCGCGCCCCACGTATTCACTGGACGCGCGTCCGCAGATCAATCGGCTGGACTTTGATTTCCGCACTGGCGAATCTTCAGCGTGGGTTAACAATAATGGCGATTTCCACTTGCACGGCTGGATTCCGCATCGAGGCCTTCTATGCGCGACCTATAGCATGGGTCTGCGCTTCGGCGTTGGTTCACCGGGTTGTTTGAACGTGGAGTGGCTGTCCGAACCGGTGTTTGTCACCTCGCAATACCAGTGCAACGGCGCGCGCGTGGAGCATGATGGCGGCGAAACATTGCCCGAAATCGGGGCGAAGCTGGCAACAATCTCGTGCGCTGAAAGAGTGGTTCGCTGCAGCGGATCCTGCAAATGACAGGGGCGGGTCAACCAATTACCCGAAGATTCGTCGGCTACTCCATCATTCACAATGTTGTGCTCGCTGTTTTCATCGGCGCCTATGCATTGTTTCCCGTGCTGGTTTGGGCGGAACTCACTCTAAGCGCTGGCGTCGAGTACCTCAACTGGACCGAAACCAGCACACCGGAAGTCACGGAGAGCGGCCCGGTGTATGCGCTTGGCGTGGCGTATACCCAGAATCGCGATGCTGGTGTGGTGTTTGGTTACCAGGGTAAGGTCTGGGGCGGGAAGGTCAATTACGACGGTGCCACGCTGTTTGGTGGCACGCCGGTCAAAAGCAACACGGATTACCTGGGAATCAGCAATGAAGCGCAAGTGCGCTGGCGCAAAGCAGGCAAGCCCTCCGGCAGACTGGACGGCGTTCTGGGCGCAGGGCTTGACCTGTGGCGCCGCACGCTTTCGACGGTTCAGTCAGAAGATTATGCAGTTGGTTATTTGCGACTAGGAGTAGAAAGCGGAAGTGACGAAATGAGCAGGTGGACGGCGTCGGTGGGATTCAAATATCCGGTATGGACTTACCTTAATGCGCATTTCAACGATATCGGATTCGATTCGAATCCGATTCTGCATCCAGGCAAAGACGTGGCTCCCTACGGCAGCTTGGGCTATCGTTTTACGCCGTCACTCCAAGTTGTCGGTTATTACGAGGGCTTCCGTTTCGGTCGGTCGGATGCCGTTCAGGCCAATGAAGTCGCAACCGGACTCGGTTCACACACGCTGGTACAGCCGGCGTCAACCATGTCAGTCTTTGGCATCAGGGCGGAATACCTGTTGCGTTAAGGCATTGCCGGGGTTGCGCAACGTGAACAAGTTATGACGACGTACGATCACCGTCTCTGTACTGCGCCGATGATGGATTGGTCAGACCGGCACTGCCGCTACTTTTTCCGGCAGCTATCACAGCGTGCCGTGCTCTACACCGAGATGGTCACCACCGGCGCGCTGATCCATGGCGACGTGCAGAGGCATCTTGCTTTTGATGCAGTGGAGCATCCAGTGGCGCTGCAACTCGGCGGATCGGATCCAGCATCACTCGCACATTGTGCCCTCCTGGGCCAGCGCTATGGATACGATGAAATCAACCTGAACTGCGGTTGTCCATCGGAGCGCGTGCAGCATGGCGCATTCGGCGCTTGCCTTATGGCAGAGCCGTACCTGGTAGCGGATTGCATCAAGGCGATGCGCGATGCGGTCGTTATTCCGGTCACGGTCAAGCACCGCCTGGGCATCGATGAGACACAAGATTATGAATTCGTGCGGGACTTTGTCGCCGCGGTGGCGCAAGCTGGCTGCACCACATTTTTCGTTCACGCCCGCAATGCCATTCTTAAGGGTCTTTCACCCAAGGAGAATCGTGTGGTGCCGCCGCTGAAATACGATTACGTTTACCGATTGAAACAGGAGTTTCCCGCATTGAGCTTCGTCGTGAACGGCGGCATAAACACGCTGGAAGCCATCGAGCCACATCTGGCGCACGTCGATGGCGTCATGTTGGGACGCATGGCGTATCAGCATCCGCACGCACTCGCACAAGCCGGGCTAAGACTTTTTGGCGATGCGCCACCATCGCGTTCTACAGTAGTGCATAAGATGCACGCCTATGCGACTCGCCAGGTGAAAAACGGCACCGCGCTACGCGCCATTGCCCGGCACATGCTGGGCCTTTATCACGGACAGCCAAGGGCAACGGTATGGCGGCGCATGTTGTCCGACGCGCAATCGCTGGCAACGAATAGTCCCGAACTCCTTCTGGATGCCCTGCACGCGACTGAAGCAAGTGCCCTTGGCTTGGCGGCAGTGAGCTGACACGGACCTGGTACGTAATGTCATCTCGTGCAGGAACGGCTTATCGACGTGATGCCTTCTTCATATTCCAGTAACCACGCTTGCGGAGCTGTCATGCCCGGGCGACCAACGTCTGCCCGCGCATGAACCCGATCCGCTTCGACACTTACTATCGTTACGAAGACCTGGTGCGTTTTCTGACCGCTTGGGCAGAGAGCTATCCGGGGCTGGTGCGCCTGGAACCCATTGGCCGGACCTACGAAGGCCGCGAGATGTACGTCGTACGCGTCACGAATTACAAAGCCGGACTTGACACCGATAAACCGGCGCTCTGGGTCGACGGCAACATTCACGCCACCGAACTGGCGGGCTCGATGGCTTGTTTGCACTTGCTGCACCGGCTGATCACGGGCTACGGCAAGGACTCCGAGATCACGCGCTGCCTTGACACGCGCGCCTTCTACGTCTGCCCGCGGGTAAATCCAGACGGGGCGGAATGGGCGCTGCAAGACATTCCGAAACTGATCCGTTCCAGCACGCGTCCATATCCGTATGACGAGGAATCAGTCGCAGGACTCAAGCGCGAAGACATCGATGGCGATGGCAGGATATTGACCATGCGCGTACCGGACGCCAATGGCCCATGGAAGCTGTGCGAACAGGATTCGCGCATCCTGGTGCGCCGCGATCCCACCGAGAACGGCGGACGTTACTACCGGCTGCTGCCGGAGGGCCGCATTGAGGCGTTTGACGGCGTCAACGTAAAACTGCAACCGCGGCGCGAGCGTCTCGACCTGAACCGGAATTTCCCGGCATTCTGGCGCGGGGAACATGAGCAGGCAGGCGCAGGCCCGTTCCCGACTTCCGAACCGGAAATTGCCGCGGTTACCCAATTCATCGCACGCCATCCGAACATTACCGGAGCGATCGCGTTTCACACCTACAGCGGCGTGCTGTTGCGCCCTTACTCACATCTTGCCGATGAGCAGATGCCACCGGAAGACTTGTGGACGTACCAAAAAATCGGCGACAAAGGCACAGAGTTCACCGGATACCCGGTGGCATCCGCATATCATGATTTTCGTTACCATCCGAAAGAAGTCATTACAGGCGATTTCGATTCGTGGATGTACGACCATCGCGGTGTGTTTGCCTGGACAGTGGAAATCTGGAGCCCGCAACGGCAAGCCGGCATCACCGACTACAAGTACATCGACTGGTATCGGGAACACCCGCTTGACGACGATTTGAAACTCATGCACTGGAACGATACCGCGCTCAAGGGCAACGGCTTTGTTTCCTGGTACGAGTTTGAGCACCCGCAGCTTGGGCGCGTGGAACTCGGTGGCTGGCAAAGTCTGTACACCTGGAGCAACCCTCCACCGCACATGCTGGAAAAAGAAATCGCACCGTTCTCGCGTTGGCTGACGTGGCATGCGCTGATTTCACCAAAACTGGAAGTACTTCAAGCAACGGCCACGCCGCTTGGCAAGGACACCTGGCGTGTGCGATTTGCGGTGCAGAATACCGGATGGCTGCCGAGCTACGTGACCAAAATCGCGAAGAACAGGAAACTCGCGCGCGGCGTGGTATGTGAAATTGAGCTGCCGCAACAGGCGCGGCTCGAACTTGGCAAGCTGCGAGAGGAATTAGGCCAGCTTGAAGGCCGCGCTTACAAATCGGCCGCTGCCAACACCTGGGCCGGATCGAGTGCAGATGAAACAGACGACCGCATGAGCGTCGAATGGGTGGTGCGTGCGCCCATCGGTACCAGCATCAAACTGCTTGCGCGTCACGAACGGGCAGGCGTTGCAACCACTCGTGTAACGCTCGAATAAAAAACGGCCATGAAAGCTTCCCGAACCACAGTCATTACCATCGGCGCAGCTTTCTTCGCCACCGCACTCCCGCCGTTAAGCATTGCGCTCGGCTGGCTCATCGTGCCGCCGGAAAGCCTTCCTTTGCCGCTCTGGATCTTGGGCTGTGGCGGTGCGGCACTCGCTTTCGCGGGATTGGCTTTGCTCATGCCGGAATATCTGCCGGCGCCGCGCGGCATACTTGCGGCGTTGTCGATCAGCGCACTTGCCGGAATTTTCGATTGGATCGCCTTCGGTCATTTCCAGGGCGGATGGCGCTTCATGCTGGAGACCTTGATGAACGCACTGGCCTTGCGACACAATGCGGCCCACAACGTTGTGGCGCTGTTCGCCATACTGTTGAACCTGTTGGCCTTGCTCGCCTGGACACAATGGTTCAGGGAAATGACACGCAGGGATGGAATTCCCCTTAAGCGTCCGGGTCGAAAAGCACGTTCCAGGGGAACAGCAACAGAAAGCTCCACCGCTGCACCTGAATGAATTGATCTGACACCAGGAAAGAAACAAGAATGCGGACCATCGCTTCAATCGTTATCTTTGCGGCCGTAGCGGCGTTCACAACAAAGACGGGCTATGCCGAAGACGGGAACAAGCAATATTCCAAGGACCGATTCAAGTCGGATGTAAAGGCAGTCGGCAAAGGCGCCAAAGATGCTGCCGTAGACGTAGGCCACCAGGTCGCCAACGGCACCAAGAAGGCTTATAACAGTACAAAAGACAAAATGAAGAAGGACGCAAAAGACGGCAAGCCCGGTGATGGAAGCCTTGCCCGGAAAAACGACGCGCTGCCCGCGGTCACGTCAGGCAGAAAGCCCAACTAGCGCATCGCGCTGCGCACTAAACGTTTGAGACCTGCGCTGCCGCTGTCGTTTACCTCTTTTATAACTATGATCATGCTCGATTTGCCGGAACCGCCGGACGGGTGTAGTGCAAGGCGGCGGCCATTAGCGCGACCATGAGCACATTGGCCACAATCACGACGACCATGATCCAGGTCACTTCATTGAACAACTCGTAGAGTTCCAAAGGAAGATATATCGCCGCACTGCAGGCGACCAGCCATTCCGCCCAACGCCTCTCGAGCCATAAGCCGTATGCCATGGCAAAGCGAAGCAATGCATATACTGCCGTGAAACTGGCGAATGCCCACAGCTGGGAAGACGTAACGTGCGCCGTGACCGAAAGCAGCATGCGCGCGAAGCGGCTGGTTGGATTGACATGCAAGGCCGCGATGATGCGCTCGGCAATATACGCAATATCGCGATGAAGTCCCAAGACCATGCCGACGCCGGTGAGTAACACCACGATACCTTTCAGCGCCTCGTAAACGGCAACGGCGCGCAACGTCCGAGCTAACCGCACAAGCAGGCTCCTCGCAAAAAGTCGTCACAACGCCATCGCTGCGTGCAGGGTTGCGATCGCGAAAGTTTTTGTCCTTCGGGATGCAATCGCAACAGGCTTAGTATCGGCCGCAGCAGATGCTTTCGGGGGTCGGCGTATAGATGCCTATGGGGGCTCCAAGTTCCGATGCGATGCGACATCGAACGCGCTGCCGAATTAGCTATTGATGTCGACGGCCCGTCCGCTGCCAAGCGATTGCGTAAGTGCAATGCCAATGCGAGTCGCTTCGGTCGCATCACGCAGGGTCACCGGCACGGGAAGATCACCGAGCACGGCGTCCACGAAAGCCTGCGCTTCAAGCTGGAAGGCCTCCGCAAAGCGCTCGTAGAAGGTCGGCGTGCATTCGTTGCGCACCCCTTGGGCATCAGATATCTCCACACGGTCAAGCCGCGGGTTCTGTCCGACCGTCAGGCGACCGCGTGTACCGATGATTTCGGACAACGTTTCATGTCCGTGCGCCATGGTGCGGGACGCATAGAAGCACGCGATCTGCCCGTCGCTGAATTCGCAAATCGCCACGCCATTGTCCACATCGCCGCATTGCGCCAGGCCCTCGTGGATCGCAATGGTTCCGGCCGCATAGACTCGTACTGCTGCGCCGGCGCCGAGGAACCAGCGCGCGACATCGATATCGTGAACGCACATGTCCAGCATGGCACCGCCGCTGGTGGGGGCAAATTTGACGAAAAAGCCGCTCGGATCGTTCTGGTCGGCAGTCTGCGAACGCACCAGAAACGGACGGCCGATCGCTCCTGCCTCTACCTTCGCGTAGGCATCGCGATAGCTGGGATCGAAACGCCGCACAAAACCGATCATGACTTTCTGGCTTGAGTACCTGGCGGCTTCCTCCTCCACTCTCAGGCAATCCGGTAGGTTCAACGCGAGCGGTTTCTCGGAAAACACGTGCTTGCCGGCGTGCAGCCCCTGGATGATCTGTTCAGCATGCAACGTGGTCGGCGTCACCAGGAAGACCGCATCCAATTCCGGATGGGCAAGCAGGTCCTTGTAATCTCCGTAAAGATTTTTTACGCCAAGCTTGTCACGCGCCCATTCCAGTTCGCTGGCTATCGGGCTGCAGGCAGCGACCAGATTGGCACCGAGCGTCCGGTGCGCAAGGTTAAAAGCGTGGCGTTGTCCCATGCGTCCGATACCGGCAATGCCCACGCGCAGCGGAGCGTTCATCATGGCAATGTCCTCGGGGAAAGTGCTGTACAACACGCAAAACGCGCGCAAATTGCAGGGCAGAGCGCTGCGTCGACCTGCATGGCGGTGCTCCTGTGCGACGACACCCGGATGCGAACAACGCGCATACCGGTGACGGTGGAACTGCTTGTGCCTTGCGGCTATAAGGTGACAATACGCTGCTCCTGCCAGGAACGCGTTGCCGCATCCGCAAGTTCAAGCGCCTTGATGCCATCCTGCAAGGTCGTCTTCACAGGCGTGCCTTGGGCCAAGGCATCGAAGAAGTGCGCGATTTCCAGTGCGTATGCAGTGCGATAACGTTCGAGGAAAAAATACTCCGGCTTGTCGGCGCATACGCTGGCCGCCGTATACGCGAAAACTTGCGTCGGTCGGTGATTGCCGGCCTGCAACTGGCCTTGTGCGCCGAGCACTTCGAAGCGCTGATCGTAACCGTACGCGGCGCGACGGCTAGTATTGATTTGGCACAGGCGGCCGGCTTTGGTAAGAATAGTGACTGCGGTTGAGTCGACATCCCCGGCCTCGCCGATCTGCTTTTGCACCAGGCAACTGGCGCTGGCATGCACAGTGTGCGCCTCATCGCTCAAGATCCAGCGGAACAAATCGAAGTCGTGAATCAGCATGTCCCGGAAAATGCCGCCCGAAACTTTGATATAACTGATCGGCGGTGGACCAGGATCGCGGCTGGTGATCATCAGCATTTCCGCATTGCCGATTTCGCCTGCATCGAGACGCCGCTTTAGAGCCGCGAAAGTCGGATCGAAACGCCTCTGAAATCCGATCATGCACAACACACCGGCTCTCGAAACTGAAGCGATGCAGGCGCGCGCGCGCTCCAGCGCCAGGTCGACCGGCTTCTCGCAGAAAATTGCCTTCCCCGCCGCGGCGGCACGATCAATGAGCGCAGCGTGCGTGTCAGTACTCGACGCGATGACGACCGCCTTGACCGCCTGATCCTTCAATGCGGTATCACTGTCCGCCACACGCGCTGCATGCCGTTGCGCCAATTCACCCGCTGCAGCGCTGTCGATGTCGACCACGTATTTGAGCCGAACCCCGGATTGCGCCGCCAGATTGGCCGCATGGATCTTGCCGATGCGGCCAGCGCCGAATACCGCAACGTCGATCATGTCTCCTCCACGTGATTTATGTCCCTGCCAAAGCCGATTGCTGCATCGCGGCGCCGTCAATCGTGCGTTGAGGGTTTCGGAAGATTGTACGAATTTTTCGCCAGGGTGGAAAATATGCGCTTGTGACTGGGTTCTATCGACGACACGCCCGTGTATCGTTGCACGGGCTTACGGAGGCAGACATGGGAGGAACAATCCGCTTGACCGTGGCTCAGGCATTGACGCGCTATCTCGCTCAATTGCGCACCGATCTGCCGGGCGACGTGCCGCTGTTCGGTGGCGTATTTGCGATCTTTGGCCATGGCAATGTCGCCGGAATCGGTGAGGCGCTGCATCAGGTACGCGATCGGTTGCCGACATACCGCTCGCACAATGAACAAGCCATGGCACTTTCCGCTATCGCTTTCGCAAAATCGAACATGCGCCGGCGCATGATGGCGTGCACCACCTCCATTGGGCCCGGCGCAACCAATATGGTCACTGCGGCGGCGGTTGCTCACGTGAACCGGTTGCCGGTGCTGCTGTTGCCGGGTGACATTTTCGTCTCACGCGCGCCAGATCCAGTGTTGCAGCAAGTGGAGGATTTCCATGATGGAGACCTGTCCGCGAATGACTGCCTGAGGCCCGTTTCCCGTTACTTCGACCGCATCGTGCATCCGCAGCAACTGCTGACCGCGCTGCCGCGTGCCATTCACATATTGACCGACCCGGCTCTGTGCGGTCCGGTCACACTGGCTTTGCCGCAAGATGTTCAGACCATGGCCTTCGATTGGCCGGAAGCGTTTTTTTCACCGCAAGTCACCACGCTGCGCATGCTGCCTCCCACCCCCTCGCAATTACGCGAGGCGGCCGCAATCCTGAAGCAGGCAAAACGGCCTTTAATCATCGCAGGTGGCGGGGTGCTTTACGGCGATGCCAGCAGCGTGTTGCGCGACTTCGCGCAGACGCATGGCGTACCGGTAACGGAGACCCAAGCGGGAAAAGGCGCCCTCGCGTGGGATCACTCCCTGCAACTTGGCTCGGTGGGCGTCACCGGATCCACCGCGGCCAATGCAATGGCGCGCGACGCTGATCTGATCATTGCGGTCGGCACGCGGCTGCAGGATTTCACGACCGGCTCACATTCGCTGTTCAGCCAGGCAATGTTGCTCAACCTCAATGTCAACGGCCTTGACGCCATCAAGCTCGGTGGGGTGGCGCTGCAAGCCGACGCGCGATCGGGCTTGCAGGCACTCGACACGGTGTTGCCAGGATGGAAGGCCGATGTCGCCTGGACGGCGCGAGGGGTACAACTGGCGGCGCAATGGCGCGCGCAAGTCGATTCAATTACTGGCAACCGGGATGTGAAGCTGCCTTACGAAGGCGAAATCATCGGCGCGGTGCAGCGTTCGTCAGTCGATTCGCCGGCACGAGATATCGTGGTGTGCGCCGCTGGCGGACTGCCTGGCGAACTGCACAAGCTCTGGCGCACATCGGTACCCGGCGGCTATCACCTCGAGTACGGCTATTCGTGCATGGGTTATGAGATTGCTGGAGCGCTTGGCGTCAAAATGGCCCAGCCCGATCGCGAGGTAATCGTCATCGTCGGTGACGGCAGTTATCTGATGATGAATTCCGAAATCGCCACCTCGGTCATGCTGGGCCTGAAGCTCGTAATCGTGTTGCTCGATAACCGCGGATACGGCTGCATCCACCGTCTGCAGCAGGCCTGCGGGGGCGCACCCTTCAACAACCTGTTCGACGACGGCGTTCTAACGGCAAGCGGCGCACCCCGCATTGATTTCGTGGCGCACGCGCGCGCGCTGGGGGCGCTTGCGGAAATGGCCGACGATATTGGCTCACTGGAGGCCGCGCTCAAGCGCGCACGCGCTGCCAGCCGGACTTCGCTGATTTGCATTGCCACGGATGCAAATCGTACGACGCACGAAGGCGGCTGGTGGTGGGAGGTCGCAGTGCCGGAAGTCTCGCTGCGCAGCGAAGTCACCAACGCACGCAAGTCCTACGAACAAGGCAAGCAGCAGCAAAAACCATGAACCGCAAACCTTTCGATGTAAAGATCGGCATCAATCCGATAGCTTGGGCGAATGACGATTTGCCCGAACTCGGCGGCGATACGCCGCTGGAACGCATTTTGTTCGAAGGCAGTGCCATCGGTTACCGTGGCTTCGAACTCGGCAATAAATTTCCGCGAGAACCAGAGGCGTTGCGCAAAGTACTAGCGCAGTATCAGGTGGAATTGGTGTCGGGATGGTATTCCGGCCAACTTGCCCGGCGTTCCTTAGATGAAGAGATCGCTGCCGCTGGCCCGCACTTGCAGTTACTTGCGAAGAACGGCGCGAGCGTGGTGGTCTACGGCGAAGTTGCCGATTCCGTCCAGGGCAAGCAGGACACGCCCCTTTCGCGGCGCCCCCAGTTTGGCTCCGACGCGCAATGGCAGACATACGCAAGCAGGCTCGATGCCTTTGCACACTACACGGCATCGCAGGGAATTGCGTTGGCCTATCACCACCATATGGGGGCTTATGTGCAAACCGGGCCCGATATTGACCGCCTGATGTCGCTCACCGGTCCGGAAGTCGGCTTGTTGTTCGACAGCGGTCACCTCTGCTTCGCTGGCGCCGATCCACTGGCTGTGCTGAACAAGCACATCACGCGCGTGTGTCACGTGCATTGCAAGGATGTGCGACCTGGAATTTTGGCGCAAGCGCACCAGGAAGACTGGAGCTTTCTGCATTCGGTGTTGAAAGGCGTCTTCACCGTTCCGGGAGATGGCGCCATCAATTTCAGCTCGCTCCTGAACCGGTTGCGAGAGCACGGTTATCGCGGCTGGCTGGTGGTCGAAGCCGAGCAGGATCCGGCAGTGGCACCAAGCTACCAGTATGCACAAATGGGATTTCGCCATTTATCCGCGCTGGTTGATACCACAACATCAGGACAGGCGCGCTAAAAAAACGGCCACCGCGATTGCGGTGGCCGCTTCAGAACCTTAGCCTTATTTCGCGATACAAGTTGCCGCGTTCTCCGGCTCACAGACATCGAGGCCGGTATAAATGGGATCTTCGACCTTCTTTTTGTCGATCAAGTCCTTCAGCACGAACATCGACTTGTACCCCATATCGAAGGGGCGCTGGCCAACCTGACCATTGCTGTATCCGGCCTTCATCAGATCCATTTGCATCGGCAGCGTATCCGCAACAACCAGGATTGTTTTTTTGCTCTTGATGCGTTCCATGTTCTTATCTACCACCTGCTTGTATGCATTCGGCACGAACTGAGGAAATCCGCCTGTAGGCACGAACGCCGTGAGGTCGGGATATTTGGCGAGGATTTCACCCATCTGCGTTACCGACAACGGGAAATCGTCATTGGTGTACAGCGGACAGCCATCCACTTCCTTCCAGCCGTTCTGGCCGGTCAAACGCTCACCGGGCGGTTCCTTCGATTTTTTGCCAGCGATAGTGTCGCGAATCCCCTGCATGCGTTCATTATGGTTGGCTGCCGCCGCGCCGCCCGACTGGATGCAGATGGTGCCGCCCTTGGGCTTCAGCTTCATTGCGATCTTCGCCAAATTCACACCGATGTCGTAATTTTTGGTACCGACATACGTTGCACGCAGGCCCTTATCCTTCGGCAACAGATCGGAATCCCAGGTGGTTACCGGGATCCCGGCGGCTTTGGCGCGCTCCAGCACCTTTGCCATGGCAGGCGCATTGGACGGCGAGACCGCGATGCCATTGACCTTGGCAGTGATGAGATCCTGCACCACTTTCACTTGCTCATCGCCGCCACCGTGCTCGCCCGGCCCAATGTATCGGCACTCGATTTTTCCACCACTCTCCTTCTCGGCTTTTTTACAGCCGTCCCGCGCCTGGTCGAAAAACGGATTGTTCATGTTTTTGGGAACCAGGGCTAACACCAGCTTGCCATCAGCGGCCATGGCCGCACCCGGCAAGCCGAACAAACCAGCCATTGCTGCCGCTATCAAAGTGCTTTTCATTGCTTCCTCCTTATGTCGTTATCGGCCCGGATTATCCCGAGCGCATACCGCGGAACTTGCTCAACAATACGGCAAATACGATAAAAAGACCTACGAACGTACCTTCCCAGTTTGCATCCACGCCTGCGAGAAGCAAACTGTTCCGGATCACTTCGATCAGGGCCGCGCCGATGAACGAACCGTACGCGCCGCCCGCGCCGCCCATCAAGTCGGCCCCGCCGATTACGGATGAGGCGATTACGCGTAATTCGTAACCGGTGCCCATTGCATTGATCGCGGCCCCTTGCCAGCTGACCAGCAGCACTGCCGAGATTCCAGCCATGAATGAGGAAAGCACATAAACCGAAAGCTTCACGCGGTTCACCGGCACACCGGTCAGGCGCGCGGCGTGCTCGTTGCCGCCGATCGCATAGACCCAGCGCCCCCAGACCGTGTAACGCAACAGAAACATGAACAAAACAGTCAGCAGCACCAGCAGGATGAACGGGTTCGCCAGGCGCAGCAGCATGCCGCCGCCGATCTGGAAAAATATTTTTTCATCGGGACCAAACTCATAAATCATGTGGTTCTCGGACAGCACTTGCGCCAGACTGCGGGCAATGCCGAACATGCCCAGCGTAACGATGAACGATGACAGGCGCACGTACGCGATCAGGATGCCGTTGACCAGCCCGCACAGCAGCGCAACCAGCAGGCCGGCGACAATCCCGGCCCACCAGGAATGGCCGCCATGAAGCACCATTGCGGTGACCATGCCGGAAATGCCGACGACGGACCCAACGGACAAATCAATTCCGCCCGTGATAATGACTGCGGTCATGCCCATGGCAATGATGCCAATGAAGGCAAAGTTGCGCGTGACATTGAAGAAGTTGTCTTCGGTGAAGAATACCGACGACATTTGCGACATGATCAAACACATCACCAGCAGCGCGATGGTGACCCAGAACGGTTGACTGCGCACCATCTGTCGCAGGGCGCCTTTGTCCTTGCGCTGTGCAATCTCGTCTGCCGACTCTTTCATCGGGTGCTTTGGCTTCATGCCGTTTCAATCGCGCCAGTGATCAAGCCGGTCACTTCCTCTGGGGAAGTCTGG